>Ga0326513_10001440_pt1 | contig 18800 bp, 11 predicted proteins | sample 2_2465_0518_D_FD_203654 | JGI IMG/M metagenome (GOLD analysis project Ga0326513, IMG submission 203654) | Bovine rumen microbial communities from UC Davis, California, United States - 2_2465_0518 | ecosystem: Host-associated > Mammals > Digestive system > Stomach > Rumen | place: USA... | reverse complement strand
GGCAATGTGCAGATAGTCTATTACCCCATAGATGACGGCGACTCCACCATCATCGGGCTCAACTATACGGAGACCGACACGATGAAGATGTATATCAATCCTGAGCAGAAGCTGGAGAAAATATGGATGAGCAAGAACAGCGGCACGCTCTATCCGCTCACCCAGACGCCGCCGGAGAAGCATCGCCTGCCTAACTTCGCATGGTTTGACTATATGCGCCCTACGGACAAGAATGACATCTTCGTGTGGAAACCCAAGACCGCAGGCACTGAGCTGAAGGAAGAGAGGGAGCGCGTAGCCCCGCGCAGGGCAAAGCGCTCAACACGGGAAACTGCGGAATCCGCAGAGGCGACAACCCCGGAATCCCCGGCAACCCCGGATAATCCGGAAACTCCGGAATTGCCGGAAAAACCGGAATCGCCGGATAATCCGGATAATCCGGAACTGCCGGAAAAGCCAGAAACGACGCTCCCCGCCTCTTCATCAGAGAAATTAACCCCATAAGCCCTATTCTCTCATCATGGATATAATACAACTCTTACCTGACAGCGTTGCCAATCAGATAGCAGCCGGTGAGGTGATACAGCGTCCCGCATCGGTCATCAAAGAGCTGGTGGAGAATGCCATTGATGCAGGTGCACACAACATTCAGGTGCTCATCGTTGATGCGGGGAAGACTTCCGTGCAGGTCATTGACGATGGTTGCGGTATGTCTGATACCGACGCGCGACTGTCCTTTGAGCGGCATGCCACATCAAAGATACGCCAGGCCACCGACCTTTTCTCGCTCCATACGATGGGATTTCGCGGTGAGGCACTGGCTTCCATCGCCGCCGTAGCGCAGGTGACGCTGCAGACACGTGCACGCGACGAGGAGGTGGGCACGCGCCTCGTCATCTCAGGCTCGCGCTTTGAGGGGCAGGAGGTAGTGTCATGTCCGGTGGGGTCTAACTTCCTGATTGAGAATTTGTTCTTCAATGTCCCCGCACGCAGGAAGTTCCTGAAGTCCAACAGCACTGAGATGTCAAACATCGTGCAGGCTCTGGAGCGCATTGTGCTGGTATATCCCGAAATCAATTTCACCTTATATAATAATGGTATGGAGGTGCATCGCTATCTGGCCGGCACCCTAAAGCAGCGCATCATCGATGTGTTTGGCAAGCGGATAGGCAAGGAACTCCTCCCGATAGAGGCCACCACGTCGCTCTGTCACATCAGCGGCTTCGTGGGGTCGCCGCAGTCGGCGCGTAAGAAGGGCAACAACCAGTTCTTCTTCGTCAATGGCCGCTACATGAAGCACCCTTATTTCCACAAGGCGGTACTGTCGGCTTTTGATCGCTTGCTGCCCGAGGGGGAGCAGATATCTTATTTCATCTATTTCGATGTGAACCCCGAGGAGATAGACGTGAACATCCATCCCGTCAAGACAGAGATAAAATTTCAGAACGAGCAGTCTATATGGCAAATCCTGATGGCGGCGGTTCGCGATGCCGTAGGCAATTTCTCTGCCGTTGATATGATTGATTTTGACACTGAGGGCAAGCCCGAAATACCGGTGTTCAACCCCGATGAGAACCGCGACATCCCCGCTCCCCGCATCAGTTTCAATCCCCAGTATAATCCTTTCACCGCTACGGATAGCAAAGCTATCAGGTCATCTTCCGCTATGATGCCTGAGAGTTCCGTCTCTCAGGCAGGTCCCAAGGCTCCCGGTTTTGCCGACTTCACCCGCAGCCGCCAACAGTCATCGGCACTGGTAGGGTGGGAGACACTGTTTGAAAAGCCTGCTGCCGAGGAACCGCTCCAGTACTCCGTCTTCCCTGTGCAGTTGGCGGGGCAGTACATCCTGTGTGAGACGCAGAAGGGCCTGATGCTCATTGACCAGAACAGGGCAAGCCAGCGCATACTCTATGAGCAGTATATGAAGTCGCTCACGGAGCATAGCGCCCACACACAGAAGGTGCTTTTCCCCGAGGTGGCGCAGTTCCCTCCGTCAGCCCATGCGCACCTGGACACCATCATACCCGAGCTGACATCCCTCGGCTTTGAGTTGACGAACCTTGGCGGCGGCAGCTATTCCGTAGAGGGAACGCCCGCAGGCCTTGGCGGTATGGATGCCGCAGCACTCGTCAGCGACCTCGTGCAGGCAGCAATAGACAGTGGAATCAACGTGACAGAGGAGTTACACTCCATCATCGCCACCAAGTTGGCCGAAGAGGCGGCATCGCCTGTAGGCGTTGTCATGAGTAGTGAGGAGGTGGAAAACCTGGTGAAACAGCTGTTCCAATGCTCTGTTACGCGATATACTCCCAGTGGCAAACCCATCATCGTAATTATCTCACATGAGGAGATAACACGCAAGTTTGGGTAGGAATAAGGGCACATTTCGCCTGATTTTCAATTATTTTCTACCCTAATGAAAACTTTTTTGTAAAATTATTTGGCTGTTTCACAAAAAAGCCTTACCTTTGCACTCGCTTTTCAAAATTAAGCTCCATAAGCGTTTTGAAAGGGCGTTTAGCTTTTATAACGGTTGACTTCGTCCACCGCAAAAGCAAAAAGCCTCAGTAGCACTGAGGGCGTTTAGCTCAGCTGGTTCAGAGCGTCTGCCTTACAAGCAGAGGGTCGGCGGTTCGAATCCGTCAACGCCCACCAAGACAACGAAATCGTTCTTTGAAACTCAAACATTACAGATTATCGAGTTAAAGCAATTCGCTAATTCGTTAATTTGCTAATTTGAAAAGAGGGCGTTTAGCTTTTATAACGGTTGACTTCGTCCACCGCAAGAGCAAAAAGCCTCAATCAAGTAGAGGGCGTTTAGCTCAGCTGGTTCAGAGCGTCTGCCTTACAAGCAGAGGGTCGGCGGTTCGAATCCGTCAACGCCCACCTCTCTCTCTCTAACTCTTTTAGGTCCTGCATTCCGACGCAAGTCGTTTGCAGGACCTCCCTTTTTTTATATAGGTAGTGTTCTTTTGATTTTTTTTGCCGAATATACGTTGTGTGTGAAGTAAAATGTGTATATTTGCAAAAAAAATAGGACACCAAAGACTTCCGAATATGAAAAAGTTCCTCCTCCTTCTCTGCCTTTCAGCGGGCAGTATGTCAGTGAGTTCCCAGCAGTCAGTGAATGACAGCAACACTCCTTTGCACCTCATGCGTCCGGCCTATCGCATCGGTTACGGCATACCTGACGTGCAGACGGTGAAGCAGACCCTTGACAGCATACTGCGTTTCATAGATGACGAGACGCCTGCGTCGCTCGTAGATGACAAGACGGGACGCGAGGTTACAAGGCTGAAGGACATTGATGAGCACACGCGGCTGCGCCCCGGCGGGTTCCGCCTGACCAGCTACGAGTGGGGTGTCACCTATTCCGCTGCCCTTGCCGCCTACCGCATCACGGGCGATGAGACCTATCGTGACTATGTCTTCAAGCGTCATAGGCTGCTTGCCGACATTGCCCCCCATTACCGTCAGCTGGCCGCACGGGGTAAGAAGATAGACGTCAACGTGCGTCGCGTCATTGACCCACATGCCCTCGATGACGCCGGTGCCGTGTGTGTGTCAATGGTCAAGGCGCAGCTCATAGACCCTGCCTTGCCCCTGCGCCCGCTCATAGACAACTATGCAGACTACATAATGCACAAGGAATATCGCCTGGGCGACGGCACGTTGGCACGCCTGCGCCCGCAGAAGAATACGGTATGGCTCGATGATATGTTCATGGGCATACCGGCAATGGCTTACTACGGACGCCTGACGGGCGATGCTGCCTGCTACGACGAGGCGGCCCGCCAGGTCCTTCTCTTTGCTTCAAAGATGTTCGTGCCCGAAAGGAAGCTCTTCCGCCACGGTTGGGTAGAGGATATGACCCCGCATCCGGCCTTCTACTGGGGACGTGCAAACGGGTGGGCCATACTGACCCTTTGCGAGGTGCTTGACGTGCTGCCTGCCTCTCATCCGCAGCGGCAGCAGCTCATGGATCTGCTGAAAACTCATGCGGAAGGCCTTGCGGCGCTGCAGCATCACGACGGTTTCTGGCATCAGCTCCTTGACCGCAACGATACCTATCTTGAGACATCAGCCACTGCCATCTACACCTACTGCCTGGCCCACGCCATCTGCGAGGGCTGGCTTGACGCCAAAGCCTACGGCCCCGCCTGCCTCTTGGGCTGGCAGGCAGTGCAGTCGGCTGTCAACGAGCGCGGTCAGGTGGAGGGCGTGTGCGTAGGCACGGGCATGGGTTTTGACCCCTCGTTCTATGCTTACCGCCCTGTGCATGTGATGGCCGCACATGGCTACGGACCGGCTATCTGGGCCGGCGCCGAGGTAATACGCCTGCTCAGGGAGCACTATCCCAAGCAGAACGACAGCGCCGTGCAGTTCTATCCCGAGCCGGTAGAGACTGACAATGCCATCTTCAACTATGACGGCAAGGTGAGGTTCTAACGATTCTTATACCTGTCAAGCAGTCGCTGTGGCATTCGCACGCCAGTCAAAAATCCCCTGATGTGCGCTCGCTTGCGTGCGGAAAAATAGGACACTGTGCAACGCTCTCATTTGCAGCGCGTTGCAAAAGCAGGTCTTTTAGGCTCTAATAGTAGGTCTTTTACTCGGTAATAGTAGGTCTTTTACAACGCAATAGCAGGTCTTTTACTGCCTAAAAGACCTGCTATTACTATGCCCATTGATAATCAGCACGTTACAAAGGCATTTCTTGCCGATGCCGATTGTCCTTTTTTTCGTGTAGGCGCATGTAGGTGCATGTAGGTTTATGTAGGTAACCTTCATGTCGCAATGCTTTATCACCTAATAAATTACATGAAAAATGTAGGTAAGCAGAAAAAATGAGTTCAAAAACTTTGGGGGAAAAATGAATGCTTACTTTTTTAGCGGACGGTAATAATAAAAAAGTAACGAGCCCTTTACATTGTAAAGAGCTCGTTACAAGTGGTTCGTTACGATAAGTCTGTGCTAATTTTACTTCACCACCTTCTTGCCATTCACCACGTAGATGCCGTGAGCCTGCATGTTCTGCACGCGTGCTCCGGAGATGGTGTATATGCCCTGCGCGGTGTTGGCGGGGGTGGTGTTGATGTTTGTTATGCCCGTACTTGGGTCGGGTGTCTGCTGCGAGTTGGCATCCTTGTATGCCTGGCTGTTGATGCCGTAGTTGCGGTCAAACATGTCGGGCAGATAGAATCCCAGGTGCGGTGGCTGGTTGTATGCCGTGTTCTGCCAAGCTACGGCCATGCGGTAGGTGTGGTCGTGCATGAGGGTAGGGATGGCATACGTGGTAGGTACGTTAGAGGAGTAGATGTTTATCTTGCTTGGGTCGTTGAGGTCCCACAGTATCAGCTCCTCGCGCCAATCGCCCAGGATGTCGGCCTGCAGGCATGGGGTGGCCTTGGTCCAGTTGCAGGACTGCCCTGTGCCATAGGCTTCGGTTGACAGAGAAAGGAGGGTGATGTTGCTGGATGAAGACACTAATTTCTCAATAGCTGCCGCACATTGTCCATTTCCAGAGTTGAGATGTCCGTCAAACAACTCGTCCTGCAGGTCGCCGTCCCAGTATATACGGAAGTTGATGGCAGGCCTCTTGGAACCCAGTGTCGCACCGCCTACGCTGGCACGCACGTTGTTGTCGGCGCCTGACCAGAACTCATAGCCCCTGTTTGATGCCAGCACGTCGCCAGCCATGCCGCGTCCGTTGTCAATGCCGGCAGGGCCGCCCTTGAGCAACACCTCGCCTGTTGCAGCATCGTGCAGGTCCCATGCGTATGTACCTCTTTCCTCATGCACCTGGAATACCTGCATTCCCTCGCTGTCAGGTATCATTTTTCCCATGTGGATGGCATCGCCGTGACCAAAGCCTGTGGCACAGAGCAGTGTGCCGTCGTTGTCAAGGCTTGCGGAGCCCCATATTATCTCATCGCGCCCGTCTCCGTCCACATCGCCAATGGTCATATTGTGGTTACCGTTGCCAAACATGGTTTTGCTGCCACTGCCGCTGGTTGACTTTCCGGGAGTATAGGTCTTTGACGTACCTTTTCCGCTCTTGTCGTATGTCACTACGCTGTACTGGCTGTTAGAATCAGAGCGGTGCAGCCAGCGGGGTATCAGCCTGCTGCCGTCGAAGTCAACAGCCCAGACGTAAGCATACGCATAGTATCCACGACAGAATATAGCGCTGGCATTACTGTCAGGGCCGTCTAAGTATGCCACGGCAGCCAGGTATCTCTCACCGCGGTTGTATCCGTGATTGTCTGTCTTGCCTACGGCCCAGTTGAATGTACCCTGTGCCTCGCTGAGCTCTGACTTCGCATTGCGGTTAGGATTATATGCGATGGTGTTTATAGCCTTGCCCGTCACGCCGTCAAAGACCGTCAGATACTCTTGACCTCCATCTGTACGCCCGTCGCTGGTGAGCCATAACTTGGTGTTGTTGGCCTTCTTGATGTTTTCGTCATCAGTAGCCTGATTGACATATTCGCCTGCACCGTCTCTTGAGTTAGGGGCAGTCTTACACATCATCTCAGCTTTGCCGTCGCCGTCAAAGTCATAGACCATGAACTGCGTATAGTGTGCACCGGCGCGGATGTTGCGTCCCAGGTCTATGCGCCACAGCTTCGTGCCGTCCATCTTATAGGCATCGATGAGCACGTTGCCCGTAACGCCACTCTGTGAATTGTCCTTTGAGTTGTTAGGATCCCACTTCACTATCAGCTCATAGTTCCCGTCGCCGTCCAGGTCTGCAGCCGACATATCGTTGGGCGTGTATGTGGCACCGGTGGTGGCATCGTTCGCAGGGCGGTCCAGTTGTAGGGTCTTGTAGATGCGGCGCCACGGCGATACGGTTTCGCTGGTCTCCGTCTCGGTGCCGTTTTTCTTTACCTTTATATAATAGGTGTCGTTTGCGGTACCGTCCTTATCATTATAATTGTTGAGTGTTCGGTCTGAGGCTATGAGCGCGCCGTTGCGATAGATGTCAAACGTGGCCTGCTGCACTGCGCCCAGGCCGTCGGTGCCAAATATGCGCCATGTCAGCACATTGCCTTTGCCATTCATTTCGGGCAGGGCTACGAGGCCGCGGGTCAGCTTCTCCATCTGCGAGGCAGGTGTGCCCCATGAGAATACCTTGCTCGCCCCTGTTGGGGTCACACCGCCTGTAGCGGGATTGTTGTACTTACCGCGTGAGTTATCGTCCTGCGAGTCTTGCGATGCTTGCTCGTTAGAGTAGATGGCTATCGTCACAGCTGCCTGAGCATTGGAGAATGTGAAAGTAAATGAGTTTGTCAGCGGAGTGGCAAAATCTATGGTGTAGGTTTGGAACTTAGCGGAGTTGAGGTCAGAGTAATCCGTGCGAGCCTTGAACTTATAGGTGTCCTCGCCATACTCCTTGCCCGCAAGCTCCTTGAGGGAAGTGAAGTTTCCGTCTTCATTGCCATAGCCATAGAATACAATCTTCGTCACCTTCGCTGTGTTTGGCAATGTCACCTTGTACTGAGTGCCCTTGCTATACTTAATGGTGTTCTGCTTGGCTGATTGAAAGTCTTTCGACCCTGATGCAAGAGCCAATGTCGCACCCTTCGTTTCGAGTTTGCTGCTGCCTACGGGACTGTTGACGGCATCAAAACTGTAGATAACTTCAGCCCTCACGGTCACTGTCATGAGGATGAAGAGTAAGATTAGTAGTTTTTTCATTGAGCTAAGAATTATAAATTGTGTTGTTAATTATTCTTTGTCGGGTTGAGTAGCTTATGTATTATCGCTGCCGTGTTGGCAGGAGCGTTATCGTTGCCTAAGCGTCTGTGTACATCTTCGTATCCTTCCAACATTGCTTGGCGCGCCTCTCCGCCAGGCAATATGTCTGTGAGATGGCACCGTATGTTGTCCACACCGAAGCGGTCAGCAAAGAGTTCAGGCACCACTTCACGGTCGGCTATGAGGTTTACGAGCGAGATATACTTGCAGCTGAGGATGTGGTCAAAGGCCCATCGCGTGAGCCTTGCTGGTGATGTATGGTAGCAAACCACCTGCGGCACACCGAAGCAGCAGGTCTCCAGCGTCGCCGTGCCACTGGTGACAAGGGCTGCTGTAGCACGTGAGAGCAATTCGTAAGTGCGCCCGAAGGCAATCTCTACCTGTGGATAGTCCTTCAGGAACGAGTCGTAATAGTCCTTCTCTATGCCCGGCGCTCCCGCTACGACAATCTCCACTTCACCCCATTTGGGTGGCAGCGACGTGACTGCTTCAAGCATCGTGGGCAGGTTGGAGTTGATTTCCTGTCTGCGGCTGCCCGGCAATAGCGCAATGGTGCAGATGGACGATGCCATGCTGGACGAAGGATTGAGAGTGAGATAGTCATGCACTTCGCTGGCGGTAGGGTTGCCCACGTAGTGCACGGGGTAGTGATGCTTTGTCTCAAAGAATTCTTTCTCAAACGGCAGGATGCAGAACATCTCGTCGATGTCACGCTTGAAGTTCTTGATGCGCCATTCCTTCCACGCCCATATCTTTGGAGATATATAGTAGTACAGCTTCAGATTGCTGTGCCGGCGCAGGTATTTCGCTATGCGGAGGTTAAATCCGGCATAGTCAACGAAGATGACGCAGTCGGGCTGCCAGCTTAGGATGTCCTCCCTGCAGAGCCGCATGTTCCGCATTATGGTGGGCAGATGGCGCAGCACGGGTATGAAGCCCATGTAGGCCAGGTCACGATAATGCTTCACAAGCGTGCCACAACCCCCTGATGCTGCGGCCATTTTGTCGCCGCCAAAGAAGCGGAACTCTGCCTGAGGGTCTTCACGCCTGAGTGACGTTATCAGGTGGGAGGCATGCAAATCGCCGGATGCCTCGCCGGCTATGAGGTAGTATTTCACCGACACAAAGGTACAAGTATTTTCTGAATTAACAAACTAACGCCTAATAAATTAGTGAATTATGCCGAAAAAAGTAAAAATAATGAATTGTGAATAATGAATTATGAATTAATTTTACTACATTTGCACCCATGAAGATTCTTATCATCAGCGATATGTGTGGCTATGGGAAGGTGGCGGCAGCATGCCAGATGCCTATTTTCTCATATATGGGTCACGATGTGTTCAACCTGCCCACGATGCTCATAAGCAACACTTTCCCATACGGCAAGTACGCCATTCTGGAGAGCACGGACTACATCCGTGAGGCTTTAGACAAGTGGGTGGAGCTGGGTTTCCGTTTTGATGCCATTGTGACGGGTTTCATTCCTTCGCGCCGTCAGGCCGAGATTGTGTCTCACTACTGTCAGGAACAGGCCGCCCTGGGGACTAAGATATTCGTGGACCCCGTGATGGGCGACTATGGTCAGCTGTACGGCGGGGCTGATGAGCAGACCATACACTCCATGCGCGAGATGCTTTCAACGGCACATCTCTGCTTCCCGAACTATACGGAGGCCTGCCTGCTGACTGATACGGTGTATAATGAAGCCGGCATCACGTGGGACGAGGCGCGTATGTTGCTCAACAAGTTGCGGCGCATAGGCTCGCTGTCAGTGCTCATCACCAGCTGTATCATCGACGGACAACACGCCGTGGTGGGCTATAACCACTTCACGGCGCAGTATTTTAAGCTGACATACGACGAGATACCCGTGCAGTTTCCAGGCACAGGCGACATCTTTTCCTCAATCATCGTGGGGCGATTGCAGAACGGCGACAGCCTGAGCCACGCCACACGGACGGCTATGGACACCCTGCGAGCGTGGATAGACGAGAACAAAGACAATGCAGACAAGAACAGAGGAATACCCATCGAGCGACACCTGGCAGATCTCTGAGCGCATCAGCGAGATGATGCGCGACATAGATTCGCGGCCCGAATGGCGCGATGAGGTGTCGCGCGGCAAGATGTTCGGCCTGCTGATATACCGTGACAAGGACGGTAATGAGGGGATGCTGAAGGCTTATTCCGGTCAGATCTGCGGTCGCAGCGACTGGCCGGGCTATGTTCCGGCGGTGTTTGACTACCTGCAACCGGACGGGTACTTCAAGCAAGAGGAGGCTGCGATAGTGAGGTTGCACGATGCCGGACAGCCTACTCGTGAACGGTCGCAGGCTTTGCAGCGCTGGCTCTTCACGCAGACCGTGCTGACGGGAGCGCATGGTGAGTGCCGTAGCGTGCTGGAGGTGTTTACCGACTGGGCTCAGGCGAGCCACTCCAAGCAGACATTGCCGCCTGGTGGCACGGGAGAATGCTGCGCCCCCAAGCTGCTGCACTATGCCAATAGCCACCATCTGAAGGTGCTGGCGCTGACGGAGTTCTGGTATGGGGCGTCGCCCAAGGGCGAGATACGGCATCGTGGCAAGCAATATGAGCCTTGCCAAGCGAAGTGTATGCCGATACTTCCGTTCCTGATGGAGAAGGAACGGTTGGACGAAATGCTTGCCAACTGCGGGCATTATGGACGCCGTGTGAGCACGGAGAAGTATTCCGGGCCTCTCGCGATACTGTACGAAGACCCTTACCTCGTAGGTATAGACAAGCCTGCCGGTATGCTCAGCGTACCCGGTAAGCGAGACAATTACTGTGCGGAGACAATGCTAAAGGAGCAGACGGGGGCTGCATTTCTGCGTGCCGTGCACCGCTTGGATATGGACACCAGCGGCGTGTTGCTCTTTGCCAAGACCGAAGAGGTGTATAGGGAGATGCAGCGTATGTTTGCCCTGCATGAGGAGGTGGAGAAGGAATATGTGGCGAAACTGTCTGCGCAGGGGGCTACGGGAGAGGTGCTTACCCTGCGGAGAACCGCAGGGCACGGTGGCAAAGGGGGTGAACGAGGAGAAGATGAAGGAGCAGGGCACGGTGGCCAAGGGGGTGAAGGAGGAGAAGGTGAAGGAGCAGGGCACGGTGGCCAAGAGCACGGAGGGCAGGCTTTGTCAGGCGTAATATCAATACCGTTGGCTCCTGATTTCCTTAACCGTCCGCGGCAGCGGGTGGATTATGAGGGTGGCAAGGAGGCCGTGACGCGATATGTCATGGAAGGTGACACGGTTCATCTCTTCCCGCAGACGGGGCGCACACACCAGCTGCGCATACACTGTGCACACCCCGACGGGCTGGGACGCCCAATCCTCGGCGACCCGCTATACGGTGACACGCAGGCTGACAGGATGTATCTTCATGCCTGCCGCATCAGTTTCCGTCACCCCATAACGCACGAAAACATTACAATAACATCTGAAGCATCGTTTTAATAAATAATGATAGGAAATATGATAAAGAAAGCATTAATACTTCTTACTCTGACCCTCTGCATGGGGACAGCAGTATATTCACAGCCCATGTCATCCGGATATGTGGGCATGTCGCCCTGGGCACACCTGATAGGCAAGCAGTTCATCGATGTGACTCAGCCCGATATGAAGGGCAAGAAGCACAAACTCAGTGAGTATTGCGGTAAGGGAAAGTATGTTTTGGTAGATTTCTGGGCTTCATGGTGCGGCCCGTGCATGAGGGAGATGCCCAATGTGAAGGCTTGCTGGGAGAAGTATCGCAAGAAGGGATTCACCGTTGTGGGCATATCACTCGACCGTAACGCTGCGGCATGGAAGGATGCTGTGAGCAAGGGCGGATATGCGTGGACGCACCTCAGCGACCTGAAACATTTTGAGAACAGCGCAGCGCAGGCATACAACGTGCAGTACATACCGTGGAATATGCTCGTGGATCCTAAGGGGAAGATTGTCGCTATAGAGCTGACAGGCGCTAATCTTGAGAATACGCTGAAGAAATATCTCGCTCCGAAGGCGGCTGCCGCGAAAAAGAAAACAGTAAGGAAATAAACGGAAAAGGAGTGAACTCACCCTACGGAGAACCGCGGGGCACGTTGGCTATGAGTGATGAGGCTTGCCCTGCAGAGAATGGCAGGGCACTGCGGGTGACTGATTATTGACAAACGCAAGCAGGCTTAACCAAATGTCAAAGCAATGGTTAAGCCTGCTTTTTGTTTGTCCCTGACTTACCGGAACCGCAATAAGTCAAAGTATTTCTTCAGCACAAGGAGGGAGATCAGGTCCTCGCGTTTGGGGTGCCTGAACTGTTCAGTCCACTCGTGGGCATGGGCAATTATCGCCTTTGCCTCGTCGGGGTGTGCCTCATAATACTCTATCCGCTCTATCAGGTCGTGGTAATCGGGGGCTATTTCGATGTAATGGTAGTTGGGAATCAGCCGTCCCTCCATGTACCAAGTCTCAAACTTCGGTCTCGGCATGACGGCGATAGAGTTGCTTGACATGACCCATTTCAGGTTGGTTGCCACGTCGTAGCCCTCCAGCGCCATGATGTAGCGCGTTGACAGATGGTCATAGATAGTCATCGCGCCGGTGTTGAGCAGGTCGCACATGGGGTGATCCTTCCACATATTGATGAACTTCTCGCGGTGCGGCTTGCCCCTGGTGTCGCCCCGGAAGAGTATGCGACACTCCTTCTCTTCCCACTTATAGGGGTCTGCCGAAGCCCACATGAAGTGTCGCGCCTTGTCCAGATTGAGCAACACATTGTTGCGATTGCCATCGTCGGGCGTCACGGGACGGCTCTTGGTGATTGACGGTTGAGGCAGGATAGTGTTCACATCGCCTGATACGAAAGCCCATCGCTGTGAATCGGGGAAGTATCGGGTGTATTCGTAGGCATCAAAAAAGTATGCGCTGTTTACGTATTCATGGTCAAAAGTCTCGCATCCCTTGAACGTAAAGTCGCCTAACGTAGGCGCATTGGCGGGCAGTTCTGCGGGAGAAGACAGCTTGCAATAGTAATCCACGCGCTGACGGATATACTCCTGCTCCTCTGACGGCAGCTTGTCATAACGCCTGAGCAACGACGGCAGGCAGCGCCGCATGATGCACTTCGGTACGCTATAGCGGGCAAAGCTGCGTGCATAGAACGCCGCATGGCTGTTTTTGCGTATGTGACGCAGGTATGTGTAGTAGAATGATTTCATCTTAGGAGGACTTATGACTTAGTGCAAAAGTAGGGAAAAATATCTGTCTGCGCAAGGGAGAAAGGGTAAATTATGCTAAATAATGGATGAAAAGTGAAAATTATGATTTATACATTATGTGTTATGAATTAATTTTATTACCTTTGCCCATGCCCTGACTCCACACTATACGAAACAATGAGTTTTAACAAGGAGCGTTATCATAGGCTGAAGCAATTGGCGTACTACATACTGTTTGGCGTGTGGTACGTCGTTTCGTTGCTTCCGTTGTGGTTTCTTCATGGACTGTCCAGCCTGATTTCTGTCTTGCTCTTCCATGTCATAAGATACCGCCGCAAGGTGGTGCACGAGAATATCCGTTCTGCCTTTCCCAACCTCTCCGAGCGTCGTTGCAGGATGATAGAGCGCCGGTTCTACACCCACTTCTGCGACCTGATGGTGGAGAGCATCAAGTACTTCTCCATCTCCGAGAAGGAGATGCGCCGGCGTATGCAGTTCAAGGGCATAGAGCTTCTTGAGGAGTCATGCCGCAACGGACGTTCCTGCGGCGTCTACCTCGGCCACTATGGCAACTGGGAATGGATAAGCAGTATGCCCCTTTGGGTAGATCCCAAACTGTGCCTCTGCACCCAGCTCTATCATCCGTTGGAGAACTATGTCACCGATCAGCTGCTGCTATACACGCGCAACCGCTTCGGAGGAGTAAGCATAACAGCCGACAAATCCATTAAGTATATGGTCAGCTACCGCCGTCAGGGCAAGCCAATACTCGTGGGCTTCATAGCCGACCAGGCTCCGTTCTGGGACAATATCTACTATTGGTCACAGTTCCTGAACCACGAAACCCCGTGGTTTACCGGTGCAGAGCGCATCATGCAGAAGCTTGACATGGACGTTTATTACCTTGATGTGCGCCGCATACGCCGGGGATACTATGTGGCTGAGTATAAACGTATCACCACCGACCCGAAGTCGAAAGAGCAGTTCTGGCTCACGGAGCAGTACTCACAGCTGTTAGAAGCCACGATACGGCGTGCCCCGTCATACTGGCTGTGGAGCCACCGGCGCTGGAAACGCACCAAGGAGGAATGGCTGCGCATCACTAACGGCGGCATAAAGCCGAAGCCAAATTGAGAGTTGAGAATTGAGAGTTGAGAATTATGATTACAATTCTTTAATTCGTGTTATTCGTGGTAGATAATATATAATTCATGGTTTATTTATGGTCTAATTCATGGTAATTCATGTCTAAATCATGTTTAATTCTATAATTTGTGTTATTCGTGTTATTCGTGGTAGTTAATCTGAAACATGTTCCGTAAACTCCGATACCGCATATTCTCATGGATGCCTCACGCTGAGCTGACGCCATCTACAGAACCCATAGATGTGATTATCCCCATCGTGGCAAAGGATCTGCAGACCCTCCCGCTGTGCCTGCAGGGCGTGCGTCGTCAGGTGCAGAATACCATCAAGGACATCTACATCGTGGCCCCGCAACAGCAGGAGATTACCGACTTCTGCGCTCGCAACGGGCTGATATACGTTGACGAGGCATCTGTGTTCGGCTATTCCCCGCGCCAGCTTGGACTGAAGGTATCACCGCCACACACAGCCCATGACACCGATGCGAAGCCTCTTGACCGCAGCGGATGGCTCTTTCAGCAGTTCGTAAAGCTCTCCGGATCCATCGGCACATGCCGGCACTACCTCTGCATAGACGCCGACCATATCCTCATCCGTCCCCATGTTTTCCTTGCCGAGGGAGGCGAAACGGTGCTCTATATGAGCTACGAGCAGCACCAGCCATACTACGATATCATCCATCGCCTCTTCCCCGCGCTCCACCTCGCACCGCTCTCATTCGTGGCACACAAGATGCTTTTCGATAAAGAACTCTTGCTCGAATTGCAGCAAGAGCTGACACAATCTCTCCCCCCAGGGGGAGCCGGAGGGGCAAATTCTTCACTCTTCACTTTTCACTCTTCACTTCCATTGTGGCAACTCCCCATATTGAACAGCCTTGACCGCAGCGAGATATCCGGTTTCTCCGAATTTGAAACCTACGGCAACTATGCCTTGGCAAAGCAATCGCCCATCCTGCGTCCGTGGCAGCAGAAGCGCCTCAAGCGCAAATACATTGCCGATTACGACACTCTGTGCCGCAAATACGCCCAGCCCTACCGCTGGACGCTGACCTTTCCCGACTACATGAAGCAGTAATAGCTCTGACGCTGATAAAGCCACCTGCCCCGTCATCAAGACAAAGCAGGTGGCTTTAAGTATATTATTCGCTGTTACTTCACGCTGACCTTACGTCCTCCTATGATGTAGATTCCCTTTGCAGGATTATCCACACGGCGGCCTTGCAAGTCATAGATAACAGCATCGTTCTTTTCGCTTGCGCCAATGGACCTGATGCCCGTTGCTCCCGGTGATACCGTGATACTGTATATCCTCACGCTGCCGTCGGTGTCGGCGGCGTTGAGGCTGTAGCCCTTCGCTGCGCTTGAACCGATGATAGCGTAGATATATACGTAAGTATCTTCCTCTACGTCATAACGGAACACCACGTCACCCTTCTCGGTCTTTGAGGCAAGCATTGGAGTACCATTGCCAACCTGCACAACCAACTGCGCATTACCGCTGGTCTTCACGTCCACCGTGATGAGACCCTTACCCTTGGCCACCTTCAGGATCATGCCGTTGAAGTTTTCCTTCACATCCTTTGAACCGGGCTGCTTGTCGGCAATCTGCGCCATGTTGGTGGCCTCGCTGATTACGATGCTATTCTCTGCGGCATCATAACCCTGCTCGCCAACATTGTAGTAAACATCGTTCACCACATTGTCCGTAAGGTCGGCTTCGCTAAGTCCATCGGTGCTTACGGTCGTCTCGCCCTCAATCGGTTTTAAGTTGATAGTTCTATTAGTCTCTGTAAAGTAGCCGGGATTTGCTGTACCACCGTCAATATGGGCATAAGCAGCATCGACGTGATTGGCATCGTACTTCGTTCCCTTGCCACCGACGAGTGCGGTGCAGCCATCGAACATGTTCGTTGATTTATCACAGCTCCACGCGTCGTTGCAGTAAATAGTGGTTAAACTACTACAGTTATAGAACATCCTGTGAAGGTCTGATACGTTGGCAGCGTTAAAGCTGCTCAGGTCTATTGAGGTGAGCGCACTGCAGCCATCGAACATCTGGCCCATATTCGTCACGTTAGTAGTGTTGAAGTTGCTTAAGTCTAAAGAAGGCAAGGCAGTGTCACGGAACATTTCATTCATATCCGTCACATTGGCGGTATTGAAGCTGCTCACGTTCAATGACACCAGGGCTTTACACTGTTCGAACATGCTGCCCATCTTCGTCACATTGGCGGTGTTGAAGCTGCTCAGGTCCAGTGCGGTGAGGGCTCTACAATTATTGAACATCTCTTGCATGTCCTTCACATTGGCGGTGTTAAAGTTGCTCAAGTCTAACGACGTCAAGGCAGTACATGAAGAGAACATGTCTTGCATGACCGTCACATTGGCAGTGTTAAAGCTGCTCACGTCCAACGAGGTTAAATTACTACAGCGATGGAACATTGAGAACATATCCGTCACATTGGCGGTGTTCAGTTTTTCCATGCCTGTAATGGAACTCAGATTCTGGCAACCGCTAAACCATCGTGCCGTACTGGTGATAGAGGTGCAGGCGGCAAAAGAGTCGTCGAACACCACCGATGTAATGCTTCCCCGTTGGTCGTACCAACTTGATGAACTCTCAAACGGGCCGACGCTCATGCCGCCACGAGCCTCTTTCTGGTTGTCGTAGTAGAACGTCAGGACGGAGTTGTCGCTGCTCAGCGCGGCGTAAGGTTCTGCCTCGCCAGTACCGTTTGACTTCTGAGTGAAATATCCGGGCTGGCCTTCCTTGTCGATGCGGGCATACTCGGCATCGGTATGGTTAGCGTCGTATGCCGTCCCGTTGCCACCGACGAGGGCGGTGCAAGCGGAGAACATCCTCGAACTATTTATCACGCTCGCCGTACTCCAGTTGTTTTCATCGACATAGATGGTCTTTAGGATGGAACAATTGTAGAACATATCGCTCATGTTCGCCACGTTCGCCGTGTTGAAGTTGCTCAAGTCTAAAGAAGGTATGGCTGTGTCTCTGAACATCTCATTCATGTCCGTCACATTGGCGGTATTGAAGTTGCTCACGTTCAACGAGGTCAAGGCTTTACACTGCCCGAACATGCTGCCCATCTTCGTCACATTGGCAGTGTTGAAACTGCTCACGTCCAACGAGGTAAGTGCTCTACATTTAAAGAACATCTCTTGCATGTCCGTTACGTTGGTGGTGTTGAAGTTGCTCAAGTCCAATGAAGTTAAGGAGGTACATGAAGAGAACATGTCTTGCATGACCGTCACATTGGCAGTGTTAAAGCTGCTCACGTCCAACGAGGTCAAGCTGCTACAATGATGGAACATACTGTGCATATTCGTCACGTTGGCAGTGTTAAAATGACTCACGTCCAACGAGGTCAAACGTTCACAGTTATAGAACATAAAGCTCATATCCGTCACATTGTCGGTCTTCAAGTTGTTGATGCCGGTAATCGTGGTCAGGTTTCCGCATCCATAAAACCAATAGCCCGTACTGGTGATGCTGTTGCAGGCAGCAAACGAGTCGTCGAAAACGACCGTTGTGATATTCCAGCACTGAGCAAACCAGCCAGAATTGACACTTTCAGGGTAAGAATATTCAAACGGCCCGACGCTCATTCCGCCGCGACTCTCCTTGTTGCTGTCGTAATAGAAGGTCAGAACTGTATTGTCCTTGCTCAGGGTAGCGTAGGCCTCTTGCGCTGATGCTGTTGTGCCTGTCCATATTAGGGACATGAGCACCAATAGTAGAAAGTAAAGTTTCTTCATAGTTGCTTGTTTTTTGGTTGTTTAATTGATACTTTGTTAGTGTGTCTTGAAGTATAGACAAAAAAACGTGGACTTCACATCGTCTACGTTTACCGAGGTATCGCCAAACACCATTGCACCATATACGAGTAAAAGCCCACGCCTTTTCTGGCGTGAGCATCCGTACTTTTACTCTTGGTGCTCTTTCTAATTTGGCGATTTCGGAAAGAACAAGATTCAAGCGGACGCTTCAATTTTCCTAAAGGAGAACACCGTCACGACTCGGCATAACTCAAGCAAGCTTGGTTCTGCTCTCGCTGCTCCAGTATTTCCTATATGTCTTTTTGTCTATTTCTTATATCATAGGCATTGCGGTTTTAATGTGGTTATAGGTTCCAGTTATGATAATATCGTTGTTACTTCATCAACGGTCAGGCCTGCTCCCTGGGCAATCTGCTCAACAGTCAGCCCCAATGCTTTCAGTCGAAGAACAGTCTCGGTCTTTTCCTGTCGCTGGCCTTCTGCTAAGCCTTCTACGCGACTTTTGGCCAAACCTTCTGCACGACCTTTGGCCTCTGCGGTGCGTATGGCACCGTCGTTGTCGTAGTATATCTTCTCGCTCTCAAAGTATTTGGCATACTCCTCTTTTGACAAGTTGCCTATCTCGGCCACGTCGAAGAATTTCTTGAAGATGCGTTCCTGCAAGGCTGCGGGGCGTTCCAGCAGGCGGGGGAGGTTCTTCAGCGCATAGAGCCACTTGTCGGTCATCGTCACAAGCTCTGTCTCCTCCTTCTGAAACTTCGGCATCTCAAGGTAGATATATGTCAGCTTGTCGTAGAAGACTTCTTTCTTGTTCACGTCCATCAGCTTCACCACATGGTGATAGTACTCCTTGTCGTCCTTGTCCTCATCAA
>Ga0326513_10001439_pt1 | contig 18801 bp, 6 predicted proteins | sample 2_2465_0518_D_FD_203654 | JGI IMG/M metagenome (GOLD analysis project Ga0326513, IMG submission 203654) | Bovine rumen microbial communities from UC Davis, California, United States - 2_2465_0518 | ecosystem: Host-associated > Mammals > Digestive system > Stomach > Rumen | place: USA: California... | reverse complement strand
TGACATATTCTGTTGCCTTTGACGGTGGTAAGGCAGAGGTTGTGAACTTCAACGAGAATCTAAATGAAGATCCAAAGAATATCTATACCGTTTACTATCCAACCGTTGCACGTCGTGTGATAGAGAAAACGGTAAGTCTGCCTTTGGGATCTTCAACAAATGGCATTCATACCCTCACCTTTACTCCAAATGACCCAGGTATCGTGCTCGAAAAGATCGTCATCGACTTTGGCGGTTACAAGAGACAGTATCTGTATGGTGAGGAAAGTTTGAGAAAATAACCAACCCCTAACCTCGCCCCTTCATAAGTGAATAGTGAATAGTGAAAAGTGAATAATTTAAGTTACCACTAAACGCTAATCTCTAAACACTAAACTAAAAAAAACTAATCATAAAACAAAAAAATATGTCTTCATTATCTAAAAAACTCTTCCCTACGGGGGAGATTGAGGGGGATTTATTCCCCTTTGGGAAGCTGATAGGCTTTCTCCTGCTTTTTCTATTATCCTTTGGAAGTGTGGAAAGCTATGCTCAGCAGCGTCGTCCTATTGATTCAAAACACCCTGCATGGCTGGTGCACGTTGACGTATGGAATCAGGCAGATCCGCAGAAGATCATAAACCTTATTCCAGATGACATCAAGCCATACGTTATCCTGAATCTCTCGCTGTCATGTGCCTATGACACAAAGCTTAACATCCACCAGCGTCCTCAGAACGCTATCCGTACTTATAAGTCATGGGCTACAATCTGTCAGCAGAACAATATGTGGTTCACGCTTCAGCCTGCAAGTGGCGGTCATACTCACATTCATGAGAACGACCTCGAGACCTTCGAGTATTTCTTCAAGAAATTCCCTAACTTCCTCGGCTGGAACTATGCAGAGCAGTTCTGGGGCTTTGATGAGCCTGGCGACTTGTTCTCAAGTTCACAGGCAGCCCGTATAGCTCTCTTTGCCAAACTCGTGCCTATGCACCATAAGTATGGTGGTTTCCTAACTATCAGTTTCTGTGGAAACGTGTGGTCACATCTGCTCAATCCTGTTGGTATGCTCAAGCGTAATGCTGATCTCATGCAGGCATCTAAGGACTATCCAGAGGCTATCTTGTGGCTCTATAAATATACCACATCATCTTGTTTCTATAATAATGAGAGTGTCTGCTTCGGACCTTTCGTTTCCGGCCTTACCAAGAACTATGGCGTACGCTATGACAACTGCGGATGGAATGGTGCTCTTGATGCTATCCTTGGCGAGAAGCACGGAAAGAAATATCCTGTAGCCGCAGGTATCGGTACTGTTATGGAGCAGACAGCCCAGAATGGTGGTGCCGTATGGGATGGTCCTGAGCTTATCTGGACAGAGGATTTCCAGAATCTCAGCAACACTAACGTAAACGGCTATACACAGCGCAACTGGGGTACTTTCCCAGGCTTCCGCAATATCTGGCTTGACATGTTCCGTAAGATTATCGACGGAACTCTCTATATCCCTACACAGCAGGAAGTTATCGACAAGACGAAGATCATTCTCGTTAATGACATCAAGGAGGGTAGTGACGAGGACAAATATGCTACATGGGGCAATCTCTACGATGGTCTCTACAAGCAGACAGACCCATTCAATCGTGGTAATGGCCAATGGATGGATAACTTCTGGTATCTGAAGAAGACCGGTCGCTATGGCACTATCCCTATGACTCCTACCATTACCGAGATTGCTTCTAGCATCCCTACTAAGGTTAAGAAGTCACAGCGTTCAAGCGTATGGCCTTCTATTGCAAAGAAGACAGAGGCCTTCAATGCGGCATATCCAGAGGTTAGCACAGGCGATCTCTTCGTATCACGCTACAAGAATCAGCTTGTAACATATACTCCTTACACATACCTCAACCAGAAGATAACTGCTTCTGCAAATATTCCTCTTCAGTACAATACTTGTAAGAGTCTTGACCTCAAATACGGCAAGCTCAGCAGCGGACTCATCAGGGAATATGCAGATTCTATCACCCTTTATCTGAACAACTATCGTGCAGATACCATAAAGAATGTTGAGGATATCATCGTTGTTAATGGTGCAGCAAGCGAGCCTTCTTTCGAGTTCACTAAGCGTGCAGAGGCAAAGGTTACAGCCGAGGCTTCATGGGATGCTGAAACAAATGCTTATACCTTGAAAGTCAGCCATAACGGTCCTGTTGATATCAAGATTGTGTGTGCCGGCAACGAGACCGACCGCCGTACCGATATGGTGAACCGTGAGCGTCTTGAGATTCCAAAGCAGCCAGAACCTTACGCAGGCGAGATTATCATCGAGGCTGAGGATATGAACTACCGTAGCGTTGGAAGCTGTGAGGTTACTCCTTACTATTCTTCTTATCAATGGGTTAGAGGTCAGGCAGGTAACGGTTTCATCGTTACAGGAACTAATACATCTGCTGCTCTGACTTGCAAGGTACGTGTTCCAAAGGCAGGACAATATACTGCTATGGTGCGTTATAACAATACCTCTCGCGATTGTGACGTGCGTCTTAGAATCAATTCTAATGTAGCCCTTAAAGCTTCTTTCAATAAGACTGAGAGAAACGAGTGGAAGAAGGCAGGCGTTACATTCGATTTGAACGAGGGCGAGAACACCTTCTATCTCTTCAACACATCAGGTACCAATATGTTCATCGATCAGGTTATCTTCACACCTGTTGAACAGGAGGCAGAGAAATTTGATATCAACATCCACGAGACTGCCGACGGTACTGCAATCCCTAACGTAGCAGCTGCTGCCGAGGGAGAGACCGTTACCCTTACGCCACAGGCAAACGAGGGCTGCTCTATTATCGGCTGGAACATCATCCACGGCAATATCACCCTTAATGAAAACGAGGACGGAACATTCTCTTTCACTATGCCTGATGATATCGTTACTCTTGAGCCAATCTTTAAAGATAACTCAGCAGCATACGCGCTCAGCTTTGATAAAGTAGCCAACGGTGGAATGCCAGAAGGATGGCGTGCCGACGATGGTACTGGCATACACCAGTATCCTAACACATACAGCTCAGGTCCTCGTAGCTTCAAGGGCTTCTCTGGTGCTTATAATGCAGGACTCTATTGGCGTACCAACTCTGCCGACTATGGTATGATGAGCGCATATCCACTCACCCTTGCTCCTGGCAAATACCGTCTCAGCTACGTAATGGCAGCATGGAAGGGAGCTCCAGAGTACAAGGCACAGATTCTCACATCAGCGGGAAGCGTAGTTGCAGAAACAGGTTATGCCCTTGCCGAGCCAAATGCTAGTGGAATTGCAGAGGCTGACCTCTCATCTTCTGAAGAGCATACCCTTGAGTTCGAGATCACAGCAGAGGGCAACTATGTCATCAAGTTCCAGAATAACGGTACAGGATTCTCAGAGTTCCTGCTTCTCGCTTGCAAGATCAAGAACCTTACCCCTGCTCCAACAGGTATTGATGAAATCATCCTCAAGGACATTGACAAGGAAGGTCTTGAAATCTTCACCCTTGATGGCAAGAAGATTCCTACTCTTCAGCATGGTATCAATATCATTCGCAGAAATGGATTTGACGTGAAGAAGGTCTATGTGAAATAGCTTTATGTGATTATTAGTTGTTATTAAATATTTGCTCCCCTCGTCTGTAGGTAGTGATACCAGCATTCGAGGGGTTTCTTTTTTTAGGTTCACAATATACTGAACCTTTAATCACTCATCCACAATACTCCAATAACCATTACGCTTGCCATTTACTCTTTGGATAATATTTTTCTCCTGTAAAGCAATTGTGATTGATTTGACTGTTTGCTCAGATTTTCCAATTTCCGCAGCAATCTCCTTTTGGGTAGCTGATGGGTTCTTTTGCACTATTATTCTGCAAAACAATATAACGAGGAAACAATTTCGTCTATTTCCTTAGAAAGGCGTTGAAATTCTACCTCATCATTTCTTGCAGACATCATTTTGTCCGCATACTCATTTAATGTATGCGGTAATTCCTGTGGAATAGGTATTTGGCGGAAATTATCCCAGATTAGCTGTGCTCCGTTTTGTATGCGTGGACAGAACTCGGTAATTAACCACCACCCAACTTTTGAACACAAAAGAGCCATTAAGGCTTTGTCTGACACAGACAGAAACCACATTGAGTCATTAAACAAAGAATGTTTTTCATCAAAAACGAAACAAGGCTTCACTTGAAATTTTTGATAGATTATTTTGGGCATCTTAAACCTGTCATAGTAAGAGCAAGCACGCAATTCCCACCAATAATCTCCTTTATCTTGTCTCGCTTTAGCTGCTTTCCTAAAGGCTAAAAGCCAATCTGCAACAGCAGAGTAATTAGAAGAGAACCACGACCATGCTTCTTCTTCTGAAGGCATTAGTTCTGTTCTCCAATTCTTATTGCTCTTTTTCTCTTCATCTGATATTTCTATTCCCATTCCTTCCAAAGTAAATCCCTTTGGGGTAAATATCAGATAAGATCCTGCTACGGCTTCACCATAAGCAACTAATCCTCTGCCCTGTAAGAATGGACGCAATACTTCTTTTGAACGATCGTCTTGTGCAATCAATTCATCAGCTTTTTCTTTGCTAATATTAAACGCTTTTGATAAACCACAAAGTATTCCTCGATAAGATTCTCCACCAACAAATTCTCCTAATGTGGTCATCTGAGTCTTCAACCGTTCTACAGTATTGAAGTTGTCAAGACTGGATATTACCCAAATGTCATCGCTCATTCTTGTGGTATCAAACTTTTCTTTTTCTTCTTCCACATCTTCATGAAGCGTTTCGGGATTTATTTTTTCGATGGTAGAGACAAGAATTTCGTTATCTTGTCTTTCCTTCTTCATACGAATAATGCATGTATAAGTAGTTGCATCTTCGAATATCTGATTATCACCAAAATCAATCAATTGTGACAGATTTGTATTCAAGAAAAGTTCACGAAGAGGACGACCATACATTACTTTCTCCCATTTGTTAGGCATAATGTATGACAAATGTCCTCCTTTTCGCAACAAATGTAATCCACGTTCTACAAACAACGAATAGATATCACCACGTGGTTCTATTGTGTTATAGGTCTTTTGTCCCAAATTTCCCTGTTCATCAGCTCTATACATTTTTGAATATACAGATACATCCTTGCGTAGTTTCTCCAAACTGATATATGGAGGATTACCGATAATGACATCAAACCCCTCAAAAACGCCTTGCTCATTGAGGACTTCAGGGAATTCTATCATCCATTCCAAAGACTTCTTTAATACCTCTTGGGTATCAATAATTTGTCCGTTATTCTGTCCAAAAACATCTAGTTGGACAGGAGGAGCTAATTTGAGCTTTATGTCTTTAATGTCTTTATCAAGCCTATTCTTGAATGTTTTGCTACGGCAGTTCTTATATTCGCGGACATTAGCTTTATAATCTCTTACCAGTTTTTGCATACCAAGACTTTCTGCGACTTTCCTGCCAATGCACACGGGATGAACAGAAGCAAGCGAATTGCCACATTTAATGTTGATATCAATATTTGGCAATGTTTGCAATAATCGCTCTCCTGTTTCTGTCTTGTAATAATAGGCATTTTTCAAGAGTTCAATCCACAGACGAAGCTGGCATATATCAACGCTCTTTGGGTTTAAATCCACACCAAAAAGACAATTCTCAATAATAGTACGTTTCTCCTCAAAAAGGGTTTCCTGTATGCGTTGGCTTGAAGGATTTGAAGGATCATATTTAAATATATCTCCGTCTTCATCGGCTACTACCAATTCGTCATATTCTACCCTTATGTCATATTCTCTTATTCGCTTAGGTTGTGGTTGTCTGTCTTGTAATACGCCCAATTCACTCTTGATAGCTATGAGTTCATTAAGAGCAGATACCAGGAAGTGCCCACTACCTACAGCAGGGTCACAAATACGGAGAGAATTGATTATTTCGTTGGCTTCTATTCTTTCTTCTCTTTGACCAAAATTTATATTCTCCTTCAGTTCTTCAAAGTCCTGACATTTCCATCCCTTCGCTTTGTTGAACTTGTCTATTACGGCACGTCTAAGTGTCTTGTTACAAATATATTCCGTGATATAGCCAGGCGTAAAAAATGAACCGTCCTTATAACCGTTGATTTTCTCAAAAATCAAGCCTAAGACCGATGCATTGATAAGTTTATCACTTTCATTTCTTACATTCTCACCTTCTTGGCTCTTGTCTGTACCAAAGTCATAAGCATCAAGAAAAGAAAACAGATATTCCAATGTGGCTTTTCTGCCTGTTACTCGTTTTCCATTACCATCCTTTAAAACGGTTTTTGCATAGACTTCCATCTCACCAAGACGAATGCCACTTATAGGGAAATAACTTTCTTCAATTTTTGCCAATTCAAACAGAGAACTATTCAGATATGGTACGTCAGGGAATTGACTTCTCAATTCATCTGTTCTCTCAGAGACGGGTTTTGCCATTACCTTCATGAATAGGTCATGAAGCACATCGTAATCAAGGATATGAGTTGTATCCAAGAATTTAACATCTCTTCCTCTGTTAAAACTTACAAGTTGCGATTCGAGTAGTTTCAAAAATAGAATACGATTTATCCATGTCAGAACCAAACTTAACGCAACCTCAAAACGCTCTTCATCATCGGTTATGCTGGAATAATCTTCCAATTTTGCATAAGCCTGTTCTACTAATGAAAAGTTTTGCCTTTTGTTTCTAAGACGTTTGATTTTGTGAACACCATCATCGACGACTTCTTCAACACCCATGATATAAAGCAATTCGCCGTAAAAATTCTTGTTAAGCGAATTATGGTCAGATACGAAAGGTAGTTTAAGCAAGTTCGTAGGAGAAAACAATTTATAGACAGCAATAAAAGCTCTGTTGTTGATTATCTCCTCATGCTTGATATTTCGTTCAAATGACTTCAAATCAATATGCACAAACTCAAGGCGATGTTCTATTCTTTCAACTTCAGGCTTGATAATGTTATTGTAGATATACTCCGTTTTGTCATCGCCAGTATCTGCATTAATCACTTTTTGCACAAAACGAGTGTTACGAGCAAACAACTGATAAAATAGTTTCTTCTCGAAGATGAAATACTCCCAACAATTTGTAATGACAAGGTGCTTAATATCTGTATTATGATTCTTTACCTCCTCACGGATATAGTAGAGAATCAGTTCATATAATGCCTTTTTCTTCAGGTCGTTTCTTGTCACCATATCTGGACGTGACGGTCCTTTAAACTCAAACAAGACAACAGGATGTTCGTTATGAGTTCCCATTTCAGCATATATAGCCAAATCAGTTCTTTGATAAGTATTGACCATATAGTTACGGTCACTATACAGACTACTATTAAAGAATTCTGCAACAAGATTCTTATTAAATTCCTCATGCTCAGAGGGATTTATACGTGCTAAAAGGTCTTGCATGGCAGATTTAAAACCCTTAACTTTCTGCACTTCTGGTTTATCGCGGAGATAAACTTTTGCGATTGATTGACTTGGGGTTAGTATCTTATACATAGTTCTGCTGTTTTAATTATTAAGTTTACTATTTGGCTTAGCCTTTATGAGGATTATTGGCTACAAAGATATATAAATTCTTTTGAATAACCTTCGGTTAATGCTTTTTTTTTCATTTGTTAGGTGTTTACAATAGTTAGAAGAATACAACTTGAACCTTGTTCAATAGCGGGATAAAGATATGTTGCTTGGAAATTATCACCACCCTTCAAACCTAACTTCTGCATTATCTCGTCACGGGTCATAGTTTCATCTCCAATACATAGTTACATTGCCTGCTAGATTGCCTGCTAGATTGCCTGCTAGATTGCCCGTTACATTGCCTGCTACATTGCTCGTCACATGGTCGGTAACATGGTCGGTAACATGGTCGGCCACATGGTCGGTATTGTTATTAGCTTTTTAATTATTAGGCTACAAATAATGGTAGGGAAGTCGTCATCTTGCATAAATTCGGACTTATGCAGACAATAGCTTTCATATTACATAAAAACTATGATTTCTCCATTTTCATTCCTCTCCATGTGCTGTGATGTATTTCGATTAGGGTCGTTCGGTAACGTAGTTGAAGGACGGAGTAAGCCCATCAATACTAATTTGGTGGTATATTGAAGGACTGTCTTTGTTTGATATTTCACTCCAACCTTCTCCAAAATCTCTTGTGCAGTATGTGGCATCCCGTCACAGAACTCTAATACTTTTTTTTGCTTGGCAGTCAAACGAACTCTATTACTTTTTTCATCGAACTCACGTTATTTACACTCGTTCATATTGAACGGTTGTTGAAACATCTGTCAAAGACTATTTTTTATATAGGTTATGGTTGTTTTCTGTCTTAATATTTAATACGGAAATAGTCAAGTGATGTTTTATACTGGTCCTGTGCTGTCAAACACGTATCTGTCAAATAGCCATTGACATGTCCCCATTCGCTCAAGCCTCTGTAATAGAACATTTTCAATTCATCAGTAATGATAAAAGGAACAATACCACTACACAGACATTCCTTGAACATTATGAGGCGTCCCACACGTCCATTACCATCTTGAAATGGATGAATACGCTCAAAGCGTACATGTAGATCAAGTATATCTTCAAACTGTTGTTTGCTATTCTGATAGTTAGCAAGCATTTCTTCCATACGCTCGGCTACTTGTTCTGGTGGGCATGTTTCTTCTCCACCAACTTCATTTGGTAACCGTTTATAGTCACCTACGGCAAACCAGTCTTTGCGATTGTCTGAGGTTCCTGTCTTAAGCACCTTATGTAATTCCTTGATGAAATCTATAGAGAGTTCATCTGTAGCATGTTCTATGACAAGATCTATGCAACGAAAATGATTCACCGTCTCTACGATATCATTCACATTGACAGCCTCCTGTGTCACGCCAATGGTGTTAGTTTCAAAGATATAGCGAGTCTGCTCGTGCGACAATCGGCTACCCTCTATATGATTGGAATTATAGGTTAGATCTATCTGGGTTTTATGATAGATGCCACCTTTCATCCTCATTTCCATTTGCTCGGTCAATGCTGTGAGCAGAGGTGATTTTTGGTGCTGAATATTCATATAATGAATTTTTATGAATGTTTGTTGTTATTCTAACATTTACGCCATAGCAGAGGCGATATAATTATCACTCTTCTCAATCAGGCTTAACAAAACGACAACAGCCTAGAAATGGTCGAAGTTAGCCATGCCTGAAGCTATGCCCTTCAATTTATTAAAAAGGGTATTGCCTGTGTTATTATTGAAGAATTTACTGCTCATATATAATTTTGTCTATGCCTGATTAGTTATAGGTTATCGCATTTTTGCAACAACATTAGGTTTCTCATTTCCATCTATATACTTCTTTGGCATATTGCTTTTTTATATACTTTACATTGGCTACAAAATTACAAAAAATATTTCGTATAACCTATGGTTAAGGGGACTTATTTTCTTTTTGTTGTTTTGTTTTTGTGTTTTTCTTCAAAAATGTGATTTCCACGCCTCCTTTGTGGTTCCTATGTGAGTCCCTTGTGACTCCCTTGTAAGTCCCATTTTTCGCCCATTCCTAGGAACGGACTTACAATGGACCTGAAACGGACTTGGAACGGAGGTTGAGCGAACGATGAAGAAAGCGATGGTTTAAAGGAGATAATCTGGGCAAGGAGGATGTAATTGATTTGATGTAATACTCTTGCGATGAAAAAAATAAAAAGTTTTTAAAGGGAGTATTACACCTTTTGTTGTTATGCGCAATATATTTGTTGATTATCAGCGCGTTAGATGCGGTGTAATACCCTTGAAAGTATTACACCATTTCGGGCGATTTGATGTAATACTGGTGTAATACTTTTGGGGGTATTACACCAAGGTAAACGGATTGATATACAGATATTTAAGATGCTTAAAACAGCAAAGGTGTAATACTCGGCATTGAAAACTTTTTGAAAAATAGTATTACACCAACTATTACACCAGTATTACACAAAAAAGTTTTACTTTATGCCGAAATACGTACCGAACGGCGATATCAGCAAGTTAGCAATTTCAGTCAAGAAAAAATCAAAAAAATCATGAAAAATATTTTGAAATTTCATTTGGATATTTCATGTTTTTTCCTTACTTTTGCATCTCGGTTCTTCATGAGCCAAACCTCAATATCGACTGCCTGACAACAGACACTTTCGAGTTGAGAAGAGAGTTATAATTAATCCTTTTTTATTTTTACTTTTAATTTAAACTTTAAAACCTATGGGAAAACTTTCTCTTGCAGAACAGGTACGTCTCATTGAAGACTTCCTGAGTGAAAACTTCGCCTTCAGACATAATGAGGTTGGCGACACATTTGAGTACAAGGTGCTTAAACCTGAAATGGGCGAGGCTCCTGCAAACACTGATTATGAGCCTGTTACTGATGAGGCTCTTAACTCCATAATCCTTGAAGCCATGAAAGCTGGCATTGAGGGCAAGGTGGCTGATCTTATCAAGCGCATCATCTGCTCAAAGTCCACGGAAAAGTACAATCCGTTTGTAGCGTATCTCAACGGACTTCCGAAATGGGATGGGGTGGATCGTGTTGCCGATCTTATTCATCGCATTCCCGGCATTGACGATGAAAAGGAGGAGTTCACGCACCGTTGGTTCAGGTCAATGGTTGCGCATTGGTATGGACTTGACAGAATCTTCGGCAATCAGCTCGTGCTCCTTTTCATTGGCAATCAAGGTTGTGGAAAGGGCTCTTTCATCAAGAATCTGCTTCCTGAACATCTTCAGAAGTATTATCTTGACCACATCAACCTCACGAACAAGCACGACACGGATATGGCTCTGGCTAACTGTGGTCTTGTGAACTTTGACGAATTTGACAGATACACGGACAAGCAGCAGGCAACCTTGAAGTACATCATCACCAAGGCTGAGGTAAATGCGCGTAAGATTTATGGTAGAAACATCACCTTGCGCCCTCGTATGGCATCATTCGTAGCTACAACGAATGTGGTTCGTCCGCTGAAGGACAAGACGGGAACACGTCGTTTCGTGGTGCTTCATATTCCTGCCGGAACTATCATTCCTAATCTTCCTACCGACTATGACCAGCTTTATGCCCAGATAAAGCATGAGGTATGCGAAGAGAAGAAAATCTATTGGCTCACTCAGGAAGAGAACGAGAGACTTCAGGTTCTCAATCAGGATTACTGTGCCGTAGATGATTTCACGGCAATGATAAGCACTTGTTTCCGCAAGCCAAAGGAGAACGAGCAGGGATTACAGATGACAAGTCTTGAGATTCTTGCAACCGTACAGCAGAGGTATCCAGAAGTGGAATTGACTCGCAGGAATCAGTCGCTTCTCGGCATCAATCTCTCGTCAATGGGCATTACGAATCGCCGAAACAAGAACGGCAAGGTGTATGAGGTGGTACAGATAGCTGCATAGGTGTGTAAAAAAGTATTGGTGTCTGCTAAACTTGTTTCCTGAAAAATAAGTTTAACAGACACCAATATAAAGGTGGGTTCTATAATTTACTTCACAAGTCGTACCTCGTAGAGTTCGCCTACCTGACGGTGTGGCTTGGCAACGAATTTTACTCGTACCTGCTTCTTGCCTTCAAGGGCTGATGCAGGAATCTTGTATGTCTCGTACTTCCATTGTGAAGAACGCCATTTCTTTGAGTTGTTGATGCTCTGAACGAGAACGTCATCTACATAGAGGTCGTACTCGCAGGTGCGCCATTCATCCTGTCCCCAATAGCGTATGCGGAGGCTGAGGTCTTTCTCGCCCTTTGTCTGCATGAGGTATGAGAAATAATGGCCGTTGCGGGCATCGCGGAAAGGAACATCGTTGGTAACGCCCTTGTGTGACTCGTCAGTTTCCATGAAGTGGTCGCTCTCAGGCTGCTGTTCTCCTGGCTGTACCTTATCCACGGTACGTGCATCGAGAGCCTGACGCTCAGCCTCTTCCTTGGCAAGACGGTCCATATAGTCCTTATAGTCGTTCTCGCTGAGAGCGAGCCAGTAGAGCATATAGCGTGAGTCGTGAATCTCGAAGAATGGCTGAAGCTCACCCTCAATCTTGTTCTCCATACGGCAGTTGAGCTTGAAGTGGAGAGGCTTGCCCTCAACAGGTGTGAGGTTCTTGGCGATGTCGTCAACCTCCTTTGCTATGAGGTAAGGAGCCTTGTCGATAGGGAGTTTCTTGCCAGATGCCATCTGACCGAAACGGCTGTCATCAGCCTTGAGATGGGCAAGGTCCTCTGTACCTGTCTTCATGCCGAGGGTGATAGGACCGTGGAGAATGGCAACATACTGTGGTACGTTAGGCATATATTCCACGCTGTTGTGCATAGGGAATGAGATATCAACAACATCACCTTTCTTCCACTTGCGGTCGAGGGCTACGTACTTGGCAACAGAAGACTTGTCGGTTGCTACAACCTTACCATTGACCTTGACAGAGAAATCATTACACCATGCTGGCTTACGAAGCTTCATAACAAACTCGCCAGCTCCCTTATTGACGGTAATCTTACTTGTCTCGCCATAAGGGAAAGCGGTCTCCTGTCGAAGCTCTATGTTCTGTGCCTTCCAGTTAAGCTCGGAAGCAGCATAGAGGTTTACAAAGAGGGTAGTAGGGGTTGAAACATTCGGGTCAGAGTGGGTATAGATGAACTCGCCGTACTTGCCGTGGTTCTCCATACCTGTACCTACGCAGCACCACATAGCCTCGTTAGGCACGGAGTAGTTGCGATAGTGACGTGGGCGTGCGGAGGTGAAATATACATATCCGCCATGCTCAGGATGCTGGGTAGAGAGGATATGATTGAAGGTGGCACGCTCGATGAAATCGGCATATTCTGCATTTTCTGGGTCCATGCGGTGGAGATCCTCGGTGAGCTTGAGCATATTGTTTGTGTTACAAGACTCAAGTCCGTCGATATCCTGTGTGAAGTCAATACATGCCTCCTTGCTTGGGAAGTGCTCACGACGGCTGTTACCGCCTACAGAGAGGCTGCGGTTATGAGTTACCTCTTCCCAGAAGAAACGGCTTGCCTCAAGGTATGTCTTGTCGCCAGAAAGCTCAGCTATACGTGCGAAACCTACAATCTTAGGCACCTGAGTATTGGCGTGCTTATTGTCGAGGAAGAAGGCGTTGTGGTCCTTCATTGGGGTGAGAATCCACTTATGAGAGAAACGGCGTGCGCAGTCAAGGTACTTCTTATCACCTGTAATGGCGTAAGCATCGGCAATAACCTCATTTATACCGCCATGCTCCATACCAAGCATGCTTTCCATCTGTTGGTCGGAGAGCTTGGATGTGATGTCGATAGCCCAGTCGCAGAAGCCGAGGAAGAGTTGCTTTGCATCCTCGTTGCCGCAGTAGAGCCATGCGTCGCGCAAACCGGCATACATCTTATGGATATTGTAGAGAGGAACCCATGTGGCGTTGAAAGTACGGAAATCACCCTCCTTGAATGTTGACCATATCTTATCGCTGTTAGGCACACCTCCAACATATCCCTTGCCCCATGCAGGATGGTTCTGGGCACAGGCAGCAGCACATTCCTTCAGTTCCTTTATCATATACAGCATACGCTCTTCGCACTTCTTGTCGCCTGTAGCGGCATTGAAGGCAAGGGCTGTGAGATAGTGACCGCCAATGTGGCCGTCAAGACCGTCCCAGTTAGGGAATCCCTTTGCCTTTTCAGGAAGACCAGCCTCCTTGCGGTAAGGAGCCAGGATACGGTCAACATCATACTGAAGGAGCACGTTGACGTTAAGGTCGCGAGCATGCTTCAGAGGACCGTCGAGAAGGGTGACATCGCCAAGAGGAAAGGCGTCAGGGTAGAGGGCGGTCTGGGCGTAGGAGGAGCCTAACCAAGCCTTCCCAAAGGGAAGGATGTTTGATAGTATAGCTAATAAAAATATTTTCTTAAGCATAGTATTATTTGTAATTTTCAATTTATCATTTATATATTGATGACGATAAAAGGTAACTACTCCCCCTGTGGGGGTGAGGGGGGCAGCTGACACATACTCCGATGTTATCAACATCGAACTTCCCTCCCTACGGCGGGAAGTCGAAGATTGAGTATCTTCGAGTATGTGCAAAGCGGGGGGAGAGGCCGCAGGTTAGATGGCTATGGTCTTCTTTTTCCCATCATAACTTACCACCTTCTTCTCTCCTCCTGGAGTTTTTACGATGAAAGTACGGGTGGTGAGCATTCCATCGAATGAGCCTTGACGCTGACCGATGGTGAGAGTCTTGGATTTATCGTTCCATGTCATCTTGATGGTAGAGTAGGCACCGTTCTCGTAGTTGAGGTTATCGCCCTCGTCCTCGTAGAGAGTGAACTCGCCGTTGGCTCCAGGGTAGATGAGAAGCTCAAGATTATCCCATTTCTTCTCGGAAGTGTATTGCACATCAGGACCTTGTGGAAGGATTGTGCCAGCCTTGATATAGAGAGGAGAGTGAGCAAGAGGAGCAGAAGCCTTTATGCTCTGTCCGCCATCGAGAAGGGTGTTGGTCCAATAATCGTACCACTTGGCACCTGCTGGCAGATAAACCTCAAACTGACGCTCTGCCTTCCAGTCAGGAATGAGATAGCCGTTCTTCTTCTCAAGCTGCACGTTATTATCCCAACCTGTTATGGCATCTGTCTCAACCTTCTTCTCAGGAGTGTATAGAGGATCGATGACAGGACAAACAAGGATGTTTCTACCGAACATATACTCGCGGTTGTTGGTCCATGTTTTCTTGTCGGCCTTGAAGTCCATGAAGAGCGCACGCATGAATGAATCGTCGTTCTTTGACACCTGCCATGACTGGCTGTAGATGTAAGGAAGGAACTTGTAACGGAGCTTAACGGCATCAACAAGGGCATCATATACAGGTTCGCCCTGCTTGCCGAAGTAATAGAGCTCGCGATACACCTCTGTTCCGTGGCTGCGCATCATCGGACAGAAAGCACCGAACTGCATCCAGCGCACGTAGAGCTCCTGATACTGAGGATTGCGAACACCGCTGTTTCTGCCCTGAGTGTTATAGCTGCCTGCGAAGAAACCGCCAATATCGGTATTAACCTGTGGATTGGCTGTGAGGGTATAGTTGAGACAGATAGGAATCTGCTTACGGAAGCTGTCCCATGAAGAGCCGATATCGCCACTCCATGTATTCGCACCAGTACGCTGCTGACCTGCGAAGTAAGAGCGTGTGAGAATGAACGGACGCTTCTTCTTTGAAGGATCCATATTCTTCTCAGCCTCACGCTGATGGTCATATACTCCATTCACGCACATGAATGGGAAGATATTGCGTACAGAGCGGTATGTGCCCATAGAGCATTTCTGATCAAGCTGGTAGTCCTTGAAATCCATCTGGTCAGGGTCGGTAGAATCCATCCACCATGCGTCGATACCCATCTTATGCAGATTGCTCAGGTATTTCCAGTAGATGTCACGAGCCTCTGAAGAATAGCAGTCATAAACTCGAACTCCTGATGGGTAGTCCTTGCGAGGAGGCCAGAAACTAAGTCCGCTCTGAGGCCATGTCTCGAAGTCGAAGAGCAGATTCTTCGATTTCAGTTCCTTGAATGCCTTTGTCTCAGGACCGAAACTTGACCAGATAGAGATGCTCATGTGGGCATTCTTTTCGTGAACCTCGTTGATAAGGTCCTGAGCGCGTCCGAAGTCCTCGTTGAGGAACTCCATAGCGTTCCATGTATAGTTACTGCCCCAGTACTGCCAGTCCTGAATGATACCATCGAACGGAATACCAAGTTCGCGGTACTTGCGCACCACTCCTATGGTCTCGTCCTGAGTCTTGTAACGCTCACGGCTCTGGTGGAAACCGTAAGTCCAGAGAGGAAGCATAGGAGCCTTGCCTGTGAGGTGGCGCATCTCCTTGATAACACCATCGGCATCCTTGCCATACATGAAGTAGTAGTCAGATTTCTTTCCTACCTCACTCTCAAGAACAACCTCTCCTGCCTCGCCCTGCTTTGGAGTAGCGAGGTGGGTAGGAGAGTAATTATCCCAGTAGATTCCGTAGCCCTTAATGCTTTGGTAGAAATGAGCGAAGTCCTCAAGATTGCTCTGCTCCATACGGCGGTTCTCGTCGCGCTGACTCATCTTGCCGTTCTGGAGAAGACCAACACCATATATTTCCTCATCCTTGTCGAGCGAGAATGTCTGCTTTACCTTGAAGGCATCAGCATTGGGCCCAGAAGTGATAGGCGTAAACTTTGATTCGCCCTCAGTCATGAGCGTTTTGCCCTTGGCATCGGCAAAGGAAACCTTGCCATCCTTTACTGTGACGGTAAGGGCAGACGACTTGTAGATGGTGGCATTGCCGACTGTTTTTTTCGTCACCTTTACCTTTTCTGGCGTAGAGATGACGACAAGTGATTTCTGGTCGGAAGTCTTTCCATTGTCTCTAAGCACTCGCACGGTCTGCGGAGTGAAGAATTCAATGGTCTGGGCTGACATAAGCGCTGACAAAGGCAGAGCAAATAGTACGGTTGTCGTTAATAAGCTTCTTTTCATAATCCTATTGATTAATTAGTTAAAATTTTATGGTAGTTTTTTGTCCCTTATAGGTTATTTTCTTTTCACCTTTAGGGGTTTTAACGATGAATGTACGAGTGTTGAGCATTCCATCGAATGAACCTTGACGCTGACCGATGATAAGAGTGTTCTTCTTATCATTCCAGTTCAAAGGAATAGATGCAAAGGCACCCTTCTCATAGTTGTAGTTATCGCCCTCATCCTCATAGATAGTAAAGTCACAATCAGCACCCGGATAGATATTGATGGTTACAGGCTTTCCAATCTGTGCAGCAGCGTATTCTGCAACCTCTGTGGTAGGGATGATAGAACCAGCCTTTACATAGAGTGGCAAGGTTGATATTTCAGACTTGCATTCAATCCACTTACCACCTTCTTCCGTCTTGCCAGTCCAATAGTCAATCCATTGTGCGCCCTTTGGAAGATATACTTTGCGTGTTGCAGATTCCTTGATAGGCTGTGTTACAGGACATACGAGGAAATCGCCAAACATATACTCATCCTTCATGTCGAGCACATTGTCGTCTTCAGGGAAATTGAAGGCAAGAAGGCGTGCCATGGTGTATGAGCCCTTTGACTGCATTGCTGCGAGGCTATATAGGTAAGGTATATGCTCATAGCGAAGGTTTATCATCTTCAGGATGGCATCATAATACTGAGTGCCAGGCTCTCCGAATCGCCATATCTCGCGTGGAGTATCACTTCCGTGGCTACGGAGCATTGGAAGGAATGTGCCCCATTGGAACATACGCACATAGTATTCCCTGTAGTTCTCATCCTTAACACCTTCAGGGAACTCACCCTTATAGAACCATCTGCGTCCGTCGCCTCTTGTGAAGAAAGAACCGACATCGACAGTCCAGTATGGGTTTCCTGTTGCCATATAGTTGAGACCGGAAGGAATCTGCTGACGGAACGACTTCCATGAAGCGTGGGTATCACCATTCCATACCACTGTGCCGTATCTCTGCTGACCAGCGTATGTAGAACGGGTGAGGTTTACCACACGTTTTGTATTGTTAGGTTCTGCACGTTGATTCTCGTAGATACCCATAGAGTGATATAGAGAGTACAGGCTGCTTCGCTCTACTCCAAGGGCCTCGCTGAGCACATCCTTATTCAACTGCCAGCGGTATTCCTGATCATCCCACCCGTAAGGCTTGTTCTCATCCTTCAGGGAATGTGAAGGAATGCGGTTCCAGTCGCCGTCGAGAGGCTCACTTGAGTCGCACCACCAAGCATCAAAGCCCTGAGAATAGAACTCATTCTTGGCATAAGACCAGTAGTGTTTGCGGGCTTCAGGGTTGAACACGTCATATACATCGTGCTCAAGCATCATGCCACGATTCTTGAAGTCTTCAGCCTCTGGGCACCACTGAGGGTTTGGCCAGATGCTAACCATGAGCTTAGCATTCATGGCATGAACAGAGTCTGCAAGAGCCTTTGGAGAAGGATAGTACTTTGGATTCATTTTCATATAACCCCAGCCCTCTGGCCAGTAGTTCCAGTCCTGTACTATCATATCAATAGGCACATGACGACGGCGGTACTCCTTCAATGTGTTTATAATATCGTCAGAAGAGACATAGCGCTCCTTTGACTGAGTATATCCAAATAAATAACGAGGCATTAGTGATACTTCGCCTGTGAGATAGCGATAGCCTGCCACTACATCATCAAGACGAGCACCTTTGATGAAGTAATAGTCGAGTGTCTTTGCGCCCTCAAGTTGCATAGTGGTGATGCTACCATCATTCTTGAACTTCATGGCACAGCCAGCGTCGAACAACAGGCCATAGCCATTGGTTGAGCATAGCATAGGCAGCATAGCCTTCAGGTTGTGCTGAGTAAGATAGAGTGTCTTACCCACAAGGTTGAGATAGTCCTCCATGTGAGAGCCGAGACCATAGAGAGCCTTCTCGTTTTGAGAAGAGAATGACACATAGTAGCGTGTGCTTCTGCCAATAGTGTCTCGACGGATGATATCCTTCACCGTCACTTTGCCGTTAGCAGTTTCCTCTACATGAGCAGATTTCTCATCATAGATAATCTTCTCTTGTACAGAAGGTTCTGCCTTTAGCGAATTTGGTATTTGATTAAGGATTATATTTTTATCCTTATCCTCAAAAATGATTCCGTTATTTGTCTTTGAATATTTTATGGTTAGTTCTGAACTTTGGAAAATGATTTCGTCGCCATTTT
>Ga0326513_10001438_pt1 | contig 18805 bp, 27 predicted proteins | sample 2_2465_0518_D_FD_203654 | JGI IMG/M metagenome (GOLD analysis project Ga0326513, IMG submission 203654) | Bovine rumen microbial communities from UC Davis, California, United States - 2_2465_0518 | ecosystem: Host-associated > Mammals > Digestive system > Stomach > Rumen | place: USA... | reverse complement strand
GACATCGGCGAAACCAAAGAAAGTTTTCAGGAGGAAACGAAAATGGAAAACATTGAAATCCGCAACTCCAAAGAGTACATCGACGCCTACGCCAACTACATCAAGACCGGCCGTCCTGACGAGTGCCGCAGTGTGCTTCTGAGCAAGAACGCTCCGGCGAATGGTCAGCTTCCTGTGCCTGACATGGTCGAGAGTGTCATCAAGACCGCGTGGGAAAAGAACGAGTTCCTGAACCGCGTCCGGAAGACCTATTTCAAGGGCAACCTCCGCGTTCCGTTTGAACTGACCGCGACCGGCGCTTTCGTTCACGTTGAAGGCACGACCGGCCTGACCGAAGAGTCCATCACGATCGGCATCGTGACTCTGACTCCGGAAAACATCAAGAAGTGGATCCGGATCTCCGACGAGGCTATTGACCTGGGCGGAGAAGAGTTCCTCCGGTACATCTACGACGAGGTGACCTATCAGATTCTGTACAAACTGGTCGCCGAACTGGTCGCTGATGTGACCGGCGCCTCCACTGCGAGCAGCGCGACCGGAATCGGAATCCCTGTCGTGAAGGTCGCTCCTGGCGTGAACGTGATCCGGAATGCCGCGACAAATCTGACCGAGGAGGCGCGTGACCTGTGTGTCGTGCTGAATCGTCTGACTGAAGCTGAGTTCAACACGGCCTATGCCTCCGCGAACTTCGCCATCGATCCGTGGGCCGGTATGCCTCGCGTGTACACGTCTGCTCTTCCGGCGTACAGTGCCGCCTCCGCCAATGATTGTTATGCTATCGTCGGCGATCTGTCCGCGATTCAGGTGAACTATCCGGCCGGTGAAGACGTCGTGATCAAGTGGGATGATCTGAGCCTCGCGGAAGATGACCTCGTGAAAGTGGTCGGCCGTCAGTACGCCGGTCACGGTGTGACTGCTCCTGGACGCCTGGTCAAGCTGACCAAGTAATTCAGTGAAAGTCAAACTGACAGTCAGAAACAAGATTGACGGCGAGTCAGGGGAGATCGTTGAGGTTTCCCCTGACCGCGCCGCTTTTCTCTTTTCTGTGAACGCTGCCGAACCGGTGCCGATGAAGGAGCAGATTGACACTCCGGAAAAGCGTTCCGCGAAGAGAACGACTCGGAAAAAGTGAACACGGAAAGGAAGCAGTCAAGATGTCCATGAAATTGATGATTGCGGTTCCGACAACCGATTATGTTCACGCTGAGTTCATGAAGTGCCTGGTAGATCTGAACACGAAACTGATCAAAGACGGAATCGATGTTGAGACTCACATCCTCGGCGGAACTCTCGTGTATATCGCTCGGAACCGACTCGCGCACAGTGCCATTTTTAATGAGTTCACTCATGTCCTGTGGTTGGACTCCGACATGACGTTCAGTCCGAATATCGTGGACGATCTCATGTTCTGTGGGAAAGACATGGTATGCGGAGCGTTCGTCTCTCGACGTCCTCCCTTTGGGCCGTGTGTGTACTCGTGCATCGAGAAAAACGCGGTGACAAAGGTTGACTCTTTCGGAGTCGAACCGTTCCGCGTGGCCGGATGCGGTTTTGCAGCAGTGTTGATGAACGTGGATGTCCTGAGAGAAGTTCACGCAAGGTTCAACACTTGCTTCCATCCGACTGACTATTACGGAGAAGACCTCGCATTCTGTATGAGAGTGAACGAGATCGGCCGTGAGATTTGGTGTGAACCGACCGTGAGGCCTGGACACATCGCTCATGTTCCGGTTTTTGCCGGAGATCATCTCTTCGGAGGTGAACAGGCGTGAAGATTCTGATTGCTGCTCCACTGCGACAACGACCGGAGATCTTCCGCGAATATCAGTCGAGCCTTGATCGACTGGAACTGCCGGACGGTGTGACTGCCGACCGGTTTTTTGTTGTGAACGATTGTCCAGGCATCATTCCGGAAATCCGGAACGCGGACTATATCGTGAACGACTCGGAGGACGTGACGATCTATCACAATCACATATGGACGGCGGATCTCGTCTCCAAGATGAGTGTGATGAGGAATCAGACGATCCAAAGAGCGCTCGATGGAGGTTATGACTTCCTACTGAGTGCCGACACGGATCTCGTTCTCCATCCGCAGACGCTGAAATATCTGCTTGAGAGCGGAAAAGACATCGTCGCGGAACTCTTTTGGACAAACGGATGGTCAAATGCGTGGATGTACGATCAGGCCGAAGACAACAAACGGCCTGAGTGGAATGAACCAGGACTGTATGAAATAGGAGGCAGCGGAGCGCTGATCCTGATTAGCCGGAAAGTTTTGGAACGAGGTGTGGATTACACTCCGATTCCGAATCTCAAAAAAGCAGTCTTTGGAGAAGACCGTCACTTTTGCATTCGTGCGATGTGCAACGGATTCTCTATTTGGTTGGACAATCACGCTCAACCATTCCATTTGTACGATAACAAGGCTTTTCAAGAATACATGGCCAACAGGGGGGAATGATCAATGTTTGCAGAGGTTAAGGCGATGCTTCCGGTGAGCGGAGACGGTTATGACGCCGAGATCATCCTTCAGATCAATGCCGCTGCGCTCGATCTGACGCGGACTGCGGAGATCGTACTTCCAGGAGAGATCAACATCGTCCGCGCCAATGACGGAACCGTGACGGACACAAGCACTGTGACAGACGCTTTGGTCATCACTGCCATCGCGACATGGTGCAATATGCGGATCGGAAATCCGGCAAACTATGACAATCTCCTCAAGGCCTATGAGGCGATGAAAGGCGCGTTGAGAATCAGCGGTTCTTACACTGATTTTGAACCGGAGAGTGATGAAACATGAGGCAGATGACTACCATCGTCCTGATCGGATTCGCTCCGGATGCTCATGAGGTTGGATCTGATCCTGTTGCAGTGAGACGGAGTGTCAAGGCACAGGAGATGAGCGTTTCACTGACTGAGCGCTACCAAGCAGCCGGAACCGGACTCGCGCCGGAGGCGAAACTGTTGATCCCATACAGTCGCGACTACCAAGGGGAGCGCGAACTGGAATACAACGGCGAACGTTGGACGGTGATCAACGCGGATCCATACAAGGAATGGAACGGAACGATCCTCAGTATCAGACGGAAACTCGGCAACAGTGGAAGCGTGGAGGTGTAAGCGATGGACGATTACGCAGACCTCGTCAACGCCATGAAAGCGCTGACTCAGGGTGAAGGATCGGCGACCGTGACACTTCCGATGGCGGAGGATGAATGGGAGACACGACCTGACGCGAGCAGTTACGGAACGATCAGACTCGACTTTGAAGTCGATCCGCTGAACGGCGATGATCGGAAAGTATGCAGAGCGTATGAGGGAAGCGTCGATCTTTTCAGCCGGAACCGCAATGGCGAAGGATGGATTCAGGAGATCGAGGAGACGTTGGTCTCCTATTGCGATTCTGCCTGGATGCTCAACCTCCGCGCCTACGAAAACGACACTCGCCTGTTCCACTGGGAATGGAGTTTCCAGGTCGAGGGGTGATGTGACATGGCTTGGAAGATGAAAACAACAGGGATGGACGAACTTGTCCACAGAATGGACAAACTCGGAGAACAGGCGGCCGGAGCCGCCTCACAAGGCCTGTATAAAGGGGCCGGAGTTGTCGCTGACTCGGTCAGCGCTGCGGTGGGAGCCATCGCAACAGAACCGTTCAAGTACGCATCAAACGGACGAAAACGGAAACCATCTCCTGAAGAAAAAGCCATCGTCATGAATGCTCCTCATGGGATTGCGAAATTTCGAAACAGTGGAATCCGGATCGACACGAGCGTCGGTTTCAATCATTCCGGTTATGCCGCAATAACTTGGAGTCACGCTCGGAATAACGTTCGCACAAAGTACAAAGTCAAAGGCGGAAAGGCGACTCGCGCTTCCATCGCGTCCGGAGGCACATCGTCAAAACCGGTGGCCGTGATCGCAAACGCGATCAACTCCGGAACATCGTTTATGGAAAAGCAACCTTTCCTCCGGAAAGCGTTCTCGCAGTCTCAGAGTTCGGCTCAAGGCGCTATGGAATCCAAGATCAAAGAAGAACTCGACAAAATTGAACTATAACGGAGGGATAGAACAATGGCGAATCCTAATGTTGGGATGATGTATCCTGTTTGGGCGCCTCTGACGGCCCACACTGACGGATCCATGCCGACCTATGGAACCGGCAGAGTCATCCAGGAGGCGCGGAACGCGACCGTGAATCGCGAATACGCGAACAATCCTCTGTATGGCGATGATCACATCGTTGACGATGACAACGGCCTGACCGGTCTGACGATGTCGTTTGAATCGACCGGCCTGACGGACGAGGATCGTGTCGCGATGCTTGGTGAAGAAACCAACGCCAACACGACCACAGGCGGACAGTGGGTGTCTGACAACGAGACTCCCTGGGGTGGTTACGGTTACATCCGCAAAATGCGTCTGAACGGCGTCCGGTCTTTTGAGGCCTGGTGGACGCTGAAGATCAAGTTCCAGGAAGAGTCGATGGCGACTCAGACTCGCGAGGGGCAGATCACTTGGGGAACTCCCACTCTGAATGGCCGCGCCGATGGTCTGATCATCGACAGTTCCGACAAGCAGCGTTATCAGCTGCACAAAACATTTGAGACTATTTCCGCCGCCAAGTCTTGGCTGAATGGACTCGCGAACATCACCTGATCACAAAGGGGGGCCGGTCTTCCGGCCTCCCTGATTTTTTCAAAAGGAAGGAAGCAGACATGACTGAGATTAAAATCGGCGGACGAGTTGTTCCGCTTTCATATTCGACCTATGAAATGATCGAAATCCAACGTCAGATCGGATGCACTGCGTTTGAACTGAAAGACGAGGTTTTTGGAATCAAAGCAGAGGAAGACGAGAACGATCCGAACGCGGATCCGAAAATATCGATCAATGTCGTGAGCGATCCGGATCGGCTTGAAAAGATGGGCCGTTTGATCGCCATCCTCGGAAATGCCGGACTTGAGGAGAAAGGCGAAAAACCGGATCTGACGGTCAAGTGGATCCTCCGGAATATGAAACCGGCGCTGATCCTCGGATATGCCATCGCAACGATGGCCGAGATCACGGAAGGGAACATGATGGAAGTCAAGACGGACGAGAACGGCCCAGTTGACGAGACGTTGGAGGCTGAACAGGCAAAAAAACCGGAAGGGAATTGACTTACCGGCGAGTTGTTTCCCATGGTTTGGTCGCCGGACTGCGTCGAGAGGAAATCGACAGAATGCGACCTGGCGAGATCCTTGATTTGTATTACTATCGGCGCTTATACGACCAAAGTTTGGTGAGGATGTGATTTTGCATGGCGGTAAATCTTGAACTCGGCGTTGACCTCGGATCGTTTAATCAGGGAATCAACCAGGCGAAAGCGCAGATCAGCACGTTCAACGCGACTCTGAAGTTCGCGGAGGCCTCGTTCAAAGCAACCGGAGACGCGGAAGCGGCCATGACGTCAAAGACTCAGGCGCTGAACGGAAAACTGCAAGCACAGAAAAGCATGGTTCAGCAGTATTCAAGAGCGCTTGAGGAAATGCGGAAATCCGGTGTCGATCAGACGAGCGAAGCATATCTGAAGATGCAGAGGAACATGATACTCGCTCAAGCGTCCATGAACGACACACAGGCCGCGCTGAACGGACTGAATAGCAGTCAACAGGAGGCCGCGCAGAGTGCAGACAAACTGACTCAGAGTGTCCAGGGGATCGGCAAAAAGATTTCTCTCGATCAGGTGATCGGCGGAATCGACCGGATCACGGACGGCATGGAGCGAGCCGCGCAGAAAGTCGCTGAGTTTGGGAAGCAACTGTGGGATACGATCATGGAATCCGCTCGGAGGGCCGATGACACGGCCACAATGGCGGAGATGTACGGAATCGATCTCCAAACGTTCAAGCAGATGCAAGCGCTCGTCGCGAACGGCATGGACACGAGCGTCGAGGCGATTCTGAGCGCACAGAAACGACTCACAAAGGGTGTCGGATCAGAAAATAAGGCAGCGCTTCAGGCCTTGAAGGATCTGCACGTTTCGACCAAGACTCTCGCGGACACTGGAGACGGAATCCTTGAGTTTGTGGACAAAGATCCGGCCCAGGTCTTTTGGGATATTGGACGAGCGTTGAAGAGTACGAGCGACGCCTATGACAAAGAGGCCGCAGCACAGGCGCTCCTCGGACGGAGTTGGGAAGAACTCGTTCCTCTGTTCAACAAATACGAGACACTTGAGGATTACAAAAAAGCACTTGATAACGTCAATGTCAGCAGCGAACAGGCGACGGTCAACAGTGCCGAATTGGCCGACAAGGTCGCAACTCTTGAGAACACTTGGAAGACGCTGAAAGACGAGATCATCGGCGCGGTCGCTCCTGGACTCACTGCCGGAGCGGATGCGTTGAACAGTGTCCTCAGTACGGTTCTTGAATATCTTCAGAAACCGGAAGGACAGGAGATGCTCCAAAAACTCGGAGAGAGCGTCGCCGGTCTGTTCGATGATCTGACCAAAGTCAATCCGGAAGACGTCGTGAACAATTTCGTTACGGTGTTCGACAAACTGACAGACTCGCTTGAGTTCCTAAAGAACAATTGGTCTGCAATCGTTGAAGGAATCAAGGCAATCGGAATCGCTTTCGGCGCGCTGAAGATCGGTGAGGGCGTTTTGGAAGGTCTGCGACTGATCAACGGGTTCAAAAGCCTGAACGGTGACGGCGGAGGAGAACCGTCACAACCGACAGGAACCAAAACGAACGGTTTGAATCAGAAAATAATGAACGGTGTCGGCGCGATGATTGTCGTTGACTGGGATCCTCAAAAGTCGCTTGAGTATCAGAGAGAATATGGGAAAAGAGACGGTATTGCCAAATACCTGGACGAACTCAACGGCAGCAACCTGTATGAACTTCAGCAAGAATGGGATAACAACAAAACGAATAACGGCGGCGGAAACTTCTTGCAACAGGTTATGGATTCGCCGAAGAACCTTGCGAAAGTCGTTTGGGATGCGCTTACCAACAAAGGAACCGCGGGAGATTGGAGCAGCGCAAACGGAGACGATTGGTCGGTCAAAGTGAAACCGGAAGCCGAAGAGGGATCCGCTGAAAATCTGTCTGAGCAGATCGGCGCGGTGACAGTTCCGGTGAACTTGAAGATTGCCGGTGTTGGTGGTTACGCAATCGGCGGAGGTGGAGGGAACGGACTTGATCCTCTGCGACAGGCAATTTTTGGAAGATTTAACGGATTCGCGAATGGGATTCCGTGGGTTAACGAAACCCAACTCGCTCTCTTGCATCGCGGCGAACGTGTTCTGACCGCAAGCGAAAACAAGTCCTATACTTTCAACTCAAACACTTACTTTGGGAACGTCAATCTCAATAACGGAATGCAGATTGACGCTCTGAGTGAGTCTCTCGCAAAACAGAACAGACGGCAGAGCGCCGCCTATGGCGCGTGAGGAGGTGTGACGAATGGCAATCAGACATTTCATTTGGAATGATGAGGACAGTCGTTCCATGCACATCCTCATGAATGACAGGGCGCCGATCATCCGGCCGGAGGAGAGGGTGAACCACATCACGATCCCTGGCCGGAGCGGCGAACTGACCCAGGTTGAAGGGGAAAACATCTATAACTCATACATTCAGAGTCTCGGAATCATCGTTGATGGGAAAGAGAACGTTCCGAGCGTTGAGGCCTGGTTGAAGGGTGAAGGATATGTGACATTCGACACACAACCGACTCTCCGGCAGAGGGCCAGGGTGATCAACGCGATCACGTTCAACCGTCATAGCAAGAACGCGAACTATTACACAGGGGAAGTTCAGTTCTACTGCGATCCGATCAAAAACCTCATCGATGAGGACGTGATTGAGGTCACTGAGAGCGGAACACTGCTGACCAACCTCGGAACGCTTCCGGCGTTTCCGGAGATACAAATTGAGGGGAGCGGAGCAGTCTCGATCACAATCGATGACAAAACTCTGATCATTCCTGATCTTACGTCCGGATGGGTTGCGGACTGTGAGAACAAATGGATCTGTCAGAACGGTGTTCCGCAGTTCGGCGCTTGGCGCGGACAGTTTCCGGAGATCCCTGTCGGCGAAAGTACACTGTTGTTTACCGGAAACATCACGCAGATCACGATCATTCCGCGTTGGCGGATCCTGTGAGGAAGTGAAGAAGAATGATTCAACTTTATCCTAAAGGAACGACGGATTTCAGCGAGAATGGAATCGAACTCCATCCGAGGGAAGCAGACGTGAACTGGCAGATTGCCGGTCGGTTCGACTGCACGATGATCATTCCTCGCGAGGCTGCTGAAGGGATCGAATTTGATTACGGTCAGATCCTCCGCGTCTCAGTGCCGGAGGAACACGTCGGATCAATCAATCTCGGAGCGGTCAGTTATTACGAGACAACGGCGGACACTCCACTATACAGTCAGATTCCGAAAGCGATCAGCATCAGCTATAACAACTGGGAAGCGCTCAGATCATACATGGCCGGAGACAAAGTCACATATGAAAAGAAAAATTGGAGATGTGTGACAGGACACGGCGGACTTTCCGTTCCTCCGCCGAACGGAGGTCTTTGGACGCAGATTCCGTCAAGCACAATGGACGGCGGAAAGACGATCATGACTCTCGCCTCCGGAACGACTGTGATGAAAGTCCAGGATTTCAACTCGACTTATATGGAAGTCTCGACGCTGACCGGTTATCAGGGATATGTCCGGATCGCCGACTGTCAGGCAACCGGAGACACGGAAGAACGGACGGTTCCGGCTTTTGACATTTCGGATCAGTTGTTCACGATCATAACTATTGACAAAGAGACGGACGAACACTCGATCACGATTGAGGCAGAACACATCAGTTATCAGCTTGGCCGGACTGTCCTTGGCGAGTGTAATGTGGTCGGCGTCAATCCGGCGACTGCTCTGATGTTTATCGCCGGTGCGATGCAAGAATCCTATTCCGGAGGCCTGTTCACAGGAATCGATGAGGGCGAGATCACTTCTGACTGGTCTTGGACGAACGCACAAGCGGCGATCCTGGATCCGCAGAAAGGCCTCCTCAAATCGATCTCCGCGAGGGTGATCCGGAACAACCTGGACATCTACATCGTTCCGAATCCGGAGGGCGACGCGACATATCAGGTCACATATGGCGTCAATCTTGAACGAGTTCACTGGAACGGCGATGTCAGCGGAATCGTGACGCGGATCTATCCAATCGCACAGAGGGAAGATGGAACGCGGATCACGCTGCCGGAAAAGTACGTTGATTCGGTCTTGCCGGTTCCGTACATCCGGCCGGAAGTCCTCGACACGAAACTCAAGATCGGTCAGAAGATCGAGAACTCGGACGGATCCGAGGTTGAACTGACTGAAGATGACGTCTATACGCGGATGAGAGAGGCCGCGCAGAACCGATTCAGTGTTGATCACTGCGATCAGGCGGAGGTCACGCTTGAACTCGACTGGGTGCATATGCCGGACACGGTCGAATATGCTCCATATCTTAGCCTCAGAAACGCTGCTCCGGCCGATTGGGTGAGAGTCGATGACGCTCCGATGGGCGTTGACACGGTCATTCAGTTGACCGAGTACGACTTCGATCCGATCCTCTGCCGGTATAAGAAAACGCAGTTCGGCGACAAAAAGCAGAAAGCAACGGTCGCCGGATACAACATCAAGTCAGGGGCCGTCTCCGGTCGGACACTCGCTCCGAACTCCGTTGATGGAAGCGTCCTCGCGGCGAGATCCATCACGGCAAGAGAGATCGAGGCCGGATCCATTACGGCTGAAGAAATCGCGAGTAAGATCATCACGACCGAACTCCTGGCCGCGAACGCGGTGACGGCAGACGAGATCGCGGCGAACTCCGTGACAACGGAAAAACTGCTTGCCGGATCCGTGACCGCTGACAAGATCGGCGCGAACGCGATCACGACTGAAAAGTTGATGGCCGGTGCGGTGACTGCCGCCAAGATCGGCGCGTATGCAGTGACGGCGGAGAAGATCGACGCCGGAGCAGTGACGGCAGACAAACTCGCTGCCAGATCGGTAACGGCCTCCAAGATCGACACGACAGATCTGACCGCGATCCATGCTGCACTCCAAACCGTTGAGATCATCGACGCACAGATCGAGAGCGCGGACATCAATTATCTTCAGGTGAAAGACCTGAACGCACAGAGCGCATACTTTGGACAGGCAGTCATCCAAGAGGGCCTCGCGAACAAACTGTTCATTCCTCGACTGTCTGTTGTCTATGCTCAGATGGTTCAGGCGACGATCAGCGACCTCGTGATCCAGGCGACGAACGACAACTTCTACAAACTCGATGTCGATCTCGCCGGAAACGTGACGGCGACTCAGATCACTCCGAGCGCTGCGGAAATCGCACAAGGCCACACAAACGACGGCCGGACGATCTATCTCGGAACGGACATCGTCGCGGAAGACCTGAACACGACGAACATCTACGCGAGTCACGCTCTGATGGACGAACTGAACGCGAACATCATCAATGTCGATCAGTTGTTTGCTCGTGAGGCGACGATCCAACAGATCAACGCGATGGATCTCTCGTCCAACACTTATATCCGGTCAACCATTGGTAACTGGGCGAGTGGATCTACAATCACTCAGACGATCAATTCTCTTGACAGTCGAATCAGTTCGCTCGGTTATGGAACGGTTTATTTCCAACCGAATGAACCGAGCCATTCAGAGTTGGTTCCTGGTGATATATGGATCCAGTCCACTCCGGCCGGAACGTGGGCGAACGTTCTGAACGATTATTCGACATGGAACGCGATCAACTCTTCGGTCGGAACATGGCAGACGCTCGGTGGCATTCCGAAAATGTACACTTGGGATGGGCGTTTTTGGCAAGAGATGTATGATGCACTTCTGCCGACAATCGTTCAGACCGAGATTCAGCAACTCTCAGACCAAATCGCGCTGAGAGCGACAACTGCGGAAGTGGACGCACTCGGAAACCTCGTCAATGAGTTCAGCGCAGAACTGACGATTCAGGCACAGGAGATCGAGGCTGCGGTCAGCGCAGTCAATGCCAAAGCATCGACTTACGTCATGCCTGTGGATCCGCGTTCCGCTCATACAGTCACAATCGGAGACATTTGGATCCTTTCGGACGATGTCGCGACATGGGATGACGTCAAGACCAAGTATTCCACATGGAACGTGGTCAAATCAACCTATAATCAGTGGTTGAGACTGATCGGCAGCGCGACGTATGTTTGGAACGGATCTGAATGGATCGAGACGAGCGACCGCGCAACAGAGATCTATCAGAGAACACTGATCAATCAGAACGCAGTCTCCATCAGTCTGATCGCCGAAACGACCGCGATCCTTGAGGGTGAGGTTTATAACCTGAACTCACAGTTCGTGGTGACGAACAGTGCGATCTCCGCTGAAGTGACTCGCGCCACAACCGCTGAAGGGAACAAGATCGACAAAACATCCCAATATCAGACCGCTGACAGTATCGTGACGGCCGCGAACAGTTGGATCACAGGCAAACTCCAAGACTCGTCCTGGATCGAGCAGACCGCGACCGGAATCAATGCTTTCGTCAGTTCCAACTATTACGGAATCAAAAGCGGAATCGCCATCACGGCATCCGGAATTGAGATCTCCGGCGCGAAATACGTCAAGATCAAGAGCGGAGGAAAATTCCTCGTCGATTCAGGGAATTTTGAAATCGACGCGAATGGGAATGTGACCGTCAAAGGCATCCTCCAGGCAGCCGCGAACAGTGTGATCGGCGGATGGACGCTCGGATCGACGAACCTCCATGCCGGAACCGGAGCGAACTATGTCGCTCTCGCGAGTTCCGGCGTCTATGCGATGTGGGCCGGAGCAGAAACCGCAGCGAACGCGCCGTTCAGAGTGAAACAGACTGGCGCGGTGGCCGTGACGAAACTGACGGCAATCGGAGAGAACGGATCGGAAACGGAGGTGAACCTCCGAACGACCGGACTGTGGAAACTTGGTTATCACACAATCAAGTCATACACAGAAAGTGACGGATATGTCTCGTCGATGACACTGTCGAACGGTCAAACCGTAAATTTTAAGAGTGCCGCCGCTGTTTGGGCTGAAGCGGCGGCGAAGGTCGGAGATTTCAGCGTAACGGCCGGTGTTGGCATTGTCACACTTACTGTTCCGGCTTCAACAGAAGGCACAACCACACAGAAGTCCGGAACTATTACGATTGGACAAGGAAGTTGGTCGAATGGTAGCAAACTGATAACGGCCTACTTCGGCGGTTCTGAAGCACGGACAGCAACGGTGGATGTTGGCAACTCAAGCGGATGGTCGGCGGCATACGTTCAGAACGGACAGATGAGCGTTTCATGCTTCGTCGCAGGCAAAGCGTTCTCATCCGGAGCCATGGATGACCCAGGGTATAAAGCCGGATGGAACGCATACCGGGCGGCCCTCGTGAGCGCAATGGGCGGAAAGACCAACCTGGCGAAGTCCTGGGTATACAGGGGCGGCCTGTACAGCATGCCACAGCAGGGTGCGCAATATTACTCTGAATGCTATAACGGCCTAACATTCGCAGACATACCTGATGCGATGTAAAAATAAGAAGGGAGCGTAAACACATGGAATCCACTTATAGAAAGGTTATCTCAGCTTGTTCGACACTGATCGTCCTCGGTCGAAAACAGATTCCAACTCCAATCGCATATCGACTCTACAAACTCCGTCAGAAACTCAAAAGTCTGACGGAGTTTATTACTGAGCGAGAAAACGCGATGGCCGACGAGATGGATGTCAAAGTCAATGACGGCGTCTTTCAGTTTCCGGACGAAGAAACGAAAGCGAAATTCATCAAGGCCCATGACGAGTTCCTGGACGCTCCGTGTGATGTCGAGGTGGAAGAACAGGTGATCAAACTCGCCGATCTGCCGGACAAACTTGAGATCTCCATGAACGAGATCGAGTCACTCGATGGATTCATCAGATTTGAATGAGGAGGAATGAACTATGGCAACTTCTAAAACACTCACTCCGACCAACGTGACAATTCAGATTCCGGCCATGACGGACGCGCCTGATCAGTCCGTGAACAGTAACTGTATCGACAAACTCGGCGACGCGGTTAATACGCTAAACAGCCAGATGACGAACTACCTGAAAAGCGGTTCAAACAGTATCGGCAATATCATCTGTTCAGGGTACAACACGGGTTCGGGGAATTACATCGATTGTTTTATACCGTGCAGTACGGGCGGCAAAACAGTTACTGCCGCTTCTGCTTCATCCTCAACGCTTGTTTATCTGCCGACAAAGCGCATTTCCTTTTCGTCTGTTCCGACAATAACGGTGCTTGAAACAAACGCATACGGGGTCAGACTTGAATTGGCGTACCCGTCAACGGAAACGGTGAACATAACCGGAACAGTTTACCTTGTCAATCTTGTGCTGACTTGTTCGTGATAATTCGTTAACGATTCAGATAGGGAGGTGACGCCATGCCACTGTGGGAGGCGATCTCTATCGCATTTGTGATCGGAACTGTGTTCGGAGCGATAGTCACGTTCGTGATAATTGAAGATAGGAAGTGAGAAAATGATTCAACCGTCAGATCTGATCGAAAAATTTCAATTCGCATTGAACGACCATTGGGGATACATTTGGGGCCAGTGGGGAGGAACCTGGACTCAGGCGAAACAGAACGCAGCGTCCAGGGAGATGACCGTCAAATACGGTTCCAAATGGATCGGACATCGCGTCGCGGACTGTTCCGGCCTGTTCCGGTGGGCCTATTCCGAACTCGGAGAGGCCATCGCTCATGGATCTAACTCGATCTTTGATCGGTACTGCTCCGCCAAAGGACAACTGAAAAAAGGAAAGCGGACGGACGGCGCGGATCTGCTGCCTGGAACGGCCGTTTTCACAGGAGACTCCAAAGAACACGGCCACATCGGTCTGTATATCGGAAACGGTGAGGTGATCGAGGCGGCCGGAACCGAACAAGGCGTCATCAAGTCCAAAGTGACCGCGTCCAAGTGGACATATTGGGGAGAACTCAAATCGGTCAGTTATCCTGGACGCGAATCCACTGAGGAACCATCAGCGCCGACCGCAGAGCGTCCGACTCTGCGTCGTGGAAGCAAGGGAGAGTTCGTCACGCTGCTTCAGTCTGAACTGATCCGGCTTGGTTATTCACTGCCGAAATTCGGAGTGGACGGCGATTTCGGAAAGGAGACTGAAATGGCCGTCAAGCAGTTTCAACAGGCGAATCTACTGATCGCTGATGGCGTCGTTGGGCCGAAGACGTGGAAAGCGTTGGACGGATCCGACGCGATGAAAATGTATTCTGTGACCATCCCACATCTCGCTCGTCATGAAGCTGAAGCACTCGTGAAGAACTACAAAGATTCAAAAATGGTGGAGGAGTGAGAACAATGGGAGAACAGGAATCGACAAGTGTCGCCATCGCAAGGATGGAAGAACAGATCCGGAACCTCGACCGGAGAATGGGAAACCTTGAGAAACTGACCGAAACGGTAAGCAGTTTGGCGGCCAGTGTCAAGGTTCTGACCGAGTCGATCAAGCAGACCGATCAGAACGTGGAGAACTTGAAACAGGAGGTCGTTGAGATACACGACAAACCGGCCAAGAGATGGGAAACCATTGTGACCGCGATCATCACTGCGGTCGTTGGAATGATCATAGGCGCTTTGATTAAATAAGAAGGGAGAATGTATTATGAAGTGGGATTTCAAAAAGTTCGCACTCGCAGCGTTTCTGAGGGCCGTCCGGACATTCGCTCAAGCGTTCGTCTCTGTGTGTGGGGTGGACGGACTGACGGCGACTTTTGCCGACATCGACTGGATCCGCGCTCTCTCCATTTCCGGAGTCGCGTTCGTGATGAGTCTGATCACTTCCGTCGCGACCGGTCTTCCGGAGGTTGAGCAGAAACCTCCTGAAGAGATCGACACGGTCGAATGATTATTATTGCCTCTGAGAGATCATCTCTCGGAGGCTTTTTTTATTTGCCAAAACACTTTTTCAAATTGTGGGTAGTAGCGTGGGTAGTAGAACAAAATTCTACACAACTCTACGCAATTTTACACACAAAGCAAAAACCTCGGAAACGTTGATTTCCGAGGCTTTCAGCCGTACACCATTAGGGACTCGAACCCTAGACACCCTGATTAAGAGTCAGGGTGCTTTTTTTATTTTGCAAGGGTTCTGCTCCACTTTGTGGGTAGTATGTGGGTAGTAGAATTTCATCATTTGATAGAATCAACGACTTTTTTCAGATCCTCCAGGGGTGCGGACTGATATTTGTGTTGTGTGAAATCATAGTCACTATGACCGATCAGCGCAGCCTTATCCTTCGCGTCTCCGGATGCTCGTTTTAGTTTGTCTGCGTATGTGTGCCGAGCAGAATACGGAACACGACCGGAGATGCCTAGATGGGCCATCAGAGGCCGAAAAACAAAGTTGTTAAAATAATTGTGCGTCATCTGTTTGTATCCGATGAAATTTCCTTTCCGGTCATGGCATACCATAGGGAAAAGAAGGTCTGTTCCGATGACGCTCATTCGTTCGTCCAGGATGCTCCGGATCTGAGCCGGAATGACCACTCTCCGATCACGACCGGCGTCTGTCTTGCTTCCGCCGATCAGGAAATGGATCCGGCCGTCGATGTGATAGTCCGACTTTTTCAGCGACAGGAACTCTGATGGTCTGAAACCGAGGTAGCAGAGACAAAACACATAATCTGCATATGGTTCTTTTCCGATGGCATTTCGGATCATTTTCAGTTCATCGTCTGTGATCGGTTCGCGCTGGACGGACTTCCCCTTGCCGGTGTAAAGGTTCGACGCTGCGTTGGCAGAAATATAGCCGGAATCCATCGCATATTTCCATAGAAGGTTCGCGGTTGTTTTCATCATCTCGTGAGTCCGTTTACCCTTGTCACATTCGTCCATACACTGTTGGAGGTCTGTGGCCGTGATCAGGTCGATCCGAACTGGATGCAGATTCTCAAAATAATGGAATGCCTGAAAGTATCCTTCCATTGTTTTTGCGGACACTCTAGGCGAGTACATCTTTTCCCATTGTTTGTATAGGTTATACAATGAGATCTGCTTTTTCAGACCGTTTACTTTGAGAATCTCCGTACAATATGCGATTGCTTCTCTTTTTGTTCGGAATCCGCCTTTCCGACGCTTGTCCGGAATTGGTTTTTGCGTTGGATCCTTCGGCTGCTTCCATCCGACGATCACCTGGGCCTCCCATGTCCGGCCGCGTTGATAAGCACAACCCTGACCGTTTCCTCTCGACTTGGGTTTCATCGTTTACACCTCCGTAGTTTTCACGTCCAAGAGTTTACGAATCGATGATTTTGTTCCTTCATCTGCTTTTCGGTATGCCTGAATGATGTTGTACTCATCCGGAAAAAGAACTTCCTCCGCATAAAAGAATATTTCCAAGTCAAGGTTGAGTGCTTTGCTGACGGCAAGGATCATCGACGTTTTCATCTTGTGAATATCTCCGGACTCCCATCGTGAAACGGTCGCTTTGGTCGTGTGTACGATCCTTGCCAAATCCTCCTGTGTCATGTCCATTTCTTTCCGTCTGTTCTTTATGATGTCTCCAATAGTCATAGAAATCCTCCTCTCCAACTGCATTCTATCACAAGTTACGCAATAATGCAAAATTTTTTCTCAATAGTGGTTGACATGACTCAAAAATGGGTGTATATTTAACGCGAGGTTGCAAAATTGCGTAACATAGAATGGAGGTGAAAAGATGAAGACTAATGTTCTGAGAGGCAAGATTGCTGAAAATGGGATGAACATCGGCGAGTTCTGTAACGCTGCGAACTTTACGAGATCAACGTTCGACCGGAAAATGAACGGTCAGAGCGAGTTCGACAGAGACGAGATCTGTCGGATCATCTCGGTTCTCAATCTTCAGCCTGAAGAGATCCGCGATATTTTTTTTGCGGAGGAGGTTTCGTGAACGCGTAACAATGGAGGCGATCAGCATGACATGGGAAGAGATCAAGGCATCAGACAAACTGATCCTGACGGCCCAGGACGTCGCGCCTGTCCTCCAGTGCGATCCGCAGACTCTCCGATTGTCTGTTCGGCAACAAAAAGATCTGATCGGTTTCAACTGTTGCATCATTGGACAGACACTCAGGATTCCAAGGATGGCATTCATCAAATGGATGGAGGGAGGGAATAAAGATGGGTCTTCCAAGGATCGATAATCATGCGTCTGAGTGGGAACGGCGCGAGATGAGGCGCCATAACATCAAACAGTGGGCGATAACAATCGGCGAGATCCTCCTGATGGTCGGCGCGGTCTATCTGATCGTGTGGTTGTGTTCGGAGGTGCATCCGTAATGATGAAGACGTTCGTTGCTGCTGACGGCCGGAGGATCCGCGCAAAGATGAGCGCTGACGAGATCCGGCACGAGATCGCGGTCACGGTCACTTCCGTCCTGACTCCGGCGATCACATTCGTCCTGTTCGTGTGGGCCAGTGGGATCCTGAAATGAGGTGAAAAGATGAAATATCCGATGAGCAGATCTGAAGTGAAGGACATTGTCAACGAGATCTGTCTGAAGTGCAAGCGGTACAAGACCGCGCATCTCGGAGACTGCGACGGTTGTCCTGGACTCGATGTGAAATGGGGGAAAGACGATGGCGAGAAAGACGGCGAGAACGATCAGTGAACTCCGGATGAGCGCTGATCCGATGATTCCGACCGCAGAACTGGCCGTGATCCTCCGGACGGACTCGACAACACTGTTCAGACGCGCAAAAAACGGCGAATTGAGCCGGTTGTTCGGCGGAGGCGTCTATTGCACTGACCACAGGGCATCGGTCAGCAGAGAGGCGTTTCTGCGGTGGTATGACGGATTGGAGGGGAGCAGATGAGTTATCCATTCAGCACAGCAGTGATCGAGGCGGAAAACGATATTGTCCGCGAACTGATCGAAAAGGCCGATGACGCGATTGACTCTGCGGTCGATGCGATCCAGGAGGCCTGTGGAACCGGTGGAGATCTGAGCGGTCACGACGCTTTCGTCCTGACAGGGCAGATCCTGAAGCTGAAACAGATCCGAGTCGATGTTGACAAGGTTCTGTCCGGACTCAAAGTGGAGAAGCGGTCGCCGACACTCGATGAGGAGGGTGAGGTGATGACGTTTTGATCAGGATCATTCCGAACATTCCGAAGATCAAGGCCCATTGGGAGCGCCGGACGGATGAAATTCCGACATACTTGGAGGTTCCCATGAGCGACGGAACGACCGTGAAATACATTCCGGAGATCGTTCAGCCTGGGTTCGTGGCCGCGATGGAGAACATCAAAAACATGACGGTCGGATATCCGATAAAAAACGAATGACCGGCGATGCTGCAACATCAACCGGTCGCGCAGAAAGAATGTGTCGTTGTCATTGTACCACAGAAGGGAAGCGAGATCAAATATGAGGAAACAAAGTCCTTTCAACGCTGAATGTCTTCAGGACATTTTCAAACGGATCCTGTCCGGAGAGAAAACAAAAGAAGACGTCGCGACTTACTACAATGTGACTCCTGGTTGCATCGGAAACTACTTGGCCGCCAAGAGAGCATATGAAAACGGACGCGAGGTCACAGGTCAGACGGTTCGTCAGGACGCTTTCTCCGCATGGGCCGAGAAGTTCGGAGGCAACGGAGAACCGAAATACAAGATTGCTGATCGGTCGCGTCCGCACAGGAAGAAAGAACCGAAAGAGAACGAACCGGA
>Ga0326513_10001437_pt1 | contig 18813 bp, 38 predicted proteins | sample 2_2465_0518_D_FD_203654 | JGI IMG/M metagenome (GOLD analysis project Ga0326513, IMG submission 203654) | Bovine rumen microbial communities from UC Davis, California, United States - 2_2465_0518 | ecosystem: Host-associated > Mammals > Digestive system > Stomach > Rumen | place: USA... | reverse complement strand
CTATATGTAGGATCAGTAATGATTTCCATCACACCGTCCATAAACGCGCCGCCAAGGCCCTCTTTATACGTCACATAAAGGTTAGAACGCTCTGTATCCCTCGCACAATGCCATGAGGTATACATAGTCATAAGTTGGGACTTTCCGACGCGCGCGGGCATATGCACAAATAACTCGTCTAACTTCCCATCCTCAAGGGCCTGCAACTTCTCTGTTACCATTCGCAGAGGGTTTACCCTCGGTTCATAGAATCTCTCCTTTTTCGGCCTATCTCGTTCCACATAAAGCATAAAAGAATCGAGTAAATGCCTACTCTCTGCTAAAAGAACCTCATAATACCAATTTATATAGTCTAAATTCTCTTTATTCTCTTGCGCCCACGCCTCTAATAGGTCAAAGTTACCATTAGTCACACCATGAATAAGTTCTTCTATATAGCCCTTTACAAGCGGAGACATCTTCCGACCCAGGGTTATATCCTTTTCCACTAAATAGGTCACTTTTACGGCCTCTACGCACGCTTTAACGAACTCCTCATACGCACTCTGGCTGAATTTATTCTTTGTCAAAGTGTTATCGTGGTATCCTATGTAGTTTTCCCATGTATCTAACAGTTCTGACATACTTTCACCTAAAAGGGCGGCCAATCGCCGCCCCGATCAAAGGAAGATACCGGTTATCCGGCTGTCCTATTAGGACTCTATTTACCTGTGCTGCCGAATCCACCCTCACCCCGGTCTGTATCTGCAAAAGAATCTACATCCACAAGGACAGGTCTCTCACACGGCATGAATATTATCTGTACTACTTTATCCCCGGCAATAAACTCATAATCCTCATCTCCCATATTATAGAGTTTTGCCACGATAGACCCCGTATAGCCTGCATCTATCGTGCCTCCCAAGGATACAATGTCATGTTTTACGTTAAGTCCCGACTTACTCTCTAATTTCCCGTAATACCCTACCGGAATTTCCATATGCACCCCGGTATCTATCGTCGCAGAACCATGAGCCGGTATCGTAACATTAAACGGAGTCCGAAGATCAAGTCCTGCATCCGCTTCATGTCCCCGAAGTGGCATAAATGCCCACTCCTCTTTCATGATATTCAAAGTGTCTACACCTCTCATGTAACTTATCGCTATCCCTATTGCCTCATTGATATAATCAACGGCCCTTCCACCGGCCTCTTCTACCTCTTTTATCTTCACAGGACTTGTCATAGGATCAAGCCACTCTATCGCCTCAAGCCTTGTCACGCGCTAACTCCTTACCTAATCTCTCACTCGGCTCCTTCTTGCCGTATAACATATCAAAATAGTCCTTAAACGCATCCTCACCGTATTTATCCATGATATACGCCTCGACTAATCTTCCACTCCTAAACGCAAGCCCAAGTTCATAGTAAGGCGACCGGATCATATTCTTTATCACCGCCAAGTCTGTCTCGGACACCACATACTTCGCTAAAATCTCCTCTGCCTCATGGGTCTCAAGTTCCGATACCTCGGATACCGTCATTCCAGGGCCATATTTACCCATCCGACACCATCCTTCCTTACCTAATCTTATTCCCTTGCTCTCTTCACACTCTCGGCAATACTCCGCTATATCCAGATTAAGTTTACCGTCTATTATCAGCTTATCGCAGTTATCACAACTCATCCTTGTTCTCCCATGAGTTTCTTATATTCCTTCTTCGATACGTTTCTCTTACATTTAAACGTCTCCTGGTCTATAACCAATGGACACTCACTACAATGCACCCTATACATCTCATCCCTCGCGGAATACTTCTTACATATCGCAATCTCTTCTCTGTTCAATTTCAACTTTGCCTGTCTCCTCTATTTCCGCGATATAAGGTGGTTCATCTTTCCAATTTACTCTCTTACCTTCGCAGAATACATCTATCTCTCTGAATATCAGCGCAAAACCATTTTCAGTTCTTTCCATAGCCCACAAGTATTTGAGTATCTCTCCGTTCATACTCGCTTTTACATGACCATCAAGCAATGATATATCTAACCGGTTAGGTCTTATCACTTCCATAGCATCAGCACCGCCTTATCTATCGCTTTCTGCAAGTCTAATCCTTTCTCATGGCACACTTCCTCTAACGCATCCAGGTTTAACTCTGTCTGACCGACAATCTCACCATCCCGGAACGTCACAATTCCTCTCTCAAGTCCCTCGGCAAGTTTATGTATCATATCCCTCGGTTCAATATCCAGGAAACATCCCATCTGACGTAAATTCTCATAATCAGCCATATCATAGGTGTTTACACCCTCACCCTCTGAAACGGTTTGAGTGTTTACACCCTCGGATGCCCCCGATTTTTCATTCCCTGCCCTTTGAGTAGTGTTTACACTATACTCCGTCAGCATCTCTCGTAGGGTAAACCCCTCTGCTTTCAGCCTTTTCTCTATTTCCTCTACCGTCTCTACCGGCAATCTCACCGATACTGTCTTGGTCTTATCTGTCATATGTACCTCGCTAGTGTAAACACCCCCACCGTTCTACCGTGGTTTGGACGGGGGATAGGTGTAAACACCCCTTTAATTTTTGGGAGTAGGGAGGGGTAACCCCCGGCCGCGTGCCCTGGTGCATATAGGGGCCGGGCCTAGTTCCACCGGATCGTGCGCCGTACCTACAAAGAGTTAATAAAACAAATATTTTGTTAACCCAACTTTGCTTTATTTTAGGGCTTTTCAGACGTTTCTATTAAACCGGCATCCGTAAAGCGGGGTAACTGCTGAACCGTACCCGCGTTTATAGTGTTAACGTGTTCTATTTTCTTTTCATCTTGCCAGCCATGTTTATTTTTCAAGAAGAAAATAGCACCCGTGGGATTTTGTCGGCCGTCCGCTAAACGCCTTGAAAGCGCGGACTCTTGGATAGTACGTAGCTTTTTGGCTAAATCTATCTGCGCCGAGGTTAGCGCCTGGCCCGTAGAATCGTAGTTTAGCACGTAAGAATGTGAAACGCCGGCGAAGTATGCGAAGTCGCATATCAAAGCCGGTTTATTGTATATACTGCAAAGGTATGCCCATACGTCTACAAGTTCATTTATAATATGCGGATCGCGTGGAGTGCCGCCTTGAGTCTTTTGTAGTTCTTTATCTATTGTGATTTTCTGCTTGTTTAGGTATTGGCCTATAGACATACAACAAGCAGCCCATACATCTGCCGGGGCTTTTCTCATGTCGTCAACATGATACTCTTGACAATACTCTGAAATTCTATCTTTAATCGCTTGTATAACACCGTCTGAGAGTCCATCAAAGCTATCCGGGATTATTTCGGCGTTAACAGGCCCTTTGTACTCCGGTATGTTTGTTTTTACTCCGATACTATCGGCGGCGGTTTTCCATGTTTCGTCGTCAAAATATCCGTCTAATACGTCCATGATAACGCGCCTGGTGGCGTACCTTTGGTTTAACACGCCGATCATCCGCCCGGCATCGTCTAGTGATATTTCATACCTTTTGGAGATTATATCCGCAACTTTGCGACAATCCGCAACTTTTACATACATAAGACCACCATAGAAAAAGACCCGGACACCTTTACCACTTTACGGTAAAAAGCCCGGGCCTTTATATCCCATACACACTTTTTTATACTACAAATTATATCACAAAAACCCCGATTTTACAAGGTTTTTCGCACTTTTTGCGGATCGTTCGCGCCCGTGATCTTTTGAACCAGGCGCCGCCGTGATCCTTTACTCATGATCTATTGTGTCATGATCCGGCGCTAATACTCCGCATTATAACATACGGATCGCGTCATCCAATGTTATATTGTACTTTTTACATATCTTGTCAAATTGCGCCCGTAAAAAATACGGCTTAAATGACGCGCGATTATAACCATTTTCAACGGCGTTATTATTTATGATCTCTTTGTATTCGTTGATAGTGACATCTCCCTTTTGTTCGAGATAGTCTTTTTTATCGGATCTATATAACACACTTACAACAAAATCATCACCGGAGTCATAATCTGCTTGCATATCTTTTATATTATGCTTTCCGCGTTTAAGTTGGCTTTTGTGTGTTGATATACGCGAATAAAGGTCTAACGTGCTACCAATATATTTTTTATGATTGTTTGTGTTTTCTATACAATAAACAACCGCGCCATGATCTTTTGGAACTTCTATCATTCTTCTAAACTCTCCAATGCCTCCATAACACACTTATTTATAAAGGCGTTCACACTTTCACCCGTGATCGTTTTGATCCGTTCTTTTGTGCCTTTTGGAAGTGTAACGGAGACCCTATCAAAACTATTTTTTATGTACTCGTTTTGTCTTGCATACTGTTTTTTTTGACGTTCTAGCGCCTGGAGCGCTTTCTTTTGTGTGTCTTTATCCATAGCATAAAACCTTTTTATTAAATATAGTACATAATCATATTACACCACAATATATTGTGTGTCAATACCTTTTATTAGTTGTTTTGTTGCGTATTGCATAAATACGTTTATATCATTTTGTGTATCTTGTATATTGCATAAGTAGTATTTATGTAATATAATTACATCATCAAAACAAGTTAACAAAGTCCCTACACCTTGTAAGTACAGATCACGGCCGCGCCTGGCGCCGGTCATGATCTAGGAAAGCCAGGGAGCCGGGAACCACAAAAGAAAGGAAGTAAAGAAAATGGCAGCTATAAACATCTATGAACTCGATTGCAGATATGACAACCGTAAAAGTTTTTACGGCAAGGCGCACGTAATAGACTACGGCAACGGGATCAAGGAATTACAAAGTTATAACACAATAGTAAGTATTTGTAGAAACGGCAAAATTGAGCATCTTGGAAAGTGGAGTCAGACCACAAGCCGCCACCAGAGAGAGTTTGAAAAGCAGTTCGCATATTAAAGAGAGGAGCGCAAAACATGAAATCTTTCACAGACTACGAAAAGAGCGAGGTTAAAAAGGAACTTGAGAAAAAACTTGACTATCACAAGTCATTTTTCGAGGCGTTCGGCAAGATCACCCGCAACTATAAAAAGGACGGCAAGCCCTTTGAAAACCTGGCAAAGAACTTTAACGGATGCACCGTTCAAAATGAAAGTTACGCACTAGCACCCGGCAAAGAACTTGTAATTTGTATCCAGACACAAAAAAACGGATACCAGAGCGAAACAATCAAAAATAAAGAGACTGTACGCTATAGCAACATTACACCAGATGCAAGCCGGATCATAAAAGAGCCTATGCTAGAGCCTTACTTTTATCTTACAGTTGACGAACTCGAAACCCGGATAAACGAGCAAAAAGCATACCACGCGCGCCGCGTTGACGAACTCGAAAAGGCAATAAAAGAGAATGACCGCGACAACGCAACCGCGGAGCAACTGCTTGCTAGTATTTACAAAACACTTGAAAGTGTAAACCCCGACGCGGCAAGCATATACAAAGAAAAGTTACTCCGTAAAATTTACTAACCCGCCGGAGAGGATCACCGCCGGCCCGATACCGGCGGCGGGTTTTACCTATAAACTAGCACGAAAGGAGCGCACATTGTATGAGATAGTGCAAACGGCGCGCGGTTTCAAAGTCCGCAAGCCTTACGCCTATAAGAACGGCCGCCCGGATAGGTGGCTATACCTTGAAAGCCGTTATAAAGGCGCTGAAAAATGGGTATTAGATTATTTATACGCCCGGACATACACCAAAGTCGGAGCGGAGCGCATTATAAAGTTATTAGAGAGGAGATAAAAACCATGAAAAGACGTTTTAATAATATCAATAGTCTTTATGACTATATCGAGAGACAGGCAAAGAGAACTATTAAGTTCTACTATACCGATTATAAGAATTATGACCGCCCGCGCCTTATGACGTTCGCATATGACCAGGAGCCGGAAGTGTATTTGATTTTGAGGAAGTGCGGGAGCTACATTTACACCGCCGCCGAACTGCTTGACCCCGGATATGATTTTCCGGCGTATGTTATGGACTACTATACAAGCGACGAAAGCGCGAAATATTATAAGTTAAACATGAAAACATTGACAGTTGAAACGATCCCGGCCGGGCTGCCCTCTGAAATCAGAGCGGAGCGCGCCCGCCTTGAGAGGTTAGCAGCTTAAAACAGTAAAGAAAGGAAGTGCAAACAATGGGAGCTATCAATTATGGAACTAGCGATTATATCACACTAGGCATTGAGCCGTATGACCCAAACGATTATATAAAAGACTCTGATTTTATGGACTTTATCAAAGAAGAGTGGAACGTTGACACGGACAACGAAAGCGAGGTATTAAGCGCCGTATATGACCAAATAAGCGAGGACTACAATTGTGACTATGAGAACGCAAAAACCGCGTTAAACAAGTACGATTTTAATCTTTTTACCATATCCATAGAACCCGGATATTATGAGGGCTTTTATATCAATATAAAGTTAGACGTATGGTATTTTGACGACTACACCGAAAAAATGAAAGCACAAAAGGAAGTTACAAAAATCCGCGCCTTTTTGGAAGAAGCCGCCGGCATGGGCTTTGTAGAATGTAGTCCGGGCTGGTGTACCACATTTTATGACTATAACGCCACAATGGACGGTATAGCGGACGCAATAAAAGAAATGCGCCTGGATGTAAAGGACACGCCGACATACTATCAAACGCAAGTTATGAAACACGGCGGAAAAGTCGCATAGAAAGGAGCCGAAAAGCATGATCGAAGTTGAATTTATCACGGGCAAGCACGTTGTCTATACAAAAGCAGTTTTGCGCTTGCTTATGAATGATAGCGAAGTGATACATATACTTGACCTTGAAACCGGGGAATTATTGAAGTAAAAACCCGATCCCGGACGGAGAACGGCAACGGCGGAGCGACACCGCCGCCGGGATATCAGGCAAACGCCTATAAAATAGCATACAGGAACGGCACAACCGCCGGAGACCGAACCAAGGGAACCCCCCGGACATAGGCAACCCAGGCGCGCGGAGCCGTTCCGATGGAACTATTATATCATAGGCAAGCCACACAACCGCATAGAAGCCCATATAAGGCATTATAACGTGTTATAGGGTTATATATGCAAAGGAACCATAAACCACCGTAAAAAGGCTTATAAGAGCCGGAAAGGACACGCAAAACATGAAAGCTATTTTGAATTATTGCATAGCATACCACGAAAACGGCAAAGATCACGACGAAATTTATTTTAGTAAGTTGTCACTTGTGAAAGCCTACATTGATTTGTTAGGCAGCCGGCGTGATATCTCATCACTAAAGTGTTACCAATGGGAAGGGAAAAAGAATCCCACGCGGAAAGACATAACAAACGCGATAAACCTATTTTTGTATAGATAAACCGCGCCGGATATGGTATAATATAACCGCATATCATGACCATATCATACAAGCCCGTATAAGGCTTTTAAAGCGCCTTTTATATCATAAAGGCATAAACCCACAACGAACCATTAAAAGCCCGTAAAAAGGCTATATCAGAGCCACAAACGCACGCTAAACGCACGCGCGCATTATGCCCGGAGATTTTAACGCACGAAAGTGTTTTTTTTCAAAACATCCATGATTTTTAACACTTTCCGGGCGATCCAAAAAAACATAGTATTTTGGTTGAGGTTTTCGGAGCGCCGGGAAAAATCCACGGCAGCCCAAAATCCAGGGATACCGGGGGATATCAAAATCTGTTGCAATCCCCGGAGCGAAAAAATTTTGAAAGGATAATATTATGGCATCAAATTTAACTCATTTATGGAAAATAGGACAGCCCGTCGTTGCAATAATTGACGGTGAAAAGCTAAAAGGCAAAATCAAGGAAACCTATCCGGATCATGTTTTAGTTGATATCCCCGGATATACAGACCGCGCATGGTTTGAACCAGGTTTTAACCTTGAATACCTTTATCCGGCATATAATTTTTAGAAAGGAGAATGTTATGTTTTGTAGTATGAATATACCCTTATCAGACGATCCCGAAAAGGCTTTTAACGACATTATCGATACCTTTATGGGAGAATACTCCGTGACTATGCGCAAGGACGAAATGACCGCCCTCGGAGAGTGGACACGTTATATTTTCAGTACAAAGCCACTTTACACCCGTACTGCCTGGATAGAGGATGAAAACGGCAACATCACAGACTATTTTATACAAACGTCACCGGAAACAATGATCCATAGAACCGTATAGAAAGGAGCCTAAACAATGGGAGCATATGAGACAAGAGCATTATCCAATGCAGAGACAAAAGAGCTGATAAACCTTATCAGAGAGGGCTATAGCGTTCATAGACCTAACCCACAGATAGCGTTTATCCTTATCCTTGAGAACAATCTAGGCTGCCGTATCGGGGATATAGTATCACTCCGCACCGACTCATTTATAAATGATGGTGGCATATGGAAAATAGACATATCCGAGCAGAAAACCGGCAAGCGCCGCACGTTTATCGTAGCGCCCCCGGTTATGAAGCTAATAAATAAATGGATAAAGCAAAACGACATACTGCCGGGAGATCGTCTATTTGATATCAAAGCGCCCGCCGTATGGAAAGCACTCCGAGCAGCCACGGAATACCTTGAAATGGAAAACGTCTCCACACACTCGCTTCGGAAAAATGCCGCTAATAGGATATATAGTGCCACCGGCCACGACATAGAAGCCGTTGCTACTTTCCTAAACCACGCGGATATCAGATGCACCAGGCGATACATAAAGCGATCATCCGACCAAATGGAAAAGGCAATCCTTGCAAGCACGCAAATTGTGTGAAAATCATGTTAGTTGTCAATTTAATGGGTTGTTTTGCGAGATTTCCGCAAAATCCCACACTAAAATGCAAAAATCGGGAGTTTTGGTGAAAATAGTGTTTTGATTACACTTTTTCCCACTCCCGATTTTTTCCGCTGACACGGCAATTTTGGCTATCCCGGGGGATATCAAAATCTGATGCACCTGGGCCAAGAAAAATTTTTCATGCAATAATCTTACAGAAAAAATTAGTCCCTAATCTCGACCGGCAATCTGTAATAGATATCCACTTTCTGCACACAGAAGTTATACTTCCCGTTTGTCAGAACTACGGTATTCCAATAGCAATCTACCACCGTATACTCTGTTGGTTTATCGGCCTTATCCCTTATCAGAATCTTATCCCCAGGATTGTACCAAACCTCTTTGTTTATCTCCCATATAGGTTTGGGTTCCATTTACTCTCCCTCTTCTTCACTTCCATGAAGGGCTTCTAACATTTCAGCCGTTATGCCTGCGTTTTGAGCATCGGACACAAACTTACTAACGGCATCCGTGATACTATCGAAAAGCGTTCTGTTTGCTCTAATCTCCTCTGCGTCGCAATCAATCATGATTATCTTCATTTTTTTACCTCCCAACCTCCGTCATTCTACAGCCACAATGCGGACAGTACATTGTCTTGTCGTCCGTTTCCAATGGCAAGTCACTCATAAAGCGCCTCCTTTGATATCTCAAACACCCTTACGCCTTTGTAAACAAAGGAATACTCATAATCGTAGTCCATTCCTCTGTTGTCCTCACATTCAAGCGTTATCCCAAGTACGTCCGCAATATGCTCTATGCCCGAATAGATGTGAAGCTGTAATCTAGGTTCCCACCCACAAAGGTCTACTGTATTCTCGTACTCGCCATCTACAAGCCTGCCCCATACAAGAGGGTAGTCATCCATGGACTTTTTAATTTCCGCTATCTGCTTTACGGCTTCTATTCTTTCGTCAAGCCACGCCTGCATGAGTTCTTTTGTGACCTGTCCAAAATCCTCGTCGCGGTCATATGCCGCCCTGTATTCTTCTAACGTCATACTCAATCCTCCAAATCTGCTAATGCGTCAAGCCACGCATCATCACTATAAAAATCCCTTTTCAATACCACTTTTCCGAACTGCCCACCACAGATATAGCAGAAGCAATCCGACATCACATACCGCCTTGCAAGAGTGCAACCACAATGAGGACAACTGATCGTGTCATACTTTTCGTTATAGTTGTCATCCATAACATTTTTAGGCTTTGCTTTTCTGTTGTCGTACCTCATACCTTTTATCCCCCGAACATATATAGTCTATTGATACACCTACTACACTCTGCCATTGCCTCACCCTCTTAACTTTACTGTGCCAACACATAGCCAATCTATGCCGATACAATTCAGACCGGTACTTTGTCATGCTTTGTTCTGCCCACGCAATTTCACTCTATGCTTTGCCCTTACGGTTCGGATCGTCACGTCTCCATACTTCGCCTTTGCAGTTACACTCCTCGCTCATCCATGCCGTTGCTTTGCAAATCACATCTCTGCCTTACCTTGCCTATACGGAACCTCGCCTTGCCTGGCCAACACTTCGCCTCGGCTTGCACATCCTCTGCGTCAACAATCTACTCAATGCCAAAACTCATCTTGTCCGCGCTTTGCCAATGCTCTACTCCGCAGCGCTTTGCCCTACTTTGCCTTCACGTATCTGCTCCTTGCCCATGCTCTACGAGTCACCACTTTGCTCTGCCTTCGCCGATCATCTCTAAACTATGCCTTTGCTTTACTTAACCAAACAATGCCTTAACAAAACTCATCCTCGCATTACCTCCGCGGAACCGGTCACAACTTCGCCTCTGCTCAACGTATCCGCGCCGCACCTTTCTCTGCCAACACTTTACTTCACTATGCCATCGCCCAACGCATCTTTGCCGCACTTTGCCATTGCCCAACGTTTCCACGCCTCGCCTTGCCTATACATGGCCACTCCTCGCCTTGCCAATGCCACGCATATCTTTGCAATTCCTACGCGCTACATACTAAACTGTGCCTTTACCACGCGGTTCTAATCTTTTCCATGCCATTGCCAAGACATTACCATGCTCCGCCGTTGCTTAATGTCTTACGCGCTCCCATGTGAAACGGCCATGAGAAGCATTGCGCCATTGACCGATACCGTTGAACTTTCCGAAGTCAAGCCAATCTTCCACGTATGACGCTAACTTATCCTCAAGTATCTGGATAGTGAACTCTACCGTTGATCCTGCCGGTACTGTCTCGCTATTAGCAAGCGCAACCCTCTCACCTTGCATAGTCTGGGCGCGAAGCGGTCTCTGACAGTTTCCCATCTCCTTACCCTCTGGAAGAACAAAAGGTATCTTGCGCTCTGCAACGAATACAAGAAGGTCAATCTTTTTCTTGTAGGCCGCGAGTTTCTTATCTCCACCCATATATGAGCCTGCCTGTGCTGCGCTCTTGAAAAATCCTCTGATTTGGTAGTCCCACAAGAAGGGATTTCCGTTCTCGTCTTTAGGGAATACCGTCATGGACTTTTCTACTTCCTTTTCCACTCCGATAGCCTCGATCTCCTCTTTTCTGCTAGGAGCATCCGGCGCGTTGCTTGCGATAAACTCCTCATGGATGTTAGGGTTTGCATTAGCTGTCCCAAGTACGTCCTCTGTGAATGTTAACTTAACTCTCATTTCCTTCATGATACACACTCCTTTATCCTATACCTATTTGTGCTTTCAAGTGCCTTGTTAAGACACATACGGCACATACACTTTCCGGTTTCTACTTTCCGGGTTTTACACTTCGGGCATATGCCCTCTCTTATCAGATTTCTGCGCTCTAAAGCCTTGTCTATGCTCTTTTTGCGCTTATCTTCTAACCTCTTACGTGCTTTCATATCTGCAACGATCTTTTTATCCAACTCATAAAGCCGTTTCTCTTTCGGAGTCATGCCGAAAGTCTTGTCTTTACGTTTCGGACACCAATAAGGTGAACTTACTGTATTGTTCTTGACCTGGCGCATCTCCGCACCACAGTAGAACACCTTATCTGCATTAGCCCCCTTTAAGGACTTGAAAAACTTGCATTTTGAACATTTTGGGTCATTCTCCTTTCTCTTTTTGGCTAGTTCCTTACCATGCTCCTCATAGTATTTTTTGTTTCTCTCTTTACGCTTTTCAGCTTCATAATCTACAATGCAATCATCATAGATACAGTTAAAACAATCTCCGTTACACTTCATAATTTCACCGTGAACAAATTCAGATTTCCGCCCTTTGTCGTGCATCTCTCGCAAACCGTTATAGTCTAAAAACGCTTGACACTCCCCATATCTAAAGACAGGGGATTCTTGCTTCATCCACTACTGCGCTGACCTAAAAGGTTCAACGTCTTACATTGTGTCCACAAGCGTATATTCGGGTATGCCCTACCCTATTTGCCACTATCTTGGGCTAGTGACAGCCCCTTGTTTAAGATATTTATGCTTGCGTTATAATCTCTGTCATGCTTTGTATGGCAGAATGGACACTCCCATTCTCTTACCCACAAATTTTTTACCATTGGATTACCTTGACCGCATTTGCTACAAGTCTGGCTACTAGGATAAAACGTAGGTACTCTTATTATCGTGTTCCCATACCATGTAGCCTTATATTCAAGCATTGTGAAAAACTTACTCCATGAAACACTTGATATTGCCCTTGCTAATCTATGATTGCGTATCATTCCTTTTATGTTCAAATCCTCTATGCAGATTGTTTGGTTTTCACGCACTAGCCTAGTGGATTCTTTCTGTAGGAAATCATTACGCTGATTAGTTACCTTTTCATGGACTCTTGCAACTCTTATTCTTTGCTTGTTTCTATTCTTTGAGCCTTTTTGTTTTCTTGAAAGTCTGCGTTGTTCACGTTTTAATTTCTTTGCTGACTTTTCAAGGTACTTAGGATTATCAGTTTTGTTACCATTACTGTCTGTGTAGAACTCTTTAAGTCCTACATCTATTCCGATTGAATTACCATTGTTCTGCTTAAACTCTGGCTCAAAGTCTACATTTAGTACCGCAAAATATTTTCCTGTTGGTGTTTTCTCAATAGTCACATTGTTGATATGTCCTACTTCCATTGATTGTTTTGCCTTTACATATCCCAATTTGGGAAGTTTGAGATAATTGCCTACAATACGGATATTATTGCCTTGATTTAAAGTCCTATATGATTGATGAATATTATGCTTACTCTTAAACTGTGGAAACTTCGTTCTTTTCTTAAAGAAATTCTGATACGCTCTATCTAAATCTCTTAATGATTGTTGAAGTGCAATAGAATCAACTAATTTAAGGAAACTAAAGTTATCATCGCTCTTTAAGTTTGTCAGCATAGCAGATGTTTGAGTGTAGTTAGCTTTTTCACCATTCTTATAGGCTTTATCTCGCATATCTAATCCTTTGTTGTAGATTAGTCGGCAACAACCAAAAGTCTGCAATATTAAGTTTTCCTGCTCTTTATTAGGATATATCCTAAACTTAATGCCTTTGTTCATTGACTAATCCTTTACTTATTAGCTTCGGTCGCTTATATCCCCATGGCTAAAGCAAGGGGTTTTACGCTCTTACTGATAATCGCACTTATCGCAGTTATTACTCTGGCACATCCGCTTTATAGCGTCCATGTGTTTGACCATGCTTACGTTCAATCTGCCCTCCTTTCTCCCCTCCGAAGAGGGGATATCTTTGGCTTTTGATGAGATAGAGTTGTGGTATATAGTTCTCATGGTTAAGCCTGCTGCAATCAGTTTCTTTTATCCTTCCGGACGGGAATTTCGACCCTTATGTTTAGAAAGTTTGCCAAGGGTTTTAGACCTATTACGTCTAGCCTTTGACTCCTTTACTAAATCACGAATTAACACTTCTCTGTCTTTCGCTTTTTTAGCGACTTTCTTTTCCTCGGTCTCCGCAAGCCAATTAGCCACCCGATAAACACATCTATCCTGGCATCCTGGCTCTCTGTCCTTACACTCCAAACACCTACCACTCATGAGTTTAACATCTTTCTTAAATACTCTTTTAAGTTTGTATTATCCCTCGGTTTTAAGCCCTCTAGCCTGCGTGCTTCGTAGTTCAGATACACATCCACCATAGCAACCACAAGCCATCTGTCTGCTTCGTCTGCATCACGATACTTTTCCGAGAACTTCACGCACTCGTCATAGATCGTGTCATAGAACTTATCCGTGTTCTCTTCTTTAGGCACATTAGCCTTTACGATCTGCCACCAATCAGCGAACATCTCTGTCAGTTTTTTTACATCAAACATTTATTCCCTCTTATTAGGCTCTAATTTCCATTTTTATCCTTTAGGGGTATATTTCCTCGTCTAACCGTTTAGAATTGATTTTAGACCCCTTGTAGGACGTTGTAGGGGTATTTCTGTATCACGTTTAACCCCTAACCAACTTTCAAAGTGTGGGCAATCCCTCGGACACCGTAAGGCCGTATACCCAAAAACCTCACATTTTCGGCGGTCTCCATCACTTACATCATGCCCACAAGCCGGATTCATCTGTAACATAGCCACCTCACACAAAAGGACAATCACCTAAAGGTTGCATAAACTTGTTTACTGCTCCGTCAAACTGCATCTCTATCGTTGCCCCAGGTTCCCCGTGTCTGTTCTTGTCTATCTTGATACCTTTAGTCTTGCGATCCTCGGTCTTATTCCACAAGAGAATGACTTGTGCCGCGTCCTGCTCCAAATCACCGCCCTCACGTAACTCACTCATACTCGGTTCTTTAGTCGCTAACGACTCTGACACTCGGTTAAGCTGCGCCAAGAGGACTACACAGACATTCAGTTTCTTTGCCATCCTACGGAACTCATGTGATATCGCTCCTATCTCCGCATAACGATTTCCCTTGTATGACGTTTCGGGAGTTACAAGCTGAACATAGTCTACAAAGATTACGTCACATCCCCTTGCATACCGCCTTATATCTCCCAAGGTATAGATATCATCATGGAACTCCATAAAGTCTTTTAGTTCTGACAAGGACTTATTGGCATCCTCGAATATCTGCGGCTCATTCCCAACAAAGGATTGCGCTCTAGTGATCCGGTTAAGCACTATCCCCGACTCCCTCGCAAGTATCCTTTCGTAAAGTTGCTTGTTGGTCATCTCAAGAGAAAACATACTTGTCTTTACTCCTGCCCTTGCAAGGTTAAGCATTATCTCAAGTGCAAAAGCTGTCTTACCTACACCGGGTCTAGCAGCCACGATACAGATATCACCCCGGAATAGTCCGTTAAGGTCATTGTCAAGGTCACTAAAGCCGGTATCAAACCCCTTATCCGTCTGCGGAGTAAACATCTTCGGCGCGTACTCTTTGATAATCGAGTCTATCGTGTGCGTCTTTTTGTTATCATCCAAGGACTCAAACACCCTCATGATCTCGTCCATTGACTTACCGGAGTTGTAGGCCGTATCTATGACCTTCTTCTTGTACTCCGCGTGGATGATATCTGCGTACTTCGATATCTCTACTGACGTACTGACCGAACTGATACAATCGTTTAGGACTCCGTTTATCACATCTTCCGGATAATAATCTGACCGTATCTGACTCTTAATCAAAATCGGGTCAAGTTGTCCGTCACTTACCAAAAACTGAAAATATATCTGCCCTAGTAAATCATCCGTGAACTCATCCGGAGTAAGCGATATATTCTCTTTTTCGCTTGCATCCAAAAGCAGACAACCTATAACCGCCTTTTCCGCTTCGTAACTCATGCGAACGTCTCCCTTATGAACTCAAGCAAAGGTTTCTCCCCAGGATTCTTTGTAATGACCATAGCCATATACTGTGCCGTGGCAACCGGATCGCTTGTCTCATAGCACTTCTTGAAGAACAATGCCCTTGTCTCATCATTCCCACGTCCGGGATAATTGTTACTTGAGTTTGTATAAAACGCGTCTATGACTGACTTCTCATGCGATCTCGCCTCCTGCAACTTCCGAAGGTGGAAAAAGATATTTGCCACACAAGGCAGAAACTCTATTGTCTTGATATGCTCGTTAAAGGCATACTCCACATCCGCATACTCGAAGTCCTTTAACTCGTCATACCAAACATCCAAGGCACTCTTTGTTGTCAAAAACTCTTTACCGGGATATGCCTCGGCTACTCTATCCCTCAAAATCTTAAATTCAGCTTTCGTCATTAGCCCACTCCTCTACTACCTCGTTTGTGTTTATCTGCGGTTTCTCGTTTAGGTAACTCTCAAAGTGACTCGGAGTAAATAACGTATCCGGTCTCAAGTATGTATTCATCCTCGGATCGTTAAGCCACGCCTCACACTTGTTATCAATCACTTTGCAGAAGTCCTCATAGGTGTACCCATCCTCAAGTCTGGCGTTGATATGTTTCCTAGTCGATTCTGTCTGCCACTTAAATTTTTTGCCGGTCTTATTATTCAAGTACACTACTATGTCTTGTATAACTTGTTTATTATCAATATCTTTATCCTCTAAAGAATTAGATATAGAATTAGATATAGATATAGAGCAATTGACGTCACGTGTGACGTCACGTGTAACGTCACATTCATCTTTTCGCTTATCAGCAAGTGCTTTTTGCTTCTCTCTCCAACGCCTAGTACGCTCCTTACCCTTTTCACGGATTTTGTCAAGGTCATCAACGCTTTGGTACTTTGCCCAATTAGATATCATGTATACGTTGTCTACTACCTCAATCATGTGCAACTCTTGAAACAGAACCAATGCCCTTTGAACATCCCCGACACTCATATTGAACCTGCTTGCAAGCATCTCGTTCGTATATGGGATTTCATTCGATATGGTCAAGAAACCGTTATCGTTACACTTTCCGGCAAGGCATAACAACTTGATCCATGCGAGTTGTATCATCTGCTTATCTGCGAGTGAACTAATAGCATCAAACTTCTCATCATCAAAGATGTCCGTAGTTATCTTTATCCACTTAACTTCTGACATTCTATTCACCCCTCGCATATAAAGGATCAATGACCACGTACTTACCTTGTTTCAAAAACTCATAAACCATAGCAAGTGCCTCACCTACTTTGTCATACATGAAAGTCACACCTGCAAACGTAGGATTTTCTGCTCCGTCTGCATCCTCATAGACATCTACTCTTATCATGCTTTCCTCCTCTCACCATCAAATACTCCAACTCCGACTCCGCTACTCCATTGCCGATAGGGATAAACACCGACTTACAATCTACACAAGTAAGCGTCATATCGTATCTAGCCTTTAGTCTCCCGGAACACTCCGGGCATTGTGAATTATTCTTTAAGTTCATACGTCCCCCTTGAGATAATCCTCTATCTCCATCTGACCAGGCAGAGGCTTTTCTACCTCTAGTTCCTTGCAATACTCCTCATAGTCTGTTAAGATTTCCTTCTTACCGACCATACCTCTGTTGTCATAAATGAGATATTTTGAGGTAAGAAAGGCTAAAAACTTCTTGATTTCACTCATATTTTTATAATGGTATTATAATGTTATATTGACATATAAATAATATGTCCTACCAATCCTCATTTCCGTCCTCATCCAACAGATAAAACCGCATCCCGTAGTTGTATTTTCCATACTGTAAGGCTTGTAACCATGTAGGAAACTCTTTTACATTGCCGGGATCGTCCCAGGGAACTACCTTATACATTAGTCCACCCCCATTTATCGTATACTAACTTTGACTCATCCCAATCCGGATAAAAACTCTTTAGATACCCACGAAACAATGTGTGCATCTCGTCATGGTATAAGCCGTTATCCAACATCTGGTGATGATAAATACATCCTAAACCACCATTTTGTTCTATTCCTAAACCTCCTTTGGAACCGCGTCCAAGATAGTGCATAATTTGTAAGTCACCTATACCGGCTTCGTTTGACATTCTGTATCCTAACCGGCAAAATATACACGTTTCGTTGTCCCGTAGGTGGATTTTCTTACGCTCTTTTGCAGAGAACTCGCAAGCATTAGACCGTTTGCTCATATACGTGTTCCTTTCCTTCAAAGAGTTGTCCAAAGATCGCAACCAGGACATTTACCACAATGCTATTTCCGAACTGCTTATAACATTGACTCGCTGAATTGACCGCCAACATCTTTGTGATATCTTCATCCGATACATCCATGAGCCTGCCACACTCTCTAGGAGACAGTTTGAATATGCCGTACTGTTCTCCATCCTTTGCCGTATAGAGATAGTCCTCTAAAGTCTTTTCCTCATCCATAGCTTTTACCTTCCGTAAAATAAGATTATCCTTTTGTACTGTTGTTAATGTGTTGCATCTACCATCTTCACGTGGTTCAAGACGTTGCATATTAGCACGTTGTTCTGATATCTCATGCCGTTCGTACCCCCCCCCGAATCAGTTTTCCATACTCTGTTCTTTTGGGAGTCAACGCCCTACCTCGCATTGCTACACATTTAATGTTTTCATATTCCATTTCTTCACCACAAGCGGTTTATCTGATGAAATATGTGCCGGGAGTGCATACACGATACCCCCCCCATGAAGAACCCTATCCGGGTCTCTATCACGTCTCTCTGACACACCTAAACCACCTAAAACTATGATTTTCTTTTCCATCTCTTGATTACCAATCCGTTATTGCCCATAGCGTTGATAGCAGCTCCTAAACCTTTTGTTGAGTAAACTCTATCCTGCTGATGATATTGTTTACCCCATATCTGCGTACTCGCCCCCCCTATGAGGATTACTTTCTTTTCCATCTTTTAACTACCTTTGGTTGTAAGTTCCCGCCTGCACAAGTTGGGATAGTTGGACACGTACCCCCCCCTACCATATATGCGGTTAGCACTCTCAAATGTGTGATCCTGCGAATTGTCCATCTGACCGATTACTATTGTCTTTTTCATATCTCTTTATTGTCTTAACTATTGAGTTTCCGGCTCTTAAACAAGGGGAACACCCCCCCCTATGCCAGACACGGTT
>Ga0326513_10001436_pt1 | contig 18815 bp, 23 predicted proteins | sample 2_2465_0518_D_FD_203654 | JGI IMG/M metagenome (GOLD analysis project Ga0326513, IMG submission 203654) | Bovine rumen microbial communities from UC Davis, California, United States - 2_2465_0518 | ecosystem: Host-associated > Mammals > Digestive system > Stomach > Rumen | place: USA... | reverse complement strand
TCCATACCGCGAACCTTGTCAATCTTATCATAGTCAATCTCAGGGAAAATGAGCTGTTCCTTAAGACCCATGCTGTAGTTGCCTCTGCCGTCGAAAGAGTTGGGGTTGATACCTCTGAAGTCTCTTACGCGGGGGAGCGCTACGTTGAAGAATCTGTCAAGGAATTCGTACATTCTCTCGCCTCTCAGTGTTACCTTAACACCGATGGGCATGCCTTCTCTGAGCTTGAAGTTAGCGACTGACTTTCTCGCACGGCAAACAAGCGGCTTCTGACCTGTGATCTGTGAAAGATCCTTGCAGATAGCGTCGATAACCTTTGAGTTTTCTCTTGCTTCACCCGCGCCAACGTTGACAACGATCTTGTCAAGCTTTGGAATCTGCATTGTGCTCTTGTAGGAGAACTTTGACATAAGAGCAGGTGCAACTTCTTTTGAATAGTATTCTTTAAGTCTTGCCATATCTTATTTCCTCCTTACAGTGCTTCGCCGCATTTAGCGCAAATTCTGCCCTTTGAACCGTCTTCATAAAGCTTGTGACCAACTCTTGTGGGCTTTTTGCAGCGCGGACAAACGATCTGAACCTTTGAAGCGTACATAGCACCCTCGGCCTTGATGATGCCGCCCTGCTCGCCCATTCTTCTGGGCTTAACATGCTTGGATACCATGTTTACTTTTTCTACAATTACTTTGCCTTCCTTGGGGCTTACAGCCATAACCTGGCCCTTTTTGCCCTTATCCTTACCGCTGATTACGATAACGGTGTCGCCTGTTTTTACATGAACTTTACTCATTGTGACACCTCCATTAAAGTACTTCCGGAGCAAGCGACAAAATCTTCATGAAGTCCTTATCACGAAGCTCTCTTGCTACGGGTCCGAAGATACGAGTACCGCGGGGGTTCTTATCTTCCTTAATAATAACAGCTGCGTTTTCATCAAAACGGATGTAAGTGCCGTCCTCACGTCTTACGCCCTTTGCGGAACGTACAACAACAGCTCTTACAACGTCGCCTTTCTTTACAACGCCGCCGGGTGCTGCTTTTTTAACTGAAGCAACGATAATATCGCCAATATTGGCATATCTCCTTCTGGTACCGCCGAGTACACGAATGCACATAAGTTCCTTTGCGCCGGTGTTGTCGGCAACCTTGAGGATAGTTTGCTGCTGAATCACAGTAGATTCCTCCTTTTCTCAAAGCCGCTAAACTTATTTAGCTTTCTCTATAATCTCGACGAGTCTCCATCTTTTATCCTTAGAAAGAGGACGGGTCTCCATAATCTTTACACGGTCGCCCTTGCCGCACTCGTTGTTTTCATCGTGCGCCTTGAAGCGAACTGTACGCTTAACAATTTTGTTATAAAGCTTATGCTTTACGCTGTCTTCTACGGCAACAACGATTGTCTTGTCCATTTTGTCGGAAACAACCTTGCCGATAACAGTCTTTCTCATATTTCTTTCACTCACTGTTAAGTCCTCCTCTCTTAGTCTACTGTGCCGTTAAGCTCACGCTGACGAAGAACTGTTGAAACTCTTGCAATGTCCTTCTTTACGGCACCGATTCTGTTTGAGTTTTCGAGCTGATTAACAGCAAGCTGAAAACGAAGATTGAAAAGCTCTTCCTTAAGCTCGGTGAGCTTTGTCTGAAGCTCTTCACCTGTGAGTTCTCTGAGTTCTGAAGCTTTCATTACTGCTCACCCTCCTCTTTTACAACAAATTTGCATTTGATCGGGAGCTTGTTAGCGGCAAGACGCATAGCCTCTCTTGCGGTTGCTTCGTCAACTCCGCCAAGCTCGAACATGATTCTGCCGGGCTTAACAACAGCTACCCAGTATTCAACATTACCTTTACCTTTACCCATACGAGTCTCGGCAGGTCTTGCGGTTACAGGCTTGTCAGGGAAAATTTTGATCCAAACCTTACCGAAACGCTTGCAGTAACGTGTCATGGCAACACGGGCAGCCTCGATCTGGTTTGAGGTGATCCAAGCAGGCTCTGTAGCCTGAAGTCCGTACTGACCGTATGTTACGGTATTGCCTCTGAGCGCCTTACCTGTCATACGACCGCGGTGAACTCTTCTGTATTTAACTCTTTTAGGCATTAACATTATTTTCTGCCTCCTTCTCTGCGGGGCCTTCTGGGCTTTCTGTCCTCGTTTACGTTGAGAACCTCGCCCTTGTAGAGCCAAACCTTAACGCCTACCTTACCGTAGGTTGTGTTTGCCTCCGCAAAACCGTAGTCAATGTCCGCACGCAGTGTCTGAAGCGGAATAGTACCCTCGTGATACTGCTCGGAACGTGCAATTTCAGCGCCGCCAAGACGACCTGAACACATGATCTTGATACCCTTAGCACCGCGGCGCATTGCGTTGCCGATGCTCTGCTTCATAGCACGGCGGAAGGAAATTCTCTTCTCGAGCTGCTGAGCGATGTTCTCTGCAGTGAGCTGAGCGTCAAGCTCGGGAGCCTTAACCTCAACGATGTTGATAGCTACGGGCTTGTTGAGCATTTTCTCGCACTGAGCCTTGAGCTTCTCGATTTCCGAGCCGCCCTTACCGATTACAAGACCGGGCTTTGCAGTGTGGATGCTGATTTTAACCTTCTTGCCGTCTCTTTCGATTTCAATCTTGGAGATACCGAAGTTGTAGAGCTGAGCCTTAAGTGTTTTACGAAGGTTGTAGTCCTCAACCAGTGTAGCACCAAAGTCCTTTTTGCTCGCGAACCAACGGGAATCCCAATCTTTAATTACGCCTACACGAAGACCGTGTGGATTAACTTTCTGTCCCATAATCTAAACCTCCCCTTAGTCTTCTTTTTCCTTAAGAACGAGGGTGATGTGAGCTGTTCTCTTGTTGATTCTGAACGCTCTGCCCTGTGCTCTCGGACGAATTCTTTTAAGGATGGGGCCTGCTGTTGCATTGCACTGTGCAATGTAAAGCTTGGATACATCCATGTCATGGTTGTTCTCAGCGTTTGCCATAGCTGATTTGAGCAGCTTCAAGAGCGGCTCGCAAGCGGCCTTGGGAGTGTGCTTGAGAACAGCTTCCGCGTACTTGACGTCCTTTCCTCTGATGAGGTCAAGAACAACGCCAACCTTGCGGGGTGAAATACGAACAAATTTCGCAATTGCCTTAGCTTCCATTTGCAATACTCTCCTTCCGCTTATTTGCTTGTTTTTGAACCGGCGTGACCCTTAAAGGTTCTTGTCGGAGCAAACTCGCCGAGCTTGTGTCCAACCATATCCTCAGTTACATAAACCGGAACGTGCTTACGGCCGTCGTGAACGGCGAATGTGTGACCAACGAATTCGGGGAAAATTGTTGAGCTTCTTGACCAAGTCTTAAGAATTCTCTTTTCGCCCTTCTCGTTCATTTCAATAACCCTTTTGAGCAGTACAGGCTGGACAAAAGGACCCTTTTTAGTACTTCTACTCATTGTTTAAGCTCCTTTCTGCCCTTACTTACCGTTTCTTCTGCGAACGATAAGCTTGTCGCTCTGCTTGTTGTGCTTACGAGTCTTGTAGCCGAGTGCGGGCTTACCCCACGGGGTTACAGGTCCGGGACGGCCGACAGGTGATTTACCCTCACCACCGCCGTGCGGGTGGTCGTTCGGGTTCATAACAGAACCGCGTACGGTAGGACGCCAGCCCATGTTTCTCTTACGGCCGGCCTTACCGATCTTTACGTTGAAGTGGTCGGGGTTACTTACCTGACCAACTGTAGCCATGCAGGTTTCGGGAACTCTGCGGAGCTCGTTTGAAGGAAGTCTGAGCAGCGCGTAGCCGTCTTCTCTTGCCATCAGCTGAGCCATGTTGCCGGCTGAACGGGCAAGCTGTGCGCCTCTGCCGGGATAGAGCTCTACGTTGTGTACGATCGTACCAACGGGGATAGATGTAAGCGGAAGTGCGTTTCCGGGCCAGATATCAACGTTCTCGCCCGCTACTACCTTGTAGCCTACCTTGAGTCCCTCGGGAGCGAGGATGTAGGACTTTTCGCCGTCCTCATACTCGATCAGCGCGATGAACGCGGAACGGTTGGGATCGTACTCAATTGTCTTTACAATTGCTTCTACGTCAAACTTATTACGTTTGAAATCTATAATACGGTACTTTCTTCTGTTGCCGCCGCCTCTGTGACGAACTGTGATTCTGCCGTAGCTGTTACGGCCCGCCTTCTTGTTGAGCGGAGCAAGCAGGCTCTTCTCGGGAGCAACCTTTGAAAGACCTGAATAGTCAACAACCGACATGTTTCTTCTTGAGTTGATAGTCGGCTTATAAACTTTAATTGCCATATGGTTTCACTCTCCTCATGATGGTTTTGCGGGATTGGCATATCCCATAACTACATTTTGTGTACTCTGCAAAGCGCGCTGTCACGCTTCGTCGCTTCTCGCTGCTCTCAAAACAGCTTCCACTCGTCTGATCGGCTCCAACCGCTTTAACGGTTTTGCCGCTTAGTCCTCGCCGGTCGCTGTTTTGAGGCTCGAAGCCTCAGCGTACAAATTACATCATGCCTTCAAAAAATTCGATAGGCTTGCTGTCTTCTGTAAGGGTAACGATGGCTTTTTTCCAGCTCTTGGTGTAGCCTCCGTTGTTTCTGCCCTGACGGCGGAACTTGCCGCGAACGCTTACTGTGTTAACCTTGGCAACCTTTACCTTGAAAACTTCTTCGCAAGCTTTTGCGATTTCAATCTTATTAGCTTCTTTAGCTACTTCAAAGGTATATACCTTATTTACAGCGCCCATCATGCTCTTTTCAGTGATGATCGGACGAACAATAATATCGTGAGCTATCATGCATATACCTCCTCGATTTTGCTTACGGCGCCCTTTGCGATAACGAGCTTGTCAGCGTTGAGAATGTCATAAACATTCAGTGTGTTGACCTGAGCTGTCTTTACGCCGGGAATGTTTGCCGCAGACTTAATTACCTTGCTGTCTACGCTGTCCAGAACGATCAAGGCCTTCTTTTCAACCTCGATTGCCTTGAGCATAGCGGCAATTTTCTTTGTTTTGTACTCATCAAGCGCGATGGTATCAACAACAACGATCTCGTTTGCTGCAGCCTTTGTTGAGAAAGCGGACTTCATAGCGAGTCTTCTCACCTTCTTGTTTACAGTGAATCTGTAACTTCTGGGCTTGGGAGCAAACACAACGCCGCCGTGTGTCCACTGCGGAGCTCTTGTTGAACCCTGTCTTGCGCGTCCTGTGCCCTTCTGTCTCCAGGGCTTTTTGCCGCCGCCGGAAACCTCTGATCTTGTAAGAGCGGACTGTGTGCCCTGACGCTGAGCAGCGAGGTAGTTAACTACCATCTCGTGCATTACAGCCGCATTGGGCTCAATACCGAATATAGAATCAGCAAGCTCGATTGTGCCAACGTTCTTGCCTTCCATATCTACTACTGAAATACTTGGCATTTATAATCCCCCTTCCTTACGCCTTAACGGAATCTTTAAGAACTACGATTCCTTTGTTTGGACCGGGAACAGCGCCCTTAACAGCGATGAGGTTGTTTTCTGCGTCAACCTTAACAACTGTAAGATTCTGAACTGTTACCTGCTCTGCACCGAGGTGACCTGCCATCTTCTTGCCCTTCCATACTCTTGAGGGTGATGAACAAGCACCGATTGAACCGCCGTGACGAACGCAGGGACCTGTACCGTGGCTCTCTTTAAGACGACGGAAGTTCCATCTCTTAATTACGCCTGCTGTACCTTTACCCTTGCTCTTGCCGGTTACGTCAATCTTGTCGCCGGGGGTGAATACGTCTGCCTTTACCAGGTCGCCTACCGCGTAAGCGTCGGTGTCGGCAAAACGGAACTCTTTAAGAGTTTTCTTAGGCGCTACGCCTGCCTTGTCAAAAAAGCCCTTCATGGGTTTGTTGACCTTGTGCGGCTTTAAGTCGCCGTATCCGAGCTGTACGGATGCGTAGCCGTCGTTTTCAACTGTTTTCTTTGCGGTTACCACGCAGGGACCTGCTTCAACAACAGTTACGGGAACGACTCTTCCCTTTTCATCGAAAATCTGTGTCATACCGATTTTCTTGCCGATGATTGCTTTTTGCATTTAAGTTTCCTCCTTATAGGTTATTGGTTGGCTGAGCCAACATGACCCTGTCTGCTTGTAGGTTGATAACTCAGACTTTGCTGTCACGCCTCATTGTCCTCGCCGGTCGTTATTTCCGGACTCCGGACTTCGGCGCTTCTTACAGCTTAATCTCGATATCAACGCCGGCAGGGAGCTCCAAGCTCGTAAGAGCATCGACTGTCTTGTTAGATGGTCTTAAGATGTCGATAAGACGTTTGTGGGTTCTGATTTCAAACTGCTCACGGCTGTCCTTATACTTGTGAACAGCACGCAGAATGGTAACGATCTGCTTCTCGGTGGGGAGGGGTACGGGACCTGAAACTCTTGCGCCTGTGCGCTTAGCTGTTGCCACGATTCTCTCCGCGCTCTGATCGACCAACTGATGATCATAACCCTTTAATCTTATTCTGATCTTTTCCTTGACTGCCATTATCGTCGCCTCCTTAAAAATTTTCGTGCTCTGCCTGCCGTATTGGGTTATGGCAAGCCCTCGGCACTTTCACGCCTCACTCTTTGATGACCTCCGAGCAACCGCGCTTGAATAGGCGGGCGTTTGCTTTCAAAACTTTCTGCAACTTAGCCGGGTGTTTCTTCACCCTGCATTAAAAAACCCGTTTAACTATTCAGTTAACCGGGATGTCCTGAAAGCGCGCGAGCATAGCTATGGCATAGCAACCCTAAAATGCCTGTTATACTCATGTTTCATTGTAAATCGCCCGGTTTAAAATCGGACATACTCCACGGAAAAACCGGCTTTATAAGCCGCAACCTCCCGCTTCATCGCATATCATGTGTGCAGTCACGCAAGGATTATTATACTGTAAAACGCCCTGTTTTGCAAGGTTTTTCACAAATTTTCTCCGATTTTTTCTATATAGAACTTTCGATGAGCTTTTTGTATATTTTTGTGCATTTTGCCGATGTTGATGTTTTGCGCTCTATCATTTATAATATAAGCATAATGCAGGGGTAACTCTCGCGGTCATCAGAAAACGAATAATTATTATGGGGGTAAATATGATTCACGTTTATTACGGAGACGGCAAAGGCAAAACCACCGCGGCTGTCGGCTTAGCAGTAAGGGCGGCAGGAAGCGAAATGCGCGTACTGTTTGTGCAGTTTTTAAAAACCGAGTTTTCGGGCGAGCGGGAAATACTTAAAAATATCGAAAACGTAACGCTCACCACCTGTCCGCTCGATTTAAAGTTCACCTTTGAAATGAACGAGCAGGAAAAGCATCAGACGGCGGTAATGTTTCGCAAGCTGTTTAACGGCAGCGCGTCAACCGCTCTGTCGAGCCGCTACGACATGGTAGTATTTGATGAGATTTTTGACGTAATAAACGAGGATATGCTGGCGGAGTCCGAGGTATTTGAGTTTATTGCGAACGCGCCGAACAGTCTTGAAATAGTAATGACGGGACACGATCCGTCAAAGCGTTTTATTGACGCGGCGGACTACGCTACAGAGTTTAAGAAAATCAGCCATCCGTTTGACAAAGGCTTGATTGCAAGAAAAGGTATAGAATTTTAATTATTTTACTAAACAGTGTTCCTGTAGGGGGCTGTCGCATTAAGCCAAAAATTACCATGTCATTCCGAGCGGAGTCGAGGAATCCCCATGATAGGAAGCGAATTGCTACTGCATTAGGGGATTTCTCCGCGCGCTTCGCTTGGTCGAAATGACATTTTCAGGTAATAATCGCTTAATGCGACAGCCCCGAAGTTGAAAGCTATACATTTGTTCAATTCTGCGGTTCGGTCAAGACCGAACCCTACAACTTCATTACAACACCAAAAAGGGGGTTAGCTCTTTACTCATTCCGAGCATTGAGCTAACCCCATGTTGTTTTATTTTACTTTAATGCTTCCTTTGCCGCGTTTGCAATGATTTCAAGGCCCTTCATAAGGAGGTCGTCATCGATTACCAGCGGAGGCATGATTTTAAGAACCGCGCCGTCTCTGCCTGCGCACTCGCAGATAAGCTTCTGCTCGAAGCATTTTTCGATAATCTGCTCTGAAAGCTCGGGATTGATTTTTCCGAAGTCGATACCCCAGATCAATCCCATGCCGCGAAGCTCAAGTCTGTCGTCAAGAGAGATAACTTCTTTGGTGATGAAGTCCTTGACGATTTCACCCTTGCGGCGTGTTTCAGCCTCAACGTTATTCTCCAGCAGCCAGTCAAATGAAGCCTTACCGGCTATGAACGAAAGCTGGTTGCCGCGGAATGTGCCGTTATGCTCGGCAGGCTTCCACTGGTCAAGCTCTTCCTTGAGCAAAACAATTGAAAGTGGCATGCCCAGACCGCCGATTGACTTTGACATTACAACCATGTCGGGAACGATACCTGCGCGCTCAAACGAGAAGAATGTGCCTGTACGGCAGCAGCCTACCTGGATATCGTCCACGATCATGAGGATATCGTTTTTGTCGCAGAACTCGCGAACGTCTCTGAGGAACTGGTCGCTGAACGGACGGATTCCGCCCTCAGCCTGGAGTGTTTCCATGATAACCGCCGCCGGCTTATCAACGCCCGAGTGGTCGTCGTCAAGAAGCGTCTGCATATATTTGATTACGTCAAGTCCCTCGAACATATAAGGTGAGGGGATATGAGTTACGTCTGAAAGCGAAGCGCCAGCGCCGTTGCGCGCGTACATCTCGGAGGTGAGCGAAAGAGCGCCGAGCGTCATGCCGTGGAAACAGCCCATGAACGCGAAGATGTTTCTTCTGCCCTTTGTCTTTCTGGCAAGCTTGATTGCCGCCTCAACGCCGTTTGTACCTGTAGGACCGCAGAACTGGATTTTGTAGTTAAGTCCTCTGGGCTCAATAATCTTCTTTTCAAGCGTCTCGATAAACTCGCGCTTAGGCACGGTATACATATCAAGAGCGTGGATGATTCCGTCGGTCATCAGGTAGTCGACCATCTTTTGCTTTATGTAGGGGTTGTTATGGCCGTAGTTTACTGCGCCCGCACCGCAGAAAAAGTCGATATAATCATTTCCGTCCTCATCGGTGATTACAGCTCCCTTGGCATTTGTAAACACCTTGGGAAAGTGTCTGCAGTAAGAACGAACGACTGACTCGTATTCCTCAAATGTTTTTGTGTTCATATTCATATGCCCTCACAGTTCTCTGTTATATTTTTCTATCCGACACACCGTATTGTACGCAATTAGCGGCTGTTTGTCAAGCGGATTTTACATTTGCGCTCAAATATCCCGCAAGACAGCCGTGAATAAGCTCGTCAAGCTGCTCCGGATCATCGGGCAGGATAACCAATATCTGGCTGCCCGCCCTGAGCAGATATCCGTCCTCGCCGCTGCTGTTTTTCAGCTTTTTGCAGTCGTCGGTGTCAATGTCTTTTACCGCGTTTGAAATCACGGTTTTTATGCTTCGTCTGTCGCTGAACTCCAGTCCGCCGACAACGAATACAATGTCGCAGTCGGCAAACGCCTCAACAAGCTGTTCCCCGAGGCTCATGCCGTCGGTTGCGTAGGCGGCGGTTTTTACGTTAAGTCCGATTCCCGCCACGCTTTTGCGAAGTGCTTTTTCGCAGTAGGAGGTTTTTTTAGCGGAATAAAACACGATTCTGCAATTCATAAATGCCTCCCGGGTTATTCGTATTCAGGCTTTAGCTTTGCCTCAAACTTCGGCGCGATCACCATGTTGTAGGTTACCTTGCTGAAATCGAGCTGCCAGCCCTTGAAGATGTAGTCATAATATTTGCTGCTCGGTTTTACGGGATCCTTAGGCTTCTTTGCCGCCTTTCCGTATTCAACCTGCTGCTCGCTTATCGTTGAGCCGTCATAGTTAATAAACTTAACGCTGCAGTAAACAACCGGCTTGGTGGTAGGTCTGGCGGTGCTTGCCTGGGTAGACCCTCGTGTGTTCCCCGTATTTCCCGAGGTTGTCGGCGCTTTTGTTGTGGGCGGAGCGGTTGTTCCGTGGCCGTCGGTAACCTGAACCTTCTGGTTCTTGAAGCGGAACTTTCCGTCGTACCACTTAATATTCTTTGCGAGATATTCGGTTGTGAAATCCGTGACCTTAGGTCTTGTTCCTCCCATGGAGTTGTAGTAAACCTGAGGCCATACCGCACCGCTGTTGAGCGACGCCTTCTTGGTGTCAACCTTTTCGCTTTCGCCTATTCTCACCTTGCGCGCAACTACTACCGTTCTGAAGTTTGTGAACTCATACGAGCAGGTCGAGAGCGTCAGCAGCTCGTCGTCCTCGTTAACAGTGACGGGACAGTTGAACAGCGAACGTATCCTTACGTTGTAAACGTAGTTCATGAAATCCTTTTCGTTCTGGAAGTCGCCTATCATGTAGTTGAAGAACTCGCCGTGGCTTGACAGCGTATTTGTCTTGAACACGGAAATGATTTTGTACTTTCCGTTAGCCTGCGGAGTATCGAACTCTATTACCGGAACCTTTTTGTAGAAGTCGAGGTTACCCGTTGTACCTCCGTAATTCATCAGGTTTCCAAACATTGAACCGTCGTTCATGTGGTGAGCGTGGAGAACCACATTTTTACAATCGGTTCCGTTTTTGCAGCGGTAGTCAAGGAAAACGCTGCCGTAGGAATCGTACTCGTTTTTGTAGTTGTGGTTTAAGTAGTACTGGCTGTTCATATCGTCTTCCTTGTGCCAGAGCACAGGGTAATCGATGGGGGTTTCGTTGACCTTGATCCATCCGACGATTTCTTTGTTTATCTTTTTAAGAGCGTCCCAGTCAATGCCCTTATCCTTTTTGGTGGGGTTTCCGTTTTCGTCATAGCCGTGGGCTATTCGCTGGATTTCTCCGTTTAGCTGAGCGTTGCGAAGGCTGAGATAAATCATGTTGTAGAACAGCAGTCCCAGTGCCGCGAGGAATACCATAAACGCCGCGATCACTACGCATTTTCTGGTGACCTCTTTTTTGCTGTCGCTGCGAAGCGGAATATAGCGGTTTACAAATCCCGTTTTCTCGGGCTCGTACTTGATTTCGCTGAAACCGTCGGGGAAATCGTTGGCGGAGTTTTCAAAAATCTCGGTCGTTCTTGCCGCCGCAAGAGCTGCGATTTCGTTCATTTCGTGACCTGTCAGGTCTTCCTTTGGAACCGTTGCGACGCGGATCCCCTTGTACATGAAGCAGTAGCCCGCGTAGCCGTTGCCGAAATCTCCGAGCGAGAATACCTTTGACTTTTTGCGGGTGAGCAGGAAGCTTTCCTCAAGCGCTTCAAGCTCTTCCTTTGGAACCTTCTTGATTTTTGCTTCCTTAACCGCCTTGTTGCGCTTTTTCCAGTAGTCCTTGGGGGCGGGCTCGTTTTCGCCGCGCTCGGCAGCGACTACCGTTTCAACAAAATATTTTTTAAATGATTTGCTGTCCTTGGATCTCAGCGCGTTTGTAATTATTACAACGTCGGGCTTTTTATCCGATTTAGCTATCTTATTAAGCGATGAATTTATAGCCGTAGGATGAAGCACGGTTTTTTTGATATCGTTCAGGATAAAACCGTACTCGCTCAGCGTTTGTTTGAGCTCTTCCTGACGGTCGGGCAGCGTATCTGTTTCTTTTTTCTTGCTTACAGATATTATTTCTATATACACTCAGGCCCATCCTTTCAAGCACCCTTGTTTGGGTGTTAGTATGAAATATAAGTGGTTTTTAGATTTTGCAGAGCTTCTTCAATCAGCTCGTCAAAGCCCGCCTGCTCCTGAGCCTGCTTTACAAATTTGAGCACAGGCTTTGTGCGCGGATGCTTGGGAGTAAAGACGGTGCAGCAGTCCTCATAGGGCTCAATTGAGGTTTCGTATGTATCTATCTTGTAGGAAATGTCGATTATTTCCTGCTTATCCATTCCGATTAGCGGACGGAAAACTACCATATTTGCCGCTTCGTCGGTACAGGTGAGCGCGCCGATCGTCTGGCTGGCGACCTGACCGAGGCTTTCACCCGTTATAAGCGCGGCGCAGTCGTTTTCAGCCGCCACTCTTTCGGAAATCTGAATCATAAGTCTGCGCATGATGATCGTGAACAGCTCCTCGGGGCAGTCGTCCCTGAGCTTTTCCTGAAGCTTTGTGAACGGTACGGTGTACATTTTCACAGGTCCCGAGTATCTGCTGACCTTTTCAAGCAGACGCACAACCTTTTCCTCGGCTCTGGGGCTTGTGTACGGAGGGCTTGCAAAGTGGATCGCCGTGAGCTTAATTCCCCTTTTTGCCATCATATACGCCGCAACGGGAGAGTCTATTCCTCCGCTGATAAGAATAAGCGCCTTGCCGCCCGTTCCTACGGGAATTCCGCCCGCGCCCCTCTCGGCCTGAGTATGAATATACGCACCGAAATCGCGGATTTCAACAAATACCGTTACGTCGGGATTGTGAACGTCAACGCTCAGGTGGGGGAACTTCTGCAGAATCGCTCCGCCTGCCTCTCGGCAGATTTCCGGGGATTTGTACGGAAACTTTTTGTCGCTGCGCTTTGCCTCAACCTTGAAGGTCTTTGCAGCCTTAAGCTGCTTTTCAAGATACTTTGGAGCGGTTTCACATACCGATTCAAGCGTTTTTTCGTCGCACACTGCGGCTCTTGAATAGCTTGCTATTCCGAACACGCGTGAAACGCAGTCGCACGCCTCGTCCAAATCGGCGTCCTCGTCAAGAGGCTTTACATAGATCGTGGACTGGGCGGAGGTGATTTCAAACCTTCCGGCGCCCTTTAGCGCGATTTTTACATTCTTCTTGAGGACGTCCTCAAACTGACGGCGGTTAAGTCCCTTTAGAACGATTTCGCCGTCCTTTAAAAGTATAATTTCTTTCATATATCTAACCTTTATCTGTGCGCGAGGACTCCGAGTCCCTGCGCTATTGAGTCGCACAGCGCGTCAATATCCTCTGCTGTGCTGTATTTTGAAAAACTGATTCTCAGTGCGCTGTCGGCACGCTCCTTAGCTATTCCCATTGCTGAGAGCACATAGCTCGGCTTGCCCTTTGCGCACGCGCTTCCCGAGGAAACGTAAACGCCGCGTTCCTCAAGAAAGTGAAGCATTATTTCACTTCTAACCCTGCCCGCCGAAATATTGATAACATACGGCAGAGCGTCATCGGGAGAGTTAAATACTACCCCCTCGATTTTTCCGAGCCTTTCGCGCGCGTATGCGTTAAGCTCACTTACCTTTTTGTAATTCTCATTTATTTCAAATTCTCCGCAGGCAGCTCCGAATGCCGCAATCGACGGCATCGCCTCTGTGCCCGGGCGGATTTTTTTCTCCTGTTCGCCGCCGTATTGGCGCGAAACAAGCCTTACTCCCTTTTTTATATAAATAGCTCCGCAGCCCTTTGGCGCGTGGACCTTGTGCGCGCTGACGCTTATAAGGTCTGCCTTTAGTCTGCGTGCCTTGATCTCAATTTTTCCGAAAGCCTGAACCGCGTCGGTGTGGCAAATCACCGACGGATTTTTGCCCTTTGCCGCCTCAAAAATATCGGCAACGGGGTTTATTGCTCCCGTTTCGTTATTTACGAGCATTACCGAAACAAGCGAGGTTGAGCTGTCAACCTCCGCCTCGACGTCCTCGGGATGGATTTTTCCGTCGGAACGCGGCGATATGTAACATACCTCAAAGCCCTCGGTTTCAAGCCACTTTGCCGCCTCAATTACGCTGCTGTGCTCAGAAGCGGAAACAACGAGCTTTTTGCTTCGTCTTGCGTTGGCGTATGCCGCTCCGAACAGCGCGAGATTGTTTGCCTCTGTTCCGCCGCTCGTGAAAAACACTTCTTCGTCGGACGCTCCAAGACGCGATGCCACCGACTTGCGCGCAAGCCTGAGCTCGCTTTCGGCATTCATGCCCATTTTGTGCAGCGAGGAGGGATTGCCGTAGGTTTTGGTCATTATCTCAAATGCTTTTTCCGCAGCCTTTTCCGACACCTTAGTGGTGGCGCTGTTGTCAAGATAATGCTCCAAGATATTCCCTCCCAAGATAAAATTACACATATAGTTATTATACATCATCAATCATGAAAAATAAAGTGATAAATTTAACATAATTAAAAAATTTCCGTAAAGAATAAAGGTAATACCGCATAATTCATGTGTACGGGATGTGAACATGTTTTTTCATCATATCGGGCATGCCGATACAAGCAAAACAAGGAGATAATGCTATGGTTTCACCAAAGGAATATGATAAAATCGTCAAGAAAAATATGCCGCGCAGCAACACCGTTGCAAACTGCGCAAGGGCGTTTGTTGTAGGCGGAGGAATATGCACTTTAGGACAGGTTATTTATGAGCTGCTGCTGATTTGGGATTTTTCAAAGGAAACGGCGCGAACACTTACGTCCGTATCAATGATCGCGTTCGGAGTGCTGTTCACCGCGCTGGGGATTTACGACAAGCTTGCGCGGTACGCCGGCTCGGGAACGCTTGTTCCGATAACCGGCTTTGCGAACGCCATGTCGTCCCCGGCAATCGAATTCAAAAGCGAGGGATTTATTGCGGGAGTGGGCACAAAGCTTTTTGCTATTGCAGGTCCCGTGATCGTGTACGGAGTTGGCGCGTCGGTCGCGTACGGTTTGATACTCTGGATCCTGCATATGTTCGGAGTAACATTGTTTTAAAAACAAAGGGGCGGTTCAATGACCGTCCCCATTTTTATTTATCAGCTCTCCCCCAACAGCTTTTTTGCGTCGGGGAACTGTTTTAACACGCTGTCCAGTTTGAGTGCGCTTGTGTCTACTTTGGATATGTACCAGATTCCGTCAATCATTTCAAGTGACACGCTAATTTTTCCCATATTCATCGTACCGAAGTAGAGGTCGCCGTCAATTTTGACGCTGCTGTTAAGCTCGCCGTCGATTGTGTCGGTCTGCCTGAAATCAATCTTGTCTATTCCGAGGATGAACTTGAAGTATTCAAGCGTTTTGTCAAGAAGCTTATAGGAGTTTGGACTCTCGCCGCCGAACATTGTGCCAAAGCTTGATGTAGCGTTTTTTAGTGCCGATTCAGCCTGATTTTTTATTTCGGGCTTAAAGCAGTTGAAGAACACCTTGCTGTCATTTCGGTCGATTGCCCTCAATGCGACTTTCACGGTTTCTTCGGGCTGATTTTTTGCTCCGCTGTCTCCGAACCAGCCTAAAAAGAAGATTCCAACCGCCATTACCGCAGCGGTTATCACCATGACCGCGCCGACAGCAGCTGCCGCTGCCATCGGCTTTTTGCTTTTCTTTTTTGGAATAGGCTGAGCAGCCCTTCTGCGGTAAAAATCGTTAATATTGTTCTGCGGATTAGCCGCGTTTTCATTTATTACCTCCGCGTCCGTCTGGATTGCTCCGCATGCACCGCAAAAATTGCGGCCCTCCCCTATTTCACGACCGCACTGTACGCACCTCATTACCCTGACTCTCCTTATTCTCTTAAAAACTCATTATCCGTTCAATATTATCCTTATTCAGCGATTCGCCTATTATAATTACTATGTCCTGACCGCAGTCCGATTCGCGGATCGTCAGCTCAGAACGCGTCGCGTTAAGCTCGATCCACTTTTCACCTTTTCTTACAAATCCCTTTACCCTGAAAACCGAGCCGCAGTTTTTATCCTCAAAAAGATTTTTTACCGCGTTTTTTAAACTGTTTTCGTCCGCACGAACGTCTAAATAATACAAGGTTTGATAAAATTCACCGCTTTCGGACAGAAGCTTTACAAAGCTTTCCGCACGGCAGCCGCAGTTTTTGACGCGCTCAAAGTCGCAGTCGTCAAATTTGCTCCACGGCTTTGCAATTATTTCGGATGACGTGATTTTGCGCGGACACTTTACATTTTCAAGCGCGGCGTTGAGCCTGCCTATTGTATTTGTAATATCTTTTTTGTCTGCAAGCTGTGTTTTGCTAAGTACAACAAGCCCCGACATCGCAATCTGCGAGGCGAGCAAGTACGATGAATTTTCCGACAGCTCATCCTCGAGCCGCGCGTCAACCACCGCGATTACGCTTCCCTGCTCGTACCAGCGGTCGAGCGGACTTTCATGGAGCACGTCAAAGAACTCGTCTATATCAAATATTCCCGACGGCTCAATAATTATCCTGTCATAGCCGCTCATTCCGAGCGCAATAAGCTTTGTTTTGAATCTGCGCCTGTGGCAGTCGGCGTCGCAGGCTCCCGCTACCATTTCAAATCCGCAGTTATCGCCCTCAAGTTCTTTGAGCAGCATCATATCTACATTTACAGCGCCGTAGTCGTTTTCCAGGATCCCAACTTTTAATCCGCTGTCAATAAGATGCTTGGCGTACATTTTTATAAATGTGGTTTTCCCCGAGCCCAGAAAGCCCGTAATTAAATCTACCTTTATCATGGACAATAATCAATTTATCCTCCTGCAATTATCTATCAATTATTATAACCCCAAAATTCGCGGTTGCCAATAGCAAACAGAACAAAAATTTCATTTTTGCGGCAAAACAGACCTATTATAAACAAAATAATTATTGACAAAATAAGGATTATATTGACATTTTTTGTTCAAAGATTTAGAATAATAATAGCTAACTTTAACCAGGAGACTTCTGTTATGTATGACGATTATGAAAAAACTCAATCTATAGACGATTACTCGCCATATAACGGCGGACAGCAGAATTACAACACGGGCAGGCCGCAGTATAACGGCGGCTACGGCTCGGGTTATGAAAACTATCCCCCGAACAATAACAAGGGAAGCTCAAACACAATTATTATCGCGATTATTGTTGCAGCGCTTGTTATTATACTCGGCCTCGGCGGCGTTGTGACCTTTGTTCTGATCAACAAGAACAGTGAAAACAACGACAGCAAGAGCAAAAAGGAACCGATAACCACCACAATTGCCGTAACTGAGAATCAGGTTTCGGCGGCAACCGAAGCCGCGACCGTCGCGGTAATCAACGTGGAGGGCTACAAGGCTGAGGACGCGTACCAGATGCTCAACGACGCGGGAATTAAATACACAATATCGCGCCAGAACAGTGATAACGTTGAGGAAGGCTATGTTATCAGCCAAAGCCCGAAGGACGGCTTCATTAAAAGCAGCGATAAGCTGATTATTTACGTTTCTAAGGGCTCAAGCAAGCCCAAGACATCGTCGCAGGCTGTCACTGCTCCGCAGAGCTCTGCGCCTCCCGTCAACAACTACAACTACTACATAAACGGCAACGGCGGCGGAAACACAAATAACAACCGCGGAAGCTCCGAATATATCATCCCCGACTCCAACTCGAGATACCTGAGCGAATCCGAGGTACGGTCGCTTTCCAGAAGCGACATGAACTTCGCGATCAACGAAATTTACGCGCGCAAGGGAAGAATTTTTAAAGACTCCACGCTCCGCAGTTACTTTAACTCAAAATCATGGTACCACGGCACGGTTGACCCGGCAATCTTTGACAGCCATATTTACAGCTATCTGAACAGCATTGAAATAGCAAATGTAAACCTGATTGACAAGGTTCAGAAAAATCTCGGCTATAAATAAATTACAGGTGGATGAAAATGAAAAGATTGTGTTTTAACTGTATGAAGGTTTTTGAAGATTCTACAGTTTGCCCCTACTGCCGCTGTGCGGATCAGACCGCACGCGCTCCGCATCACATAAAACCGGGCTCAAGGCTCGGCAACAGATATATTATCGGACGTTCTCTGGGAGAGGGCGGCTTTGGAATTACATACATCGGCTTTGACGAAAGACTAAGCCGACGCGTCGCGATCAAGGAATACTACCCATCGGGCGCGGCAAACCGAAACAACAGCGTTGACAACACCATTGTCGTCACCCAAAGCAGGCAGGATATTTTCAGGCGCGGCAAAAGTAACTTTATTGAGGAAGCCCGCGCGGTTGCTCGGTTCACAAACGAGGAAGGTATTGTTGACGTTTACGACTCTTTTGAGGCAAACAACACCGCGTATATAATAATGGAATACCTGGAGGGCATAACCCTAAAGCAATATCTTAACCGAAACGGCACAATGAAAGCGGACTCGCTGATTAGCCTGATGATGCCCGTTATGAAGTCGCTGAAAACGATGCACGACCAAAAAATCATTCACCGCGACATCAGCCCCGACAATATTATGTACACATCCTCGGGCAAGCTAAAGCTTATGGACTTTGGCTCGGCAAGGTATTTTGCCAACGAGGAAAGGGAGCTTTCGGTTATTTTAAAGCACGGCTATGCTCCCGAGGAGCAGTACCGTTCAAACAGCAAGCAGGGTCCCTACACCGACGTATACTCGCTGTGCGCCACAATTTACGCCTGCATTACGGGCAGGCCTCCCGCGGACAGCATTGAGCGAATAATCAACGACCGGGTCAGAACGCCTTCGCAGCTCGGATTTGAGATTTCACCTGTTCAGGAGAACGCCCTTATGCACGGTCTTGCGGTTTCGGCTGACCGCAGATGCCCTGACATGCAATCACTTATCAACGAGTTTTCGGGCAGTTATTTTGATGGCACCCGAACTGTTTCGGCGGAAAGCGAATATTACGGCGAACGGAACAGCGGCGTGTACAACAGGCGCCCCGATAACTATGACGATTATTACAACAGACAGAATCAATATATTACCAACAATGAACAGCAAAAAAGCCGAAGCAACCTGCCTATTGTGATTGCGATCTCCGTTTCGATAATTGTAATCACGGGACTTGTTGCCGCAACACTGATAATGATGTTCAGTGACAGCGGCAGCGATAAAAAATCGAAGTCCTCGTCGTCAAAATCATCATCGTCGAGC
>Ga0326513_10001435_pt1 | contig 18818 bp, 26 predicted proteins | sample 2_2465_0518_D_FD_203654 | JGI IMG/M metagenome (GOLD analysis project Ga0326513, IMG submission 203654) | Bovine rumen microbial communities from UC Davis, California, United States - 2_2465_0518 | ecosystem: Host-associated > Mammals > Digestive system > Stomach > Rumen | place: USA... | reverse complement strand
ACACAGTATCTCAATACGGAATCACCATTTGCTGTATCAAGTAATGCATACAACAAAACATTCAATGGTCCGAAGCCAATTTTACAGATGTTGAATTCTGCTGTATTCAACAAGACGAAACTTGTTGTAACTCAGAATAATGAAAAACGTATTGAACAGATGTTCTTTGGTGGTGTTCCAGAAAACAATACAAATCCTTTACCGATTAATTCTAAGCAAAGATATTCTCCGCAAGCTGTCTTGATGGGGGACAATGGTAAAGGTGTAAATGCATGTATTGTATTCTCATATATGCTTGCGCGTATTGAACTTTATTCATCTTACAATACCAAGATCTTCGAAGCATTTGAAAAGATGGATGGTGAACCAAATGGAATCTATCATACAAACAACAGTTTGTATCTTGAGATTGGCAAGTACATGAATACTGCTGCTAAATTATATACTAAGATGATTAAGGTTATTACACATGATCTGAACGCATGCGCAAACTTGTGCTCTGGTAAGGTTACCAAGACAGAAGATGTCAACCCTGACCATCCGAATAACCAGAATAAAAATAATGACGAACAACAACCACAGCAGGAATCGTAAAATAATAATTCTCAATATCTATATATTTTATGCGGAATGAATAAAAACTTTCATTCAAATACAATACATAGATTGGAGAGTGTTACACATGATTCTGTATAATGAACACAGACCATTGGATGAATCTGTTGCTGCAGCTGAAGGTATCTTTGGTGAACAAGCAACACCTGCACATTATTATGGAAACCAGAATGATCTGAACATCATCTTGGAAGACATCTTAAGTGGTGCAATTCCATCCAATACAAAACAACCATTTCCAGTAATATGGAAAGCTGATAAAGAAGCATTGCTTCGCAAACAACAGCAACAGTATGGTTATCCATCTCAACAGCCACCATTTGATCCGCCGTATCAAACAATTCGTGGTGTTGAGAATCTATTTGGCTAATGTACAAACAATGATGATGTTATACCGAGGCTTCATCGCCTCGGTATAATAATTCATTGAAAATTTGTATAACAATATGATTAATCCAAAAAAAAAAATAATACCCAAAGGTGATATGATATTCTTTATCCGCGAGAACGTCATATCACCGAAAAATCTTCATATGTGTATATCATCTTGCAATACCCGATTACACATATAAGATGCTTTCCGAATGAGCGTGTTACTTTTTGTGGCTAGGGGGACACGCTCATTCATGAAATGTGAGTGATGAATTTTCTTGATTTTGTCATCACTTACATTTCGTATTAATAATATAAATGCTCATGTGATGGAACTGGCAGACTTGATTGACTCAAAATCAATTGTCGAAAGACGTAAGGGTTCGATCCCCTTCATGAGCACCATATCGGGACATAGTGAAGTTTGGTATCACGCTACATTTGGGATGTAGAAGCCGGGAGTTCAAATCTCCCTGTCCCGATTTGATCAATACGTTTGATGCAGCAGTATGGGTTACTTCAAAAATGAAAAAGTGTAATAATGGATATATTTATAATGCTTTATCACGAGTTGGAACTCTCACTAAAAGTTCATAAATTGGCGAAGCCGATTTTTATAACATCTTCGGATGTAAAATTAAACTCATGCTTATATTCTCAAATGTTATTGATTAAACAACACGTGTCTGATGCAGTGATTACAGTTCCTTCGTGGTCAAACGGCAAAGACAAAAGAATGTAAATCTTTCATTTCAGGTTCGAATCCTGACGAATCTCCTTTGGAGATAATGGATACACTGTGATCAACATTCTCAGACATTTAAATGCAACCATAATTCAATTAGAGAGAATACCCGACCACATCACAAGTGGGGGATGTTGTGGGTGCAAGGCCCGCTGGTTGCAAACATGCTTTTTCATAATGAACACCTTCTATGATATTGACATCCGGGGCTACATGCCCCGGGCGTTAATATATTATTTTTTGTACAATCACCAATTGTCAATATGCATGTGAATTAAAAGTTTAATAATTATATTATTTATTTGAATCATATGATTCAAATAATACAATGAAAGAGAGTGTTGCGTTATGCAGATTTGTCCAAATGTAAAATTCAGCGTGAGAGTTCCGGAAGAAATAATAAGAGATGCAGGATTTAATGTGGTGAACAAAGAAGACGATTTGTTTCGATTTGAATTCAATCTTGAACCGTGTGCGAACGTTCAACCCATACCAGGTTCCATACTGTCATATGCGAAATGTTTATATCATTATGAGATAAAGCTGTATGAAGATGGTACAACGTTATCACGATATACCAGAAAAGGTATTTCTTGGATAGATTCATATTACATTGAATATATCATCAAATATCATGATAGATATATTGATAAGTCATCAGTAATTGAAGCACGGCGGTTTGTAGATAGGTTTACACAATTTTTATATGGATTTAATATATTCGAAATTTACTCTGATACTGATGACGATACTAAAGAGGAGAGTGGTGAGAATAATGAAGTTATGTAAATATATTCGTGGTGAACAAATGAAGTTTCTCAAGGAATATAAAGCATATAAGTTTGATACATCTTCATTGATTGTTGGCAACGGTTACGGTGTATTTGTGTATAATAATACATCTGTAACTTCAGACATTGATGTTGATTGTAAAGGTGCGACTAACGCGGATGTTACACATGAATTATTGTTCACTGGGATCTTGTCTAAAGTTGGCGAACAGGACCTGTATTTTGTTACAACATCAACTACGAGATTGGATTGTGTAAAATTGGATTCTATTTCCACAAGATATGAGATTAATTATGTACTTAATACCGTTGGAAATGTCCAGGTAATAGTGTTTCATATTGATATCAAATCACTGGTTTCGTATAACATTGACATTCGTCCAATGTTCTTGTCGAACTGGTCCAATGGTATTGATATCGATGAGGAGGAGGACTCATAATGAATAGAAGAATTGAAAAGAAGCATGACCAACATCTTGTTGTAAATCATGCATCCAAGTATAAGTATGTAAAGCTTGTTAAAAAGCAAGCTTGCAAAGTATCAATTGAAACGGCTCATTGTATGCACCGTATTAGACCGACTTGTTATACATATGACAAGTGGTTATTACGAAGAAGGCATAATCGCAAACGACAGTTCAAACAATATAACTATGGTGATTTATTCACAAAAGCATTGTTTGAATATAATCAAAGTTTATTGAAGATGAAGATGATCGGTTAGTGTTAAAAACACGAAGACTGTATACTATGATTTACGTATTATAGTCATACGTGTATGATTTATAACAAGGAGGACAATCATATGAAAGAATATCCAAAAATCGAAACGATTTTTAACAGAGACACAACAGGAACTAAGAAACTGATCCCTGGCAGTTATCGCAGTGAGACTGTCAAGTATCTTTCTGAGTTAACATGGATATGGACTGAGAAGATTGACGGTACCAACATCCGCATCCACTGGGATGGACACAAGATCACATTCGGTGGTCGTACTGACAACGCTAATATTCCAGTTGACCTTATAAATTGGCTCAACGACAAGTTCATCAATATTGAGACGGAAGAGCTCTTCGAACAGAAATTCGGTGAGACTGAAGTCACATTGTATGGTGAAGGATATGGTCGTAAGATCCAAAAGGGTGGAAATTATATCCCCGATGGAGTATCCTTCATTCTGTTTGACGTGTTGATCAATGACATTTGGTTGACACGTGAGTCCGTAGAAGATATTGCAAAGACATTTGCAATTGACGTTGTTCCGATTGTTGGTGTTGGTGATCTTGATGAGGCAGTTGAATATGTAAAGTCAAAACCAAACTCCAAGATCGGTACAGCAAAGATGGAAGGCGTTGTTTGTCGCCCCATCGTCGAGTTGTTTGACCGCACTGGTCATCGACTCATTGTAAAAGTTAAAGTCCGTGATTTTGCATAATCACGTTCAAATATATTCTTAGAAAGGAATGATTTTTATGTCAAGAATCTCTAAAGCAGCAAAGGAAATGTCCGCAAATGAAAAGACTCGTAAGGAGCTTCATCTTGATGAAGCAGAAACCAACTTCATGGGAGGTACCAGTTACAAACTGAATCCTCTCGAGACACTTAAGATGGTTGGTTGTTCTTCTATCTTCAGTGAACCTCAGTATTATCGTTCCAACAAGAAGAAGCCTGAACCGGCATATCACTCTCTTGAATGGATCATTGCAAATAGACATAGCGTTCGTGATGTACAGTCAACTCAATTTAAAGAAGACATTCTGAGTGATACCAAGTATTCTGATCTGACAACTTCAGAGTTGTTTGAGAAGCTTATTGATGAAGCACTCGATTACGACTTTGAAGGCACGCTCAAGCTTGCAGTGACAATGCGTAATGATTACTACATGAGACTCAATCCTCAGGTAATCATGGTACGTGCTGCTATTCATCCTGCACGTAAGAAGTTCACTGATGAACATCCCGGTGCATTCACCAAGTATGAAGCTGAAGTCATGAGACGAGCTGATGAACCGGCTACTCAGTGTGCATATTATCTCTATCTCAACAAGGGTAAGAAGAATAATATGCCTTCTGTACTGAAGAGAGCAATTGCTTACAAACTTGCAAAGTTCAATAAATATCAGGTGAATAAGTACAAGAATGCTGAGATTGGCATGATCAATACTGTACGTCTTGTACATGCAACTTCTCCTGTATTGGATGAACTTATGAAGACTGGTACGATTATTGTACCCGAAGAGGACAAGACTTGGGAACAGCTTCGTTCTGGTGGTATGTCTTGGAAGGAGATTGTCGATAAGGGCGTAATGCCTCACATGGCAATGCTCCGTAACATCCGCAATGTCTTCTCTGAAGTAGACGATCTTGACTTCTGTAAGAAGTACATGAATGAGTTGAAGAATGGTGTTCTCAAGGGCAAACAGTTCCCGTTCAGATACAAATCCGCATGGGATGTGGTTCAGGGTTGCGGTGGGATCCATCATCGCCAGTACATCATGGATGTGCTTGAAGAGTGCATTGATATCTCTATCGAGAATCTCCCGCATCTCAATGGTACAACTGTATGCTTGAGTGATAACTCTGGCTCCGCTTGGGGTGCTATCACTTCCGAGTATGGATCTGTGACAATTGCAGAAATTGATAATCTGTCATCTGTAATTGCTGCTAAATGCTCTGATGAAGGAACAGTTATCAAGTTTGGTGATAAATATAAAGAATACCCTATCTCAAAGAGGAATGGTACACTTACTATCGCAAAGCTTGTTAATGAAACTGATGGTAGAGACGTTGGGCGTTCAACCGAAGGTGGTATCTGGAAATGGTTCGCTTACGCATTGGACAACAATGTGAAGGTTGACAATATCTTCATCTTCTCTGATCAGCAGGCGGGCACTGGTGGCTTGTATGGTACTGATTACGATATGGAAGACTATAATAAAGGCGGCTACGGTATTGGTGGTTCTGGTTGGAGAAAGTACATCAATGTGTATAAGCTGATTCTGGCATATCGCAAGCATGTCAATCCCAAGGTTAATGTATTCTCTGTACAGACTGCCGGATATACCAATGCTGTTGTACCGAATATGACTTACAGAACTGCTATTCTTACTGGCTGGACTGGTAAGGAAGTCCAGTTTGCTGCTGAATACATTAAGCAGTGGGATGAGATCGAAGCTAAGCGTGAGTCTCAGAAGAAGAAGCTTGATGAAACAATGAATGATATTGCACAGGAGATTGTTTCTGATAAGCAATATACTGATGAATCAATCTTAGATGCTACGAAGCTGGATGACAAATCCAAACAAGAAGCATTCAACAAGTTGACAAAAGACATGTCACCAATCGGTACTATGGCTTTGAAGTCACTGTTAAATGCATATGCCAAAATGTCTGATGAGGAACGCAAGAAGTTCTTTGATGACATCAACAAGTAAACAAATTGTGTATCAGGCTCCCCACGACGGGGAGCTTTGATACTACATTTCAAATGAGGTGAACATGATGAATAAACGTGATTTTGTGATTACAAAGAATACAAAATCCTATATCAATCCAGCAAATGATCTAGGGTTGAAAGAGGGAGATTACATTGACAATTTGAAAACAATTAGCATGACAATTTTGGGTAAGATGAAGGTGGTTCTGTTGGATCCAGACAAAGAATTGGGTATTCTGCTTCCGTCGGATGATTTCATTTATATTACTGCAAATAATCAGCCGCGTGTAAATGTGAACAATCAATATCATCCATTGTTCACATCTGAAAATATCATCGACTGGAATGAAGAACTTGTAGACGGAGAGTTCTATATCCTCTTCAAAAATGATACAGATAGTCAATTGATACAAATATCAAAAATCAACGTGGATACAATTGATTATAATATCATCACTCCAAGGATGAATAGAAACTCTAACATGTATTATCCCGAATTGTCACATGGCACTGTCAATATGGCAGAGGCTCGGGATCTTACATTCATTCCCTTAACAGATATAAATTAGAATGAAATAAAGCGATAATCAAACCCGGGCATATGCCCGGGTATTATTGTTATTTTTATATTTATATTATTTATATGACCAATCAGAACACTGATGAAATTGACGGAGTGGAATTCTCCGTATATAGGGGGTGATAATCCATGGGTGAAATCATCACTGGCGAGGAAATCTTCCTCGGCTGATTTTAAATAAACTCATACACATATAAACAAACGTATCACAGTGTTCTGATTGGATTAATCATTGGTCATATTTATTAGGAGGAAAAAGATATGAAGCATCGAGTAATCAAGAAACGAGAGCATCAGAAGTCTGGTCATAATTCGTATTCAAAATCCAGACAATTGTTCAAACGTCTCCGTATGAGAAGCACTCACCCGTGGCACATGGCATCTATTCTAAAGTATAATATGCGACGTGCAAACTTTCCCGTTACGACGAATGATACGCTTTGGACGGCATATTTACGGCTGAAGCGAGTTCATTGTCGTCAAATTGAACATCATGTCGTTCGTAATGTGGAAGTGGAAACATATGCTGCATCTCTTTTAGAATCAATTAAGAAGACGGATGTAATGGATGTTATTGCTCGTGATAACAAGGAAACATTTTGAGGAGAGATGAGAAGTGAATAGACGAATCAAAAAGAAGCTTGAAAAGAAAGCATCTAAGTCAATGATTAAATTTGATGCATTTCGACTTGAGATGGTTCCGAGTGCAAAGACATATCGTGAAATAAAGTTGGAACGTAAGAAAATCCATGACTCAATCGTTCGGTTGCGTCATCTGACGTATCAATACAAAGGATATGATGCTCAGTTGAAAGACAATCGTAGACTTAATAGAAAATATGCGAAAGCTTTTAATGAAAAGCTGAAGCGTCTTATGCATCATCCAGTGAGAGGAGATTGTATGAATGAATAATAGAATCAAGAAGAAGAGAATGAAAGCTGTCAATAGATATAAAGATGTCGACTTGGTTTTCAATCATGTGACGATCTATCAGAAGCTTAAGATCTGTAAGAAGTTTTTCAGAGATTTAAATCTCGCACTGGAATCGAGAGTTAATCTCTCATATGATGAGAAACTTCGTTTGAGACGCTATAATCGTAAAGCTGCAGGTAATATGGTTCGTGGTTGGTTCATATATACTATTGCATATGCAAATGAGGAGGAGTAAGAAATGGGAAAGAATAAGATTAAGAATCATAAAGAGAAGAACGTGATCAGACTCGGAGTTCCGAATATTAATACGAACTTATCTGTTGAGGATCTGCCCGACGGCTACTTTTATAAGATCGATGTTGTGTGGACATCAAGCAATGATACAACGTATAGTCGCAAATTTATTCACGCTTGCCGTATTCCAAAAGATATGATAAATTTACTGATTCATATGTGGAATAAGGAAAAAGATCGAAAAGGAACTCTAACGATTAACATTTACAGAAATGACGAATATATGTGGGATGATCACCCGAATACAATGATTGGGAGTGATCATGTTTATGATGGTCCTCTCACACAAGAAGTATTTGACATTATCTGTGAAGCATGGAAAGAATATATTAAGGAGGAATAAGAAATGAATCGACGTATCAAAAAGAAGAAGCAGAAGTTAGAAGCGATGCATGCTTCCAAATATAAGTATGCGAAGCTTGGTAAAAAGCGAGCTCATGCTGTTTATATTGAAACACGACATTATCTGTGGGGACTGTTACCCCACAAGGATAATTATGCAATGTACCTTCTCCGTAAACGTCGGTGTAGAAAACTTGAATCCAAGATCATACAACATGTATTATCATCATCGAAGAATTTCATAATGAATTGCCTATCAGAACGCAAAGAAGTAAAAGAGAAACTGTTTTTGAAAGAAGGTAATTGTGATTTCGAAAGGAAACCATTACCTGATAAATTTGTTCGAGGGAGGGTTTATAATGGCTAAAGAGAAATATCAAGAGATGTCAAGATTTCTATGCTACGTGCTGAGACATAAACCTGATGAGATCCATCTTCTGATGGATCACCAGGGCTTTGTCAACGCAAAGCAGCTCATTAAGAATGTTAACGAGTATACATCGTATGAACTCAATGAAGACATTCTTCGAGAGATTGTTGATACAGACAGCAAAGGTCGTTATGAATATACTGGTGACGAAATCAGATGCGTTCAGGGTCACTCGATTCCATGGGTTGACCCTAAACCTACAATCAAAGAACCACCGGTACATCTGTATCATGGAACAACTATGGAAGCTTTTGAACTCATCAAGAAAAGTGGTGAAATCAAGAAGATGAAGCGTCATGCAGTTCACATGCAAGCTGATGTTTCAAAAGCAATGCAATCGGCAAAAAGATGGTCTTTATCAGAGCCGGTTGTACTCGTCATTGATGCACATGCAATGTATAACGACGGATATGAATTCGGTGTAACTAAAAACAATGTTTGGTTAACTGATCATGTACCAACAAAATACATTTGTCGTTATATCGTTAATGAAGAAACGGAGGAAATTTGGTTGTGATGGATAATTCAGAGCTTAATGAAATGCGTAGAGGTCCCGAATGGAATCATCGGGAGCAGGTAACCGAGGAGAACTCGAGACTTGATGTGATAAGAAAGGCTGTTCATTATTGGTATGAGCAACTGTTCGCACATGTTGGTGGATGGGACATGAGCATTTCCCAGAATGATGCAGGTGAAGATGTATTCACCGGCATGTATGATTATCAGATCGATGTTCACCTTAGAGGGATCATGACAGACACAACATACACGGTTATCGATGATGATACCGAGGAAGAGATCTGTTTCGGTATTGATAGCATTGACCATATGAGATATGATCGATTAGCCACCATTTCTAAAATTGGTGAGAAAACAAAGCACGTTCCAGATTTCGAATCAGAAATGCTTGATGATCTTTATGTGGAATTCATCGAGGATATTACAGAACCTGATTACGATGTATATGAGAAGTATTGGAAATTGCTTCCTGATGGAACGCATGAATTTATTGGAGGAGAGAAAAATGATAAAAGTTATATTTTCAAATAACAACCTGACACAGTTTCAGTCCGATCTTGCTCGGATTCTTAATTTGATGAATCCTCTATCAGTTAAGATTGGAACTCATATTGATACCTATGCAGCAAAAGTGACCCTCGAATATCAGGGTCACTATGATGAAACTTCCATGAAAATACTTCGAGAAGGTGCTTGTCTCGGAGATGGATTTTGTGGATCATGTGAAGTATATGCATACGATCTTGATGAAAATGGTAATCCCGACAACTGCTATATGTTCAAGAAACCGAAATCATATGAATATAATGCATACACTAATCGAATCAATGTTGAGATTGAATTTGATGAAGTTTATGATGGTCCAAGCATTGATAAGGAATGTAACGAGATTGAGAAAATGAAGTATTTCGTTACAATGCTTCGTAAACTTATGAAAGAAGAGTTTGACAAGAACTCTAAGGAGAAAAAAGAAATGAATGATATTGAAATGAATGCAACAATACTTGAAGGTTCAAGCGATGATATTAATAGTCGTTGTGAAAAATTGATGATGATCGATGATGTTTATGACATTATTATGACAATTGAGGATAATGTCAGCAAAAAGTATCTGTTGATATATTATCATGAGATATTATCTGTATTACGTATTATGGGATGGCAGTGGCATCTGGATTCTGCAAAAATTGTTGAGAAATCGTATATGGAGTATGGGTTACAATTCAATGATGGTGATATCGTGCTCAAATATTTCACGGTCATTGATAATATTGATTTAATGATACATTTTACACAAACTGGATGCATGACCGTTTCGTATATTTACAATGGTACAAGAATAATGGAATTTTGTAGAGATTATATGACAGGCTGTCATTTTACAATCTTACCAACAGACAACAAGTTTGACAAATTTATTTCAACATTCATGTTTATATCCGGATCGATTATTTGTGAAGATTTTGGATCTTATAATGAATATATTCCAGATGGAAAATGGAAATATTCTGATAAATGATGACAACAAGGTTGATACATTGCAGAAGAAGTAAACTCATATGGATATCCCGGGTATATACCCGGGATATTTAATTAACAATTGGAGGTTTTTATTATGAATAATGATATTAAAAATGAGATTCTGTTGAAAATGTGTGGTTTGTCCAAAGATGAGCAAATCAAGATGCTCAATGACTTAGTTAAGGATATCTCAGCTGAGTGTGATGAACAGAAACATTATGACCCGCATCATGATCTGTTTAATGCAGAACTTCGTAATGTACTGAATACACATCATACTGCAACACTGAATGCAATGACACAACAGCTGCAAAATACTTGCGGAGATATTATCACAACGATCTATCACATATTCGATTTGATGACTGACAATGGCATTTATTTCAAGAATACAAAACAGATTCATATTGATGACCACTATACTAATTGTACAATCTCCGGTCATTTCGTTGACGAAGATAATACCATTGTTTTTAATATTGGATTTAATGTCGAGATGAATCACGGTTATGATTATACCGGTAAATTTCAATTAGGAATTAAAGAGAACAAAGAATATTTCGTATGTAAAGAGGTCATCGTATATATGTATGATGGTAGATTCACATATGACAATGTCGTTAATCGATTTGTCAGCGATAGAATGGTACAAAAGGATGAAAATGGTATTCATTCTAAGATCAAGAATATTTGTGACATCACTGATAAGTTCTGCAATTATTTAGATGGAAAGGAGTAATATCATGAAAGTGAGACAACGAATTGAAACAAGTGATAGATTTAGAGAACCTGACATAAAGGATTTGTTAATACCAGAAATTATTGTGTGTCCTGAATGTGGTAATTTTATCTATCAACATGGGAATGATAAAGTACATTATTTCCCAAATATGACAAACGAACATCGTTATTATACAAAACATTATGCAAGAGCAACATTTACATGTTCTGGATGTGGTTGTGAATTCAGTAGATCAGCTAACACTTATACTGAGTTTAATTGGAGTAAAATAAAACTTGACTGGTCAAAATTATTAATGGTTTTATCGGGTATAACACTCTTTGTGGGTGTACTTAACGCGATGATTTATGATATTCATTTTAATATCATACCATTATTAGTCATAATATCATCAGTTTCAATATTCTCAGGGTCAATGATATATTATTGGAGGAATCAGTAATATGAATAAACGAATCAAGAAGAAGCGTGAAAAGTGTATACGGCGATACAACGCGTGTACGATATATGGAATGCAAATAACAAGTTATCGAAAGCTCAAGATCTGTAGAAAGCTTGTTCGGGCATTGGTTAATACAATAGAAGCTCGATTGAATACCCCATATAACATCAAGCTTCAAACGAAACGTCGCAACAGAAGACACGCTGTTGATATCACTCGCCGAAGGGACACTCAAAGGCTGTTTAAACAACTTAGAAATTGTTAAAATAAACCCGAGAACAAATATACACTTACGAGGTGATTGATATGAATGAACCGATTACATCATTTAGAGGTGAATATGAATTCTTATCGAATTTTTACGAATGCTATGTACCGATGACATTTGGTAAGAACAATATTCCATTTGAATTCAGAAATGCTGAGGCAGCATTCCAAGCCCACAAGACGACCACTCTTGAAGATCAGATTAGGTTTTCAAATATGAGTGGATCAGAAGCAAAGAGATTTGGTCGGAAAGTGAAATTGAGAGATGATTGGAATGATATTCGTTTGCAAATCATGTTTGAAGTTGTGTTAACGAAATTCGTTGTCAATCAAGATTTACGTGATAAGTTGATCATGACTGGACAGAGAGAATTAATCGAGGGGAACACATGGCATGATACATTCTGGGGTGTTTGCAATGGTAAAGGAGAAAACCACCTCGGTAAGATTCTCATGGAAGTACGATCAATGTTCATACGTGCAAAATTTCTATATCAAGAGGAATCATTATGAATAGGAGAATCAAGAAGAAAATTAAGAAACGATTACAGTCGGGTCCATATCAGTTTGATGTAAATCGAGGACGATTTTGCCCAATTGCCAAGACATATCGTGAAATCAAAAATGAACGCAAAGCGTTTCACAAAACAGTGATATGGTATAGACATATCGCATCCAAACTGATAGATTATTCATATCGACTGCATAACAGAAGGCGTTTAAGAACAGCCTGGAAGCGTGCATTTTATAAAAATTTTTAAAAGGAGGAAGAAATGAAAAAGAAAGGTTTTACATTAATTGAACTGATTGTTGTATTGGCAATCATCGGTATGTTGGCAGCTATCGTTATCCCAGTAATACTGGGATACGGTGGTGGATACCGTTATGAAGTGAAGGACCAGAACGGCACATCATACTACACTGACAATATTGAGTACGATGGAAACAGAGCAATATTCGTTGATCAATATGGACATTCTCATGTGTTGACATCTTACTCTATTGAAGAAATTAGATAAGGAGCTGATAATATGAAATTTAATGTAAAGAAAGCGACGGAATTGTTATGTCATACGGAATTCCTTATTCAAGATCACGATAACCGATCCCAGTTTTATGGTATTTTTAAACCCAGTGGAAGTAACCCGGATGCATTAGCATTCTATATCGCTAGTCCAGTATTTGGATCCAAGATTCGTGGAACATACACATTTACGGCTGGTTCAAATTTCACCATGTACAAGATGGAATTTGATTTGTATAAAAAAGAATGGGAACGTACATCAACTGTCATTAGTTGGAAGGATATTATAGAAAAGGATGATACGAAGGAAAAAGAAATGAAAGAGGAAAAAGATATGAAACTGGACGACGCATGGAAAGATTGTGTTATCAACAAAGACAATGCATGGACTGTCAATGACCAAATTAAAGTAGGTGACACGATCTATAGAATCAAAAGCGATACGATCGACATTAAAGGAAATATGACAATAGCCTATACAAGCTACTATAATATGATGCATGTCGAATTTGATACCACAAGTGGAGGTACCGACAGCATCAACATTGAGATTACTCCGGACATGCGGGTATTTAAAACAGACTCGCAGAATGATCCCGGAATTCTCGTACAACATCATGATGCAAAATTCAATCCAGAATTACGTGTTGGGAAATTGTATCATGTTACCAATTCTAATTTTCAATATATGATACATGTAAAATCTATAACTGATGATTCTATAGATGTTGATATTATTGAAACAATTCGAGGTCTCGATAATAAAAGTTTACTTATATTAACCGACAAAACATTTGATATTACAAATGATATTACAAAACTTCTCGAATATAAATTCAAGGAAATTTGAATAATGGAGGTATCATTATGAATCAGAAAAGTTTGTTTATTACAAAGAATAGGCATTACATTACGAATATTCCAGATTCGTATGAATATGAATATTTAACATCGTTGAAAACAAAATATATGACATTAACAGCAATGGATGAACGTTCAAATGGATTTTATATTGAACTGTGTCATATTAATTGTGAAGAAGGCACAGTCACAGTTGAAGTTGGTAAACACGGATGTGCGCCAACATCATTCAACCTTGGTATTGAAGATGATCCCATTGTTGTCTTTGCAAATGACAAACACAATATGGAATGTCATGTGTTTGAACAAGTATGTGATTATGACATCAATCAGAATATTAAACCTGGTAAATTATACAAATTCACGAAAGAATTCAGTAATGAATCCTTCTTGGCAATTGTTACAAACATCTCGAAGGTTACAATCAATCTGAACAAGTTGATATTTGTATCAGTTGATAGTTGTAATATGATTCCGACGGAAATATATGTGAGTAACAAAAAGGATATCGATAGGTACAAGGATTATCTCGCAACAGAAATGTGTGATCTGGGGATTGGTGATAAATATGAGGTCAGATAATTTCCCAGTGTTGTCCAATGAATACGCTAAGTTTCTTCGGCGTATTTTACAAACGATGGATGCTGATTTGGGACGACGCAAAGGTTACATGTTTATCACACGTCCGGAATGTTATACTTTGATATTGACCAAACCAAGACGCAATAAACGTAAAAATGCTATTCGTACACATATCGGCCAATATGGGTCACTTGATGAGTTTGCTGATACTCCATCTGAAGTATATGATAAGTTCATGAGCATACCGGTATCAACATCTGTATCCAATATGGTTGATCCAAAACGATACTTTGAATATAGTTTCATTGGATACTTTTATCCATCAAATAAATGCATCGTTACACGGATCAACAATACTGTCCTCACGAAACAAAAACCTTTTTACGAAGACATTCCTCATGTTAGAATACATAATATCAAAAGAAAATCTTTCGATATTATTATAAATGAGAATGAATTCTTATTTTAAGTAATAAATTATGGATTTAATATTGAACCCCGCTTCATGCGGGGTTCTTTTTATATATTTTTTCTATTATACTCGATCTTCATATAGATATTATTAATATGAATAATAAACAACTAATTCGAGTTGTGAATTATTCATTCTCGCTATGTAGTAGCAGGAAGGTGGTATTCGTATGAATACTATAAATAACATCCTTAACAAAGGGGTATTAACTCACATAATTATTTTTTTAATATTTATAATATTAATTTGTAAGATGGACTAATGTGTATATGTGGAATGATGCAGTGTAAACAGTTACATCGATTAATTTGTATTTAATTGCCATAAGCGATTCATTTCTAAATGATTAAATGCTGTGGATAAAAACTGTTTCGAATAATTCTTATTCCACATTGTACATATAAATACATTTAGCTGAAGCAGTCATCAACAGTTACTTCATTTAAGTTCGATTCTTATTATTACACTCATTTTTGTAATATTGGTAATGGTATGCCAAATAACTGTTATGAATATTCTCAGCTAAATTTATCCGGGAAGTAGCTCAGTGGTAGAGCACGTAATGTCACTGTTACAAAAATCCTCGCTTATGATGCGCGTTGTCAATGGTTCAATTCCGTTCTTCCCGGCAAAACATATAGATATATCAAAATATTACTGATGCAGTGATATACGGTTCCTTCGTTGGTGAATAGGTTAACACATTATCGTTGTAAAGATAACATAGTAGGTTCGATTCCTACACGAACTCTTTTAGAGTTTATGGATTCCCCGTATTCGATATTCTCGGTAGTATTTTAATATAGAAATAATATTGATGAAGCAGTTGATTCAGTTACTTCAAAAATGTAATGAAAAGAATATTTTTTCACCCGATGCTACGGCATCATTATAGCTTCCTAAGTGGACCTACGATTTTGATGGTTAAGAGATCACCCATATATCAACTGAATCTGTTATTCTCATCAATTTTAAATAAATATACCCAATTATGGATTGTTAGCTCAGTCGGTAGAGCAATTGGCTGTTAACCAATGGGTCATAGGTTCGAGTCCTATACAATCCGTTCAATGGCTCTGTAGTTCAGATGGTTAGAACGCTTGCCTGTCACGCAAGAGGTCACGGGTTCGATCCCCGTCAGAGTCGCTTAATGGCGGATTCGTCTAAAAGGTTAGGACGCATCCCTTTCAAGGATGCAATATGGGTTCGATCCCCGTATCCGTCATTATAAAATAAACGATGCAGCCGTAACAGTTACTTCGGATAGTAACCGCGTCGTCGTATGTTCAAATCATACATCTCCATCATGGAGATTAGCTCAGTTGGTAGAGCACGTAATATTACTGTTACAATATTCTCGTTTATTTTGTATGCTCCTATAGCTCAATTGGTAGAGCGGCTGATTTGTAATCAGCAGGTTGTTGGATCATGCCCGACTAGGAGCTCTTTGATGTGATGCAGCTTGCAACGGTTACTTCTGTAATAGGTATTACATATGTATCGGTTCGAATCCGACTGTTACTCTTTTGGAGTGATCGAGGGAATATGGTGCTCCCAACCCGTTGTATTTATTCTCACATCTAATAATGGTGTCGACTGGTTCGTGTCACAGTTAGCGCCTACAAATTTTTTCTTCTCATAGAGATTGACGGGGGCATTGCCCCCGTCGGTCCTCCTTTATTTATTTTTATTTTTTACATTTATATTTTTAATTTGTAATGAGTATTCCATATACCATTACATATTATATTACGAAAGGAAGATCATTATGAAAAAGATCGACGGAGCAGAGTTACTCGGAGTATTGATCCGGAAACTCACACAGAACTGGGAGGGGTTATGTTTAACATACATCACTGATTATGTGATCCCTTCATTCACAATCTTACCGATGCATCAGTATGTACTCACGGTTGTTGAAAAGCATCTGACCAATGATCACAGTTCTGCTGATACTTGTCATGCTGCATTACAACTGACAAACGCGAAACTTGAATCTGACATTCTGTTGAATCGGATTGTGCATGAAGATGTAATGCCTTGTCATGATCCTGATGGTGATGATACAGATTTCATTTACAATGAATTCTTATGTATCACAGCAGAACAGCTCGCACAGTTGATGGTTGATATCAAAGACACCAACTTGCTGTTTGAATACTTATCCATGAAACAGAAGCTTGCAATGGGTAGATTCTTGTATTTTCGTAACATCTACAAGGATTGTGAAAGTGAACAGGAATACTATGACTTACGGGTGCGTGAAGCAATGAAACTCAATACGCAATTCTGCATGTTTCATGGTAAATATAATCCGACAGAAGAACGTCGCCATTTCTATACCGATTTGGATGAGAACCGAGGAATGCTTGAGGCTGTCGGCGTAACTGTTGATGAATTACTTGACTTGGAACAACGTGTTGACAAAGTCATCGCTGATACACGTCAATTCACAATCACTGAAGAATTGTACAACTAACCAATATTAATTGGTCAAGTAATGTTCAATGATGTTTCGGTGTAACACCGTTCAGTATGGCATCGGCGTAGTTCCGTAAGCTGCATTTGAAGTATTGGCGAAGTTTAGTGTCGTAAGGGTAAAGTAGATTGCTGTATCATCGAGTTTCGTAAAGGTAAAGTGTTCTGGCGTGCGGTTCATGTACGGTTGTGTTATTTTCAGTCCCGTGTGGTAACAGTATAGCATTATAGCGCTCTGCGTAGTTGATATCTAGTATCGTAAAGGTATTGCGAAGTCACGTATTGTCTTAGTATCGTGCAGTAAAGTAAAGCGATAATGTACTGGTGAGGTTTCGTTTAATAAAGTGATGCGATAGTGTATTGGCGAGGTTTCGTATAGTGAAGTCATGGCAAAGTAGTGTATTGGTGATGCTTCGTATAGTTGTGTACCGGTGAAGTAAAGTATTGCAAAGTCTCGTATCGGTATAGTATCATTAGGTAAGGTCAGGGTAACGTAGTGCTCTGTTCAGCTTTGGTAAAGCAATGTAGGGTTGGGTGTAATGATGGTAAAGTGAAGTGAGGCCGAGTTAGGGTAACGTAGCGTCGCACACAGTGTCACAATGGTGTCGCATAGTAATATGATGCCTGGGTAAAGTTAAGCTAGGCAATGCTTTGGTGAGGTAATGCTCAGTCTTGTCCGGTAACGGTAATGCTGTGTTCTGTTCAGTTTTGGTATGGCATTGTTGGGCATACTAATGGTAGAGCAAGACGAGACATCATAATATCATGTAATGCATTCCAACTACTATGTACAAGTGGGCAATCGAAATCGATAATTCTTGCCATGAGTTTATCGAACCTTCTCCAATATCATACAACAATGTTTGTTTGAAGATTGTCCACTATAGGTTCCATTAATTCAGCGGTAGAATACCATACTTTTAATATGGGGGCCGGCGGTTCAAATCCGCCATGGAACATTGTTCATTTATCAGATTACTGATGATGAACCTCCTATATCATGGAGCTTTTCGGTACGGCTTCATGGTACACCTTTTTCATTCACTGTGACGCGGGGTTTACACCCCGCGTCCTCCTTCTATTTATATTTTTTTTATTTTTAATTAATTATATAATTAATATGTAATGAGTAGAGGTCAGATATTCATTGCATGTCAACAAACACCGTTACAGTAAGGCATAGTTAATTGATGTTACGTGTCGGTGTTATCACAAAATCAAGAAAACAATTGAGAGGTTTGTATGCCTCCCACAATCAAAGGAGAATGTATTATGGCAAAGATTATGAAGGTAAGAGTATATTTCACCAGAAACCTGTTGGCAACAGCTCCGAACAATGAGAATCTTATCGAGGATTACATTGCTAAG
>Ga0326513_10001434_pt1 | contig 18823 bp, 27 predicted proteins | sample 2_2465_0518_D_FD_203654 | JGI IMG/M metagenome (GOLD analysis project Ga0326513, IMG submission 203654) | Bovine rumen microbial communities from UC Davis, California, United States - 2_2465_0518 | ecosystem: Host-associated > Mammals > Digestive system > Stomach > Rumen | place: USA... | reverse complement strand
CCTTCAAATACAAAAATGTCGAAAATCCAACTTTTTTGGAGAAAAACGGCAAAAAATAGAGAAAAACAACGAAAAAGCACCTAAAAAGTGCTTTTTTTGTTTGAAATATTGAGAGAGACATCATAAAGCGAATGAAATGAAAAGAAATGAGGTGCGATGATGAAGAAAAAGAGCCTAAAAGAGATGGCAGGAGACATTCTGCGCATAGCAGAGGAATCCGGGCTTACAAGTAATTACTTTTTTTCAACTACTTTCGACAGATACCAAATGCAATTGCAGATTCTTGAGAAATTAAAGGCTTCAATTGAAGATGAGGGTATGTTGGTTGAGAAAGAGTATGTCAAAGGACGGAAAAATCTTTATACAAACCCTGCCGTATCGGATTACAACAGAACAACGGACTCTGCAAACAAAACTGTGGCAACACTCATCAGAATTTTAAAGAATTTTGATGCAGATATGTCACCAGAAGAATCAGACCCATTGCTTGATATTATCAACGGTGGCGAAACTGATGAAAAATAACAAAGCTTATGAATATTGCAGAGAATCCGTAAAGAAAAAGACAACGCCTCGCTATGTTAAAGCACAAATGAAATTGTGGATGAAGATATGCGAGGGAAAAGATAAGAAATATATCATATCAGAGAAAAAGGTCAAGCAAGTTGAGAGCATCATGCGAATATTGGTGATGCCTAAAGGCTTAAAGGCAGGGCAATCTCTGTATGAATGCACAACAGGGTATCAATGGTTTTTTATCATTGCTATATTATGTACTGTTCATCGTAACAATGAGAATAAGAGGCGATATGAGAACGGAATACTTGAAATCTGTCGTAAAAACTTTAAGACCTACACGATTGCCACGATATTTATCATTCTGTTTCTCACAGAGCCTCAATTCTCAAAGTTTTACTCGGTAGCTCCTGACGGAGCATTATCGAAAGAAATTAGAGAAGCTATTTCGGAAACGATACGCTCTTCTCCGTTGGTTTATGAATTTAAAACTCAAAAGAGATTTAAAATCCTGCGAGATTATATCATGTTCAAACCTACGCAGATACAGTACATTCCATTGAGTTATTCAACATCACGCATGGATGGTAGGCTTCCGAATGCGTTTATCTGTGATGAGACAGGAGCTTTGAGTAGTTCATATCCAGTGAACGCAATGAGATCAGGACAGTTGAACATACTCAATAAACTCGGATTTATCATCTCAACGAAATATCCGACAATAGATAATCCGTTTGAGGACGAGGTTACATATGCCAAGAAAGTTTTAGACGGTTTGGAGACAGACGAAACATTGTTTGCTCTATTGTATGAGCCTGATGAAACAAAGGGATGGGAAACTGATGATTTAGTATTGCAACAATCAAATCCTGTCGCATTGGAGATTCCTGAAATATGGGAAGATTTACTGAAAAAGAGAGCATATGCAATAGCCGTTGAGAGTGCGAGAGAGAATTTCGTCACGAAACATTGCAATATCATCTATACCGGGGTAGGAACGGAGACATATGTTGATGTTAATGCCGTTCAACAATGTAAAGTGGTTAACATTGATTGGAATGGTCGTGTGGTATATCTCGGTTTAGACTTGTCAGAGACAAACGACAACACATCCGTGTCGATGGTTGCCGTTGACGATGACAACAATATACTTGCCGAGAGTTTTGCTTTCATACCAGAGGGCAGGATTCTCGAAAAAGAACAATATGAGAAAGTAGATTATAAAAACCTTGTCAAAACCGACAAGGTTTTTGCTTGTGGCGATAAAGTGATTGATTACGCTTACGTTGAAGATTTCATACTTTCTCTTGAAGAGAAATACGGTGTGCAGATTCAAGCGATAGGCTATGACCGATGGAATGCAATATCCACGGCGCAGAAGCTTGAAAAGGCAGGATATAACCTTGTTGAGATAAGGCAACATTCATCCGTTTTGCACTCTCCTGCGAAAAGGCTTAAAGAGGCAATTCTTTCAGAGCATTTCAGATATTCCGAGAATAAATTGCTTGAAATAAACTTTCAAAATTCTCGGTGTGTGCGAGATACGAATCTAAACCTCTATGTTAACAAGAAAAAATCAAAAGGCAAAATTGATATGGTCGTTTCGATGATAAACGCCATCTATTTGCTCGAACAAGATTATTTCTTGAATCAGGCAGATTTCTTAATTCAGACAATATAAAGGATATATGGAAAAAAGATTCGTTGTATATGTTCATCTCGTTCCGAACGGAAAGAAATATATAGGAATAACTTGCAAAAAGCCAGAACGCAGATGGAACAATGGAAAAGGATATGAAAAGAATCTGCACTTTTATAATGCAATTCTCAAATACGGATGGGACAACATCCAACATATTATCCTCTATGAAGATTTAACAAAAGAAGAAGCTTGTGCATTAGAACAAGAACTTATAAAAAAATTCAAAACCACAGATGATAGATATGGATATAATCACTCAATTGGTGGAGAAGCAGGTGGACTTGGCGTAGTTTTTTCCGAAGAAAGACGAAGAAAATTGTCAAAAGCATTTAAAGGAAAGAAACATTCTGATGAATCTCGAAAGAAAATGAGCGAAGGTCATAAAGGACTTACGACATGGAATAAGGGCAGACATTGGACAGAATCGGAAAAAGAAACAATGCGAAAAGCACAAGAAAGCATGAAACCAGTTATCTGTATTGAAACAAACATAATTTACTATGGAACGAGAGATGCTTCTGAAAAAACAGGAATAAATAGAAGCTCTATAAAAGATTGTTGCAACCATAGAAGGCATTGCAAGTCTGCAGGTGGTTTCCATTGGGAATTTGTAGAAAGGTAAATCATGGGATTTTTTGATTTCATGAGGCGTGAAGAAACGCCTCAACCATTACAAGAGAACACCGACATCGTTGACGATGTACTATTAAAGGCGTTGCTATACAACGAGACCATCACAAGAGAAAAAGTGATGTCTCTGCCGATGGTAAATAGTGCCGTTGATTTCATATCAAACAGTATAGCTTCATGCCCGGTAAAACTTTACAAGTATAAAGATGACCAAGTGACCGAGGTTGACGATGAACGAGTAAAGATGTTGAACGGCGATACACATGATACTTTAGATGGCTACCAATTAAAAAAAGCAATGGTCGAAGATTATCTGCTCGGAGGTAATGGCTATTGTTACATCAGGAAAGACCGTAACGATGTTACAGGTCTTTTTTATGTTCAGGATAAATACATAAGCATCTTTGAGTATTATGAGCCGATTTTCAAACAGTACAAGATTTTCGTTTCTGGTTATGACGGAGAGGGAAACAAGAAGCAGGTCGGAACATTCGAGGGATATGAGTTTATCAAGTTGTTAAGAGACACAAAAGACGGCGCAAGTGGTACAGGCTTAACTGTTCAGGTATCAAAGGCACTCGAAACGGCTTATCAGACTTTACTCTATCAACTCGGCATGGTTTCAACAGGTGGAAATAAGCGTGGATTCCTTAAAGCGAACAGAAAGCTTGGAGCAGATGAGATGACGGCTCTGAAAAGAGCATGGCGAAACCTTTATGGCAACAACACAGAGAATATTGTTGTCCTGAATAACGGTTTGGAATTTCAAGAGGCTTCGAATAGTGCCGTTGAAACACAGTTAAACGAATCAAAGAAAACATTAGGAGACGAAATCAACGCCTTATTCCATATTTACCCTACTGATTTCGATAGGACATTCAAAGAGGCGTTATATCCCATCATCAAGGCTTTTGAGACGGCTTTAAACCGTGATTTATTACTCGAAAAAGAGAAGAATAAATACTTTTTTGAGTTTGATGTTAAGGAAATCATCAGAACAAGCCTTAAGGATAGATATGAATCTTATAAGTTAGCGAAAGAAACAGGATTCATGACACTCAACGAGATACGAAGAGCCGAGAACATGGAACACATCGAGGGATTAGATGTTGTTAACGTGGGACTTGGTGCCGTTCTTTATGACGTTGATAAGCATATCTACTATACACCGAACACCGATACCGTTGGAGATATTGGAGAAGAGGGAAGCGCAGAGGAAGAAGAGCAGAAAACGGAAGATATGTTGCTCGGTCATGAGTTAGCGAAAGAGTTTGATGAATCAGGAAACTCGGCAGATGCATAGGAGGAGAAAACATGGAATTAAAAGAAACAGTTGAATTGATGAATAGTTCTGATTATAAAGACCGATTCAAAGCAGAGTATTTTCAGACAAAAATCAGATACAACAAACTGCATGACATGATTGTTAAGTATGAGGCAGGAACTTTGAACTTTGAGCCGAGTTGTTCACTTGAGACATTCAAGAAACAGGCATCTGCTATGGGCAATTATTTGTATGTTCTTGAGGTTAGAGCGCAGGTTGAGGGAATAGATTTAAAGGAGGCATAAGAAATGGCAATCACAAATAAGTTATCACACACAACAAACTATGTGGAACTTGAGGGAACAAGCGATGATGATAAGCCGACAGAGAATATCGGCGTTAATTCAAAGTTTCACGAGCTTGATACAAACGACACATATTACTTTGATGGCGAGGCATGGCAGAAAGTTGGAGGGGCAGAGTAATGGAAATCAGAATCCGTGAAAATTGCGTAGAAATTGAAGGCTACGTCAACGCCGTAGAACGTGCCTCGAAACCCTTGTGGTCAAGAATGGGACAGTTTATCGAAAGAATCTGCAAGGGAGCTTTTAGCAAGGCACTCGATAGAAATGACAATGTCCGTATTTTGCTTAATCACAATCCAGAACGAGACCTCGGAGGAACTAAAGATGGAAATCTTGAATTAAACGAAGATAACATCGGTCTCCATGCGAGAGCTTGTATCACAGATGAAGAGGTTGTTAAGAAAGCACGAAATGGAGAGCTTGTCGGATGGTCTTTCGGCTTCTGCGATAGAGATGTTGAGAACAAATATGAGGATGGTATGCCTCTTCGTCTTGTTCGTGATCTGGATTTGGCAGAGGTTTCGTTATTAGACAGAACGAAAATCCCGGCGTATGACGGAACGCTTGTATGTGTGCGTTCTGATGAATCATCGATGTTCTATGGCGAAACATTCGAGGATGAAATGAACATCAGAGAAGAAAGGGCAGAAGAGCCTATTAAAGAAGAGCCTAATCAGGCAGAGCCTGTTAAGGAAATAAATTATGCAGAGTGGGAGTCACTCATTGCAGACATGAAAAATTAAGGAGGAAAAAACCATGTCAAAACTTTTAGTGGAGAGAAAGAACGAACTCATCACAAGAGCAGAGGATGTTCTCGCACTCGCAAAGACCGAGAATAGAGAGCTTACCGATGCAGAAGCACAGGAACTCGCAGAGATCAGAGATGATGTAAAGGCTATCAAAGAGAAACTCGAAATCGAGGATGATATCAGAGATATGCTTGACGGCGAGGTAAAAGAAGAAACAGAGCCAAAGGAGGAAGAGAAAGAAATGGCAACAGAAGAGACCAGAGCAATTGACGAAGAGAGAATGTTTGAAGAGTACATCAGAGGCACTCTTAACGAGAGAGCAAATGATATGTCAAAGGACGATAACGGTGCCGTTATTCCCCAGACAATCGCAAACAAGATTATCAAGAGAGTATATGATATCTCTCCTGTTCTTGACCGTTCATCAAAGTACAATGTAAAGGGTACTCTTACAATCCCTTACTATGATGAAAGCATAACACACATCACAGTTGATTATCAGACAGAGTTTGTTCAGATGGCGTCTAACTCTGGTAAGTTCACATCTACTGTAACTCTTGGAGGATTCCTTGCAGGTGCGCTTGTTAAGGTTAGCCGTTCACTTATCAACAATTCACAGTTCAACATTGTTGACCATGTAATCGACCTTATGGCAGAGAGCATCGCAAGATGGATTGATAAGGAGCTTCTTGTAGGTACAACAGGAAAGGTAACAGGTCTTAAGACACTTACAAACTCTGTAACATCTGCATCTGCATCAGCAATCACAGCCGATGAGGTTGTTAAGCTTCATGACAAAGTTAAGGATGTATATCAGAGCAATGCTATTTGGGTAATGTCTCCTTCAACAAGAACTGCACTCCGTCTCTTAAAGGATGAGATGGGTAGATATCTTCTTCAGGATGATATCTCATCTCCTTTCGGTGTTTCTCTTCTTGGTAAGCCTGTATATGTTTCAGACCAGATGCCTGAAATCGCAACAGGCAACACAGTAATCTACTATGGAGATTTCAAGGGACTTGCTACAAAGTTCTCTGAAAACATCAACATTCAGGTACTCCGTGAGAGATATGCAGACGAACACGCAGACGGCGTAATCGGATGGTTTGAGTTCGATTCAAAGGTTGAGGATGCACAGAAGATTGCAAAGCTTGTAATGGCTTAATCGATAAGGAGGTGGAGAGACTATGTTATATAAAGCAACGGTCTCTTTCTCTGGTGTAATTTCATGGTCAAAGGGACAGGTCGGAGAAATCTCCGACCAAACCCTTGTTGACGACCTGATTAATGCAGGATATATCATTCCTTTTGTTGCCGATAGGGAAATAAAGGAAGAGGTAAAAACAAAACCCAAGACCAAGAGAAAGGGGAAAGCAAATGAAGATTAAAGCATTAAAGCCTTTCACGATGAGAAATTCAGAGACAGGCGAACTTTTATCAATTGCGTGTGGCTCAATTGCCGTGATGTCCGATGAGGTTGGCGCACAGTTAATCACAGACGGACTTGCAGAGGAATATACCCTCATCAGTCCTACCGGAAACAAGGACATCGCAGAAAACGGCGAGTTTGATGTCACAGAATATGCAACAGTTACAGTTGCAGTTGAATAAAAACTCAAATAGGAGGCTGAAAAAATGAACATTAACACAGTGAGTCAAATCACAGCCTCGGATGTCGCAGAATATTTGAGGTTAACAGATGCGACAACAGATGATATGAATACTCTTTCAACAATTTTGAATGTTGCCAAAGTTTATGTGGGCGAGTACACCGGGCGAAGCCTTGCAGAGCTTGATTTATACAAAGATATTATAATTGCCGTTTTTGTATTATGTCAGGATATGTGGGACAATCGAACACTTTATGTTGATAACTCAAATGTCAATAAAGTGGTTGAATCGATACTCGGTCTGCATTCGGTGAATTTGCTATGAGTATAAACGCAGGAAATTTCAATCATAAAATCGATATCTATTCTGTTTCTTATGGCAAGGACAGTTCGGGGTTTAAAGATATAACAAGGACTTTAAAAGCGAGTCCTTATGCTTCAGTAAAAACCACGAAGGGAATGACACTCATTAAGTCAGGCACCGATTTCGAGAAAGCCTTCACGAATTTCACGATAAGATTTCCCAAAACTGTGAACATTACCCGTAACGATCAGATTGATTTTCGAGGAAAGACTTACACAATCGAATATCTGAACAACGTGAACGAAGAGAACGTGCTTCTTGAAATGCAATGCAAGGAGATAACTCATTAATGGCGAAATTTAACTTGGAATTGCCGACAGACATTATGAACGACATAAAGAAACTTTATGATAATTCAGATGAGATATTCGGAGAGATGACCAGAGCAGGAGCGAAAGTTGTAGAGAGCAACATCAGGTCGAATGTTCCCAAAAGCATCAAGGATTCAGAAATGATGAATTGTTTAAAGACAACGAGAACATACAAAACAAAATCTGATGACGGTATCAATACAAAGGTCGGATTCTATGGTTATTTCAAGAACAAGAACGGAGAGGATGTTCCTGCTCCGTTAGTTGCGAATGTCTTTGAGTATGGTCGTAGTAATTCCTCATTTCCCAAACATCCTTTTTTGCGTAAATCATTCAAAAAAGCCGATATTGAAAAGGCTATGAGAGAAGCACAAAAGAAAGCAAGTGGAGGTCTGATTGATGAATGAATTAATTGAGCAAATTCTTGCAAATTTCACAGTTGATGACACTCCGATTCCTGTCTCTTATATGTTCTATGAGGGACACGGAGAGCCTTACGTTGTTTATATGCAAGAGAATGCAGACAATTCGCTTTCCGGGGATGATGAGTTAATCGGATATGTTGATTATTATGATTTCGATGTGTATGCAAAAGGCAACTATAATAATATTGTAAAGAGTTTGAAACAAATCTTGGTTGCAAACGGTTTCGTGTGGCAACCATCTCGGTCAAGTGCAGATATGTATGAAACCGATACGGAGTATTATCATAAAACTTTAAATTTTGCTTATTTAAAGGAGGAAAATTAAATGGCAAAAATAGGATTAAAGAATTTTCTCTTCGGTATTTTGACCGAGGCGAGTGACGGAACGGCAACTTACGGAACGGCCGTAAAACCTGCAAAGGCTATTTCATGTTCCGTTTCAATTTCAAATAACGATGCAAAGCTTTACGCAGATGACGGTCTTGCAGAGAGCGATACATCATTCCAGAGTGGTACTGTAACAATCGGCGTTGATAACGATGATGATATTGTTCTTTCAACTCTTCTCGGACATGAAATCACATCAGGCGAGATGGTAAGAAATTCAAACGACATGGCAAACTATGTCGGACTTGGTAGAATCATCACAAAAATAGTTGGTGGTGTATATAAGTACAAAGTTGAGTTTCTTCATAAGGTTAAATTTGCAGAGCCTTCACAGGAAGATAACACAAAAGGCGAATCAGTTGAGTTCGGTACAGTTACACTTGAAGGTCAGGTTGCTTGTCTTATGGATGGCAAGTGGTCATCTACAAAAACATTTAACACAATGGCAGAGGCGCAGACATACCTCGAATCATTCTTTGGTAGTTCAACTCCTGCGACAGTTACATACAACGCAAATGGTGGCTCTGATGCTCCTGCATCTGTAAGCACATATGTAGGAGCAACAATTACTGTTGATGATGGCTCTGGTCTTACAGCTCCTGCAGGATACCATTTCATCGGATGGGATACAAACTCATCTGCGACAATTCCTGATATATCAGGTACTTACAAAGTAACATCTGCATCTGTAACACTTTACGCTATCTACGAAGCAGATTAATAAAAACAATGGAGAGGGTAGAGATACCCTCTCCTATTTTATTGGAGGACAAATGAGATGAAAGATATGTACGGAACACTCCATTATAAAGAAAAGGATTATATAGTAGTTTTTAACCTTAATGTGATGGAGCGTATTCAAGAGGAATACGAATCTATCGAGAAATGGGGAAAGATGACAGACGGAAATGACGGTGAGCCTAATGCAAAAGCCGTTATTTTTGGTTTTACAGAAATGATAAATGAGGGAATTGATATCGAGAACGAAGAGAACGGAACAGATATCAAACCTTTAACACTAAAGCAAGTCGGAAGAATGATAACAGAAATCGGTCTGATGAATGCCACGCAGACCTTAAATAAAACAGTTATCGATTCAACGAAAAGCAACGAAAAAAACGAATAATCCACGATGAGTACGACCCTGTCATTGATTTTTCGTGGTTTTATTTCATTGGCAAGACAAAATTAAATTTGTCATTCAAAGAGACAGGAAGATTATCATTGACCATGTTCAATAAATTGTATGGTCACTATAAAAACGATTGGGATTTAGAAATGCGTTTATCAAATGTCAATATGACATATTCGGAAGCCTACGCTAAATCACAAAAAGCAGAGGAATGGTTTTAAATGGCTAAAGGTGGATTCGGTGGCTCTGTCAAACTGACAGGAGCAAGTGAATATAAAAAAGCATTATCAGATATAAGCCAAAATCTGAAAGTAGTTTCTGCCGAAATGAAAGCAACATCGACATCATTCGATGCAGGTGCAATGTCCGAAAAGGAAATGGAACAAGCCACAAAGGACTTGAGCGATTCACTTGCAAAGCAGAAAGATGCGTTATCTTCTCTCAAAGACCAGATGGCGCAGATGTCGAAAGAGTACGAGGATGCAGAAAGGTTGCATCAATCTTTTGTTCGTTCTTATGAAACAGAAAAGGCAAAGCTCGAAGAGATTGGAAAAACTCTCGGAACGACCTCGAAAGAGTACGAAGAGCAACAGAACGTAGTCACAAAGCTCGGTCAAGTTGTTGAAGATAGTTCCAGATCATTGGAATCTCAAGCAAAAGCTCTGAATGATATGAAAATCAAGACGGCTAATGCAGAGAGCACAATCAATCAAACATCGATGGCTTTGGAAAAGCTCGGAGATAGTGCAGAGGATTCAGGAAAAGAAGCCGAGAAATCTACCGAGGGATTTACGGTCATGAAAGGCGTTCTGTCGAATCTCGCAACTCAAGTTATCAATTCAGTTATAGACGGATTGAAAAACATGGGAAAAGCAATGGTTGATACTGTTGCAGAGGTTGGAGAGCTTGGCGATGAGATAGACAAAGAATCGCAGAAGCTCGGATTGTCGGCAGAGAAATATCAGGAACTGTCGTATGCAATGGAGATGTCAGGTGCATCGATAGACAACGTGAAAAAGGGCATTATGCAAATCAACACGGCTTTGGCAGGTGTTGAGAACGGTGTCGAGGGTGCATCAGAGCAATTCGATGCTCTTGGTGTGTCTTTGACCAATGCAGACGGCTCTCTCAAATCTTCCGAAGATGTATTGCTTGAATCTATCGATGCACTTGCATCAATGGAAGATGTCACACAGAGAAATGCACTCGCACAAGATATATTCGGTAAGAGCTATACAGAATTAGCTCCGTTGTTAAATACAGGAGCAGAGGGCATAAAGGATTTAATGTCAGAAGCCGAAGAATACGGCATGGTTATGAGTAACGATGTTGTAAGTGCTTCGGCAGATTTTGACGATTCTCTCACGAGAATGCAAGGAACGATTCAAGGCGTGAAGAATAACATGGTCGGTCAGTTATTGCCATCAATAACAACCGTGATAAATGGATTCTCAAGCCTTGCGAATGGTAGCACCGGGGCAAGTACCATGATAAAGGTCGGCATCTATCAGATGATTGACGAATTTAAGGAGATGATTCCAGAGGCACTTGCTTTCGTGCAGACATTATCAGATACAATCCTTGAGGTTGCTCCGTCAGTTGTTAATGCCTTAATGGATGGCATTGTAAGTGCTATTCCTGAATTAATGCCGACAGTAATGAACATAATCACAACGATTATCGAAACATTGCTTGGTATGTTGCCACAAGTCATTGACGGAGGTATGCAGATAATTGTCGGATTAATAAACGGCATAACAAATGCGATACCTCAACTTGTGGGAATGTTGCCACAGATAATCACAAATATTGTTACAACCTTAACGAACAATCTACCGTTGATTATTAGCGCAGGTATGCAATTATTAGTGGCATTATCAAACGGAATCATACAAGCTCTTCCTGATCTAATTGCACAGATGCCGACAATCATCACAAGCATTGTAAATTCTTTGCTTGATAGTATACCAATAATCATATCAACAGGCGTGACATTGCTCACATCGTTAATTAATAACATGGATTCAATTATTGAGGGCATTGTTGAGGCATTGCCGTCTCTCATTACAGGAATAATCGAGGGACTTATGGAACATCTGCCTGAAATCATCCAAGCAGGAATTGATTTGCTCGTTGCTCTGGTAACAAATATCGATGATATTATCGGTGGCATTGTTGAGGCTATACCTGACATCATAGATGCAATTGTTGACGGATTCCTTGAGGGCGTTTCATCAATGGCAGATGTAGGTCTGCAACTTGTTCAAGGTCTGTGGAATGGTATATCTGATGCAACAGACTGGCTCATCGGTAAAATCGGAGAGTTTACTGACGATGTACTCGATGCAATTTGCGACTTTTTCGGTATTGCATCTCCGTCAAAACTGATGCGTGACACCGTGGGCAAGAATCTCGCTCTCGGTATCGGCGTAGGTTTCGAGAACGAGATGGAAACCGTTGCAAAGCAGATGCAGGATTCAATCCCTACATCATTCGATGTTGATACATCGATAAATGCTAACGGAGGAATGACATCGCAAGAGAGTATGTTTGATTCAATGGTATCAGCTTTTAAAGAAGCGTTATCAGAGGTCAAAATAGAAATGAACGATGAGGAAATGGGCAAGTTCGTTGATGCAACAGTAACAGACCTTGTTTATTCATAGGAGGTGCAGGATGAATTATTGCATCCTTAACGGAAAGAAAAGCACTCTGATAAAAGGTTTACTCATCCAATCTCTGCCACCAATCTCAAAGCCTCTCATGAGGACTACAAAAGAGACGATTGACGGCAGAGATGGGGATATCATGAGGAATGTCGGTTATTCGGCATATGATAAGACCATGTCAATCGGTCTGTTCGGAGACTTTGACATCGATGAGGTTATAAAATTCTTTGATTCAGAGGGAAAGGTCGTTTTTTCAAACGAGCCTGATAAATTTTACTATTACAAAATTGTTAATCAGATAGATTTTGAAAAATTAATCAGATTCAGAACGGCAACCGTGACATTTCATTGTCAACCTTTTAAGTATTCTGCAATCGAGGATGATTTTTCGATATATAGAAATCAGTTATCATTCAAAAAATCATCGAGTACATTCAACGGAATAACTGTTAATTGCCAGAACGGTGTGATTTCAGTTAAGGGAACACCGACAGATATTACAGGATTTTATATTCCGATAACGCCGATGACACTTATCGGAGAGAATACGCTTTCTATTACCACGCAAGGAACAGGAGCGAATCTTTCACAGTTGAGAGTGATAGGGGATACGCCATCGGATGAGGATTCATTCGGTGGCACTTATGTTCAACTTGATTCGAGTGTGACATTGACAGATACATTGTCAGAATCAAAGACATTCAGATACATTTATTTGTTTTTAGGTCGAGGCTCGGTTGATTTCACAATATCGGCGCAGATGAACAACGAAGATTTGACATCTTTTGATGTATTTAACCGGGGCAACATACAATCAAGACCGAGAATCACGTTGTATGGATCAGGAACAGTTAATTTAAGCATCAATAATGTTGAATTGTTCACTATAACTTTGAATGAGTACATCACAATTGATGGTGCAGAGATGAACGCATACAAGGGTGACACTCTTGCAAATCGCTCTGTATCAGGAGATTATAAGAATCTGTTGTTGAATGTAGGCAATAATACAATTTCATGGGTGGGTAATGTCTCACAAATAGAGATTGAGAATGTATCGAGGTGGATATGAGAACAAATTTTAAGTACGAAAAAGAAAACATCACGATGATTAAGGGAGACACGGTCTCATTTAATGTTGAATTATTCGATGAGAACGGAAACGCCGTTGCAGTAGATACGGCGTTTTTTACTTGCAAGAAAATTGCAACAGGAAACGAGATAGAATTTCAGAAATCACTCGGAGCAGGAATAAGTCAGGTAGATATGTTGATGACGGTCAGAATTGCACCAGAAGATACATCCGAATTAAGCGCAGGGGAACACTATTATGATTTCCAAATCGGAATCGGAGACGATATCTTCACGATTAAGAACGGAATCCTCACAATTGAGCAGGATGTCACAGATTAAGGAGGGCAAATATGAGTTTGCAAAATTCAAAGCAAATTGAAAATGTTAAGGTATGCCTTGTTAAAGGTCAAGATGGTGTTGGTATTGCATCAGTTGAGAAAACAGGCTCAAGTGGAAATGTTGACACCTATACAATCACACTTGATGACAATAGAAAGTTTACTTTTACAGTTACCAACGGAGAGATGGGCGTTTGGACTGTTCCTGTTACCGTTGCCGTTGGTGGTACATCTGTGACGATTACTGATGTAAACATCAAGACAACATCAACACTTTTATTTTTTGCTGAAAACAGTAGTCATATCGATGTTCCATTTCTTTCAAAAACGATTACAACAGGACAGGCTGTGATTACATTTGATGCACTTGAAGAAGCGACATCTTTCAAAATATTAATCATGGATTAAGGAGGAAAAATAATGGCTTATTTATTAGCAGGCTCTGGTGGTGGAAAAGCAAAATCAAAAATTTATTGCAAATCTTATCTGATAACAGATGAGGGAAAAACGGTACAGGTTAAAGATATGACCGATACTGTTGTTGCAACAGGAGAGCTTGAAAATCAGGAGATATTATTCGAGGTGCCGTCAACTGACAAATACACGGTTGAGATGCTTGATTCAAATGATGATGTTGAGTATTCAACAGAGGTTATTTTAAACTATGGCACATTTGCAGAGGTAAAGCTCGGATGGACTACTACATCATTTAGTGGTGTTCAGCAGATACTTAATGCTCATAAGGAACTTGATTTGCTTGAGGTTGGAATGGATATGGATGAAACAATCCTGAAAACAGGCTCAATTCCTATGCAATGGAGCATCGGTGCAATCAATCAAGAGGGTGGTCATTCGGTATTCTTCGTTCCGAAATGGTGCTTACCTACAACAAGGCAGATGAACTCATCAGATACAAATGTGGGTGGATGGAATGTCACTCTGCTTCGTAGTTGGCTTAATAATGAGTTCCTTAATAATTATCTTCCTGATGATATTGCATCACTTGTTAAATCAAGAGATATTCAGATATCACAAGGAAATAAGAGTACAAGTTTGCAGACGGCATCAGATAAGATATGGTTGCCAAGAGAGTATGAGATATTCGGTGCAACTACTTATTCAGCAGGAACAGAGCATACAAGTGGAAATGCAGAACAGTTCGGAATCTTTGCAACGGCAGGAAATCGAATCAAGACAGCAGGAAAGAATGGGTCTGCGTGCGATTGGTGGGAGTGTTCTCCTTTTGTTTCCGGCGCCACGCACTTTTGCGCTGTCAACACCTCTGGTAGTGCCAACTACGGCGGCGCATCCACCTCTCATGGTGTTTTGCCCTGCTTCCAGCTTACATCTGATTAAATCTGTAATATCGCACGAGCTTGTCTCGTGCAGAAAGAAAAAACATGAGTGTATTAAAAAGATTTCAAAGCAAAAGCGATGTAGAGTTTATGAACACGGCTCACGAATTGGAGAAATTCACAATATTAGCCGTGAAGCAAATACCTAAAACATATACATTCACTTTGAAAGTTCCATTATGTGAATCTGCGAGAAAAATCAATCAGTACATTCGATATGCGAATAGCATCTATCCTGTGCGAAACCGAGATGATTTTGAAACATTAAAAGAAATGCGAAGAAATTATCAGAGGTTAGCACGGATAGAATTAGAAAACTTTTTTGAATTATTAAGAATAACATCTGAAATAGTGCCATTAAAAAACCTTGAAACATGGGTCGGTTATGCCGTCAGAGAAATTGATTTATTGAAATCATGGGTAGAATCTGACAAATCAAGATATAAATAGGTCACATACTGTATCTGCGTGCAATTGGTGGGAGTGTTCTCCTTATGTTTCCGGCGCCGCGCACTTGTGCGGTGTCTACACCTCTGGTAGTGCCAACAACAACAACGCATCCAACTCTAATGGTGTTTTGCCCTGATTCTGTTCTATTAGACCGAGTAAATTATGAAAGCCACATGACAGAATGGAAGGAGTATGTAACCTTTGGGAAACCATAAATAATTGCTTTCATGCCGACAACCGAACGCTTCTTGCATGGTCTTTATGATTTCATGGTTGTTCGGCTATATAGGGAGCATATTTTTGACGAGCGAAGAGAGACATCAAAGAAGATACGAGCGAAGAAAAGCAAAAAGAGAAGAGAAAAAGCGAATCAGAAATGAGGGACATTCTTTTGAAGAGGTATCATCCTTTGAGAATCTTGTTAAATCGTTTTATCAAGCGAGAAAAGGCGTTAATTGGAAAGCATCGGTGCAAAGATACGGATGTAATGTAATGAAGAACGCTTATCGTTATTCCTTAAAGATGAAGAACGGAGAGAATATATCGAAAGGATTTATTGAGTTTGACATCTGCGAAAGAGGAAAGAAAAGGCACATCAAATCGGTGCATATTTCAGAGCGAGTTATTCAAAAGAGTGTTTGTGATTATGGTCTTGTCCCGGTAATTGAAAAATCATTGATTTATGATAACGGAGCAAGTCAAAGAGGCAAGGGAACGGAATTTGCTTCGCAAAGACTTATTGAACATTTAAGAAGATATTATAGAAAGCACGGAAATCGGGGTTATATCCTACTTGGAGACCAACATGATTTCTTTGCAAGTATTCGGCATGATGTAGTCGAAAGAAATCTCCGAAAATGGCTTACAGATGAGAGTTTAATCGATATAACGATGAAATTTGTCAGAGCTTGTAGGAAAGGTCTCGGTCTTGGCTCTCAAGTATGTCAAATATGTGCAATATCTTATCAGAACAACATCGACCATTACATCAAAGAGCAATTGAGATGTAAATATTATGGTCGATATATGGATGATTGGTACATCATCGGAAACAAAGAAGAACTGAAAAGATATCTCGATATCATTCGGAATATGTACTCTGATATCGGTATCGAAATGAATGAAAAGAAAACGCAAATCGTGAAGATATCGCATCCTTTTGTATGGTTGCAAGACAGATATTTTGTCACAGATTCAGGAAAGATAATCAGAAAAGCATCGAGGAAGAGCATCACGAGAAATCGAAGAAAACTGAAAAGGCTCTCGGCAATGCTTGAAGATGGAAAAATCAAATATGATGTGATTCGGAGCTTTTATGCATCTCAAATGGGATTTTTAAAGCATAAGAATGCATATGTAACGATTAAAAACCTTAATAAATTACATAATGAACTAATTATAGGGAGGTGGCATGATGTTTTTAATGCTCAATAAGGACAATGTAATCATTGACATTGTCGAGACAGTTAAGCCTGTAAAGAAAAACAGCAAGGGAATGGTTATTCTCTGTGGTACATGGGATGCGCAAGGCTATATCGGAAGAGATAACGATACAGTTTACAACAAATTAGGAGCAGATTTTCCCTCATATACTGACATAGCTCAAATAGTACAGTATGACGGAGAAGCTCTGCCGATAGTGAATAAGTATATTGACGGAGAAATCGTTGAAAATGATGATGATTTACAGTTTTCAAATAAAGCTTTAACAGTAGCATCAGAGAAAAACTCGGCTGATCTGGAATATGTCGCAATGATGACAGGCGTTGATATTTAGGAGGTGTGCTATGCATTCAAAAAACTTTGAAAAGGTAAAAAGATTCTATGATAAGGGATTATGGAGCAAAGAAAGAGTACATGATGCCGTAACAAATCCAGAAGGGAACGCATGGATTACTCCTGAAGAATATGAAGAGATTACAGGGGAAAAATACGAATGAAGCAGGGAATGGTATTAGAATCTTCCGACATCAAGGAGATTATTGCCAAATATTTCAATGTTCCGACAGAGAATGTGATTCAGACTAAATACAGTTATATCGTTATAGGTGCAAAAGATGATAAGGATATTCGGACAGAGTGATACAACCTTTACAACAAACGGAGATGCCATCATTCTGCCAAGCAAGGCAAAGGTTAAAAAGTCAGATAACGGAGACTATTATCTCACATTAGAGACAAATCTTGATTATATTGATTTAATAACCGAGGGCAGAGTTGTTGTTGCAAATACTCCACAAGGAGACCAAGCATTCAGAATTTCAAATGTGAAAAGGACAAAAAGCAAGATAACATCAAAGTGTTATCACGTTTTTTACGATTCAAAGAATTATGTCATCAATTATTCTGATGTGGTTTCCTTAAATTGCAAGAATGCACTCGCACAAATAAACGGTGCAACAGAGCCACAGAGTCCTTTTGTAACAGATTCCGATATATCATCGGTCAATTCCTATACTTGCGACAAACAATCGCTCTATGGTGCGTTTATGTCGTTGTTAGGCTTATATGGTGGGCATCTTGTTCGTGATAATTTCAATGTAAAAATCATGGAAAGCATCGGAACGGACAACGGAATCATCATTCAGTATAAGAAAAATCTGAAAGATATTACTTGCACGGAAGATTGGTCGAAAGTAGTTACAAAATTGTTGCCTGTTGGAAAAGATGGCGTTCTTCTGAACGCATTAGACTCATCTGCATCGATTTATGTTGAAAGCGTTACACAGTATGATGTGATTTACTGTAAAACCGTTCAATTTTCGCAAGACATCAACCGGGATGATTACCCTGACGATACATCATATCTCACGGCATTAGTCACAGACTTAAATGCAAAAGCAACAGCATATGTGAATCAGAATTGCACTCCGTCTATCAACTACACATTAAAGGCTAACCTTGAGAAATTGACAGATATCGGAGACATTGTCGAGGTTAAAGATGAGCGATTTAATATTGACATGATGGCAAAAGTCATTTCATTTGAATACGATTGCATTGCAGAGAGATACACAGAGGTTGTGTTTGGAAACTTTGCGAAAACGATGGAGGGATTCGACAATTCAATCACGGCAAAAACCGAATCAGTTGTTAATTCACAGATAAATAAGGATTTTGCAGATTCGATAATAAGTCAGGGCATAACAGACGGATGGTATTACAGAAGATATGCTTCTGGTGTTATTGAATGTTGGAAACAAGTCACACCAACTGTTACATGGTCGGCTTTTGGCTCTTACTATAAAGGCTCATTCGATACAGATTTGCCTTACACAATGGAGCAGGTATTTGCATCGATTGATGAAGCACCTGATGTTGCATGGATAGGTGTCTGCAATAACGAAAAAATAAATATCGTGAGAGTGGGTAACACAGGAACGATTAAAGTTAACATTCGAGCTTATGGCAGGGCAACCTAAATTATCAAAAAAGACAGTACAGTTTCTGATAGGTGTACTGATCGGGATAATATTATCAAA
>Ga0326513_10001433_pt1 | contig 18825 bp, 14 predicted proteins | sample 2_2465_0518_D_FD_203654 | JGI IMG/M metagenome (GOLD analysis project Ga0326513, IMG submission 203654) | Bovine rumen microbial communities from UC Davis, California, United States - 2_2465_0518 | ecosystem: Host-associated > Mammals > Digestive system > Stomach > Rumen | place: USA... | reverse complement strand
GAACAGAGAAAAAGGTCGTTGCCTACGTCACTTCGTGGACATCTGTAATGCCCGATCCGTTTGTGATGACTCACATAAACTATGCATTTGGCGGAGTAGGAGGCGACGGTGTCAGTGTATATGCCGATAATACTTCGCGTATGCAGCAGATTGTCCGTCTGAAAAGCAGAAATCCCAAATTGAAGGTGTTGCTTTCTGTTGGCGGATGGGGAAGAGGTAACTTTTCTTCTATGGCCAAGGACGATACCAAACGGAAGGCCTTTGCTAAAGCCTGTCGTGCTTTCTGCGATAAGTATAATCTGGACGGGATAGACATCGACTGGGAGTTCCCAGGTAACAACTCCAGCGGCGAGACTTCGCCTTCTGGTGAGAAGCAGAACTATAACTTGCTGATGCGTGACCTGCGTGAAGCACTTGGCAACGAACTGCTGCTTACGATGGCATCGTCGGCTGATCCTGGATATTACGATTTCAAAGGTTGCATTCAGTACCTAGACTTTGTAAATGTTATGACCTACGATATGTCGGGACCTCCCAACCATCATTCGGCTCTTTATCGCGGCGGTAAGGTGGGCAACGGCTGGCTGGTGCAGTCCGAATCTGTACAGAAACACAGAAATGCGGGTGTTCCCGCCAATAAACTGGTTATGGGTTTGGCTTTCTATGGTAATAGCGGTTCTGGAAGTCAGATATCACTGCAAGAGATAAAGAATGGCATAGCCAGTGGGAAATGGAAAGACAACTGGGACAATACAGCCAAGGTACCTTACGTGACAGATGCCAATGGTAAGTTTGCCTACGGCTATGATGACGAGCGGTCGCTAACCATAAAATGCGACTACATCCTTAAGCAGAAACTCGCAGGAGGAATGTATTGGGAGTATGCAAACGACGATAACAAAGGTACCGAGCGTAATACTGTTTATGAGTGTCTGCTGGGTACGAAATACGATAACCTGAAATTTGGGGATGCTTCGCTCAACTCTATTGGTGGTAATACCTATACAGGCATCATTGACTTCGTGCAGGACCAAGTATACTATGCAACAGGAGCTGATGAGATGAATGCCGATACTTGGTATTACGACCCCGATTTCCTTCAACGTGAATCAGACGGAGGCTACCGTTTCCTGGCTATTAGCGGAAGATACAGTTTGACTGCCAACTTCTCCACAAGCAGTTTTGGCTTTGTCCCTCTCAACGAGGAAGGTTCGCCACTCACCTATGATGCAACTGACGGAACAGGGTGCGTATGGGTTATTGGTGCCAAATCTTCTGTGGGTAAGCCTTTGTTTGCAGAGGGTGAGGATACCGAGTGGGACGAAGGGAATGCCTTTCCCATGGCTCCCATCGGTGAACAGCTGTATCGAATAACCTTGGAAGTGGGAAGGCAGCTGAATGCCAATATGGTAAACTTTAAGTTCTTTCACCAGAACGGATTCGGAAATGGCGGTGAGTTTACGCCTCGTGGCACCTATCGTATTTCTTTGATAAACCGTACTTTTACCATTTCCAATACGACAACAGACAAGGGAAATATTCAGTTGAGAAAAACTGCCAAGATAACAGAGGGCGAGAAATACATCTTTACGTTGGATACGAGTAACACTTCTACTTCGGTCCTCACTATCGAGGATTTCGAAACAGGAATCTCCAACACCTGCGAAATCCCCACACTACCTTCTGTTTTCTATGACATGCAAGGACGTCGCATCACACAGCCCAGAAGTGGAAGCATCTATATTGCTCCCACAGAGTCAGGAGAGTGGCGGAAGGTCAAAGGATAGCAGTTCTTAAGTCTGACGCTCTTATTTAGATAATTCTTTTAGCATGTTTTGCCTGAAGTGTAATGGTCTTCGTGTTGCCATTGATACGGACGGTTACGGTTTGGGTCTTACCTGAGCGCAGGACTGCTTTGGTGACTTTGTAGTCTTTCCAGTCGAAATCCGCTTCGATGGCGCCGCGGGCACAGATGCCGCGTACACTACCATTGTTCCAAGCTTTAGGCAGGGCGGGAAGAAAGTCGAGCAGTCCGTCATGGCTCTGCAGTAACATCTCACACATTCCGGCTACTGTTGCTTCTGTGGCATCGAATGAGAAGATGTCACTTTCGGCTCCAGCGATACCTGCGGGAGATACCGTCATCAGGTTTTCCCGCATAAAACCTTTATAGAGTCCCTGGATACTTTCGTAGGCTTTCTCGCCATTATGCAAACGGGCAAAGAAACAGATGTTATTGCCGCGTGTCCATTCGGTATCTTCCCAGTTTGGATGTGATGTCTGTTTTTTCAGGAAGTTTTCGCAGCCGCGGGCCAATTCGGGTGTTTTTTCCGGTGATATATGACCATAAGGATAGAGTGAATGTAAATGGGAGGCATGTCGGTGAGAAGGATCGTCGCGACCTACATCGAGTAGCCATTCGGCTAGTTCGCCACTCTGCCGTACACGGTAAGGCGGTAGCTTACAAATGTCTTTTTCCAGTCGGGTGCGGAAGTCGGTATCAATATCGAGTATCTTACAAGATTCTATGCAGGCATGGTAAATCTCATAGATAGTTGCTCGATCTAGCGTTGGCATCATAGATAACGAGTAACCATGTCCGTCATCACCGCGAAAACTGTTTTCCGGTGAGATGCTGGGGCCACTAAGCAGATAGCCCGTATAAGGATCTTCAATCAGGTAATCCATGAAAAACTCAGCAGTTTCCTTCAATAGGGGGTAGCCTATTTCACGTAGATACTGACGGTCTTGAGTATATTCGTAGTGTGTCCATAAGTGTGTGGCAAGCCATGCCCCGGCAGACACATTCATAGCCCACCCGCAAGAATTGCCAGGAGCAGTATCCCCCCATACATTATTAATAGTATGAGCTACCCATCCACGACAACCATACATTTTTTTTGCTGTCACACTACCGTATTTGGCCAAAAGCCCCAGATATGTAAAAAGCGGTGTGTTACACTCTGCAAGATTGGCTATATTGGTGCTCCAGTAGTTCTGTTGTATGTTGATGTCGAGGTGATAGTCGCAGGTCCAAGGCATGTTGCAGGCCAGATTGTCGTTCCAGATTCCCTGCAGGTTGGATGGCAATGGGGAATTTTCGCGACTGGAGCTGATTTGCATGTAACGGCCATACTGGAAGAACAGTGTATCAAAGACTGGGTTGGCCTTACCTGCTTGGGCATTAGCAAAGAGGGCATCCGTATTTGTAAGATCGGTATGAGTATCGTCTGTTCCCAGTTGGATTTGCATGCGGTTAAAGAGATGTTGGTAGTCCTTTATATGAGCGGCTTTTAAAGAGTTGTATGATTGGGCGGAAGCTGCATTTACGGTCTGCAGACACTGCTGACGATAGTTTATGTTTTGAAAGTCGGTGCGAATGTCAGCTACAATGATCATAGCATCGGCACCTTCCACTACGAGATTGTCACCGTCAGCATGCAGAGAGCCGCCCTTAGTGAGTACTCTTATCAAGCCACGGAAGCGCACTCCGCCCTCTCCGTTTTTGTCGAAACGCGCATCGCCCACAATGTCGAGTTCGCCTTGGCAAGGTGATGTGGTGGATGCAGTAATGGTACTGTATCGCAACATATTCATGGAGATGGTAGTGCTGATGGCTTGCTTCCTTGAGGCCGTGTAACGGATTATAAGAGCCTGCGCCGGATTCGAGGTAAAATATTCACGTCGGTAAGTAATACCTTCCTGAAGAAAACTTACGCGTGCTATAGCCTCGTCAAGCGAAAGGGAACGGGAGTATCCGAATGTTCTTGGTTTTATCGTTTTCGCTTTAATAACAATATCTCCAAAAGGCAGATGGGTTCCAAAAGACTTGCCATGACCGCATAGATTCTGCCACCCCAGCTCGTTTCCCCGTTTGTAGTCGCCAGAAAGGAAGGCTTGGCGTATCTCTTTAAGTTTCTCCGGTCCACATAATTTGTTGGCTTCGGGGTCGGGCTGTCCTGACCATAGCGTTACTTCGTTTAGAGCGATAGTTTCAGCGTCTGTCCCTCCATATACCATTGCGCCTAAGCGTCCATTGCCAAGGGGCAATGCTCCCATCCATTTTTCCGAAGTTTGTGAGTAGGAGAGTGTCAGATTCGTTTTTTTTGCCTCAACGGTGAGGCTCAGTATAGTGATTATGGTAATTAGAATTCTTATCCTTCTCATATTTATTTATCTGTTGTTTTGACTAATCGCTCCTAAAGAGGATAATTTGTAAGAGTAATCTGGCCGTCAGAGAAAACTGCATATGTGAACTGGGTTATCCAGTCGCCAAGGATGAGAAGACGATTCTGGCGGGTGAGCATGAGATCCAGCTCGATGTGTCGGTGCCCGAAGATAAAATAGTCTATTTGTGGGTTTTCTTTTAAATACTCTTTGGCAAAAAGGACAAGATGCTCTTTGTCTTCACCCATGTAAGGAGGGTCGCCCTGTGGGTTTTGGGCTGAAGGCTCGTGTTTCATTCGGCTATGCTTGGCCCATTGCAGACCAAAGGCCATACCGAAGTCGGGATGCAGCCAACGGAATAACCATTGGCAGAGCCTGTTATGGAAGATGGAGCGTAGGACCTTGAAAGTCTTACTCTCGTCGCCCAGCCCGTCGCCATGGGCCATGAAGAAGTTTTTACCTTCTATTTTAATGGTTTCGGGACCATAGTGCATGATAATGCCGCATTCCTTGGTGAGATAGTCCTTGCACCAGATGTCGTGATTGCCAGTAAAGAAGTGGACGGCAATACCCATATCGGTTAACTCTGAGAGCTTGCCAAGAAGACGGGTGTAGCCCTTGGGAACCACGTTTTTGTACTCGAACCAGAAGTCGAACAGATCGCCCAGAATATAAATGCTCTCTGCCTGTGACTTTATCTCGTCGAGGAAACGGCACAGGTGCTTCTCTTGTTCACAGGAGTTGGGAATAGCACGACTTCCCAAATGCGCATCGCTTATGAAATAATTCTTTTTCAAAGTGTTTACCGTTTACCGTTTACTGTTTACCGTTGAGCGATTAACGAATAATTTTCGATTTGAGAAATTCTTCACTTTAGAGGAATCCCAGCTCTACCTTAGCCTCCTCACTCATCATATCCTTGTTCCATTCAGGCTCAAAGACCAGTTGGACGTCAACCTTATTGATTCCGCTAATAGTCTCCAGCTTTTGTCTGACATCCTCGAGGATGAAATCAGCAGCAGGACAATTGGGAGCGGTGAGCGTCATATCTACGGACAGCTCTGTCGCGTCATCATTCAATTCAATACGGTAGATGAGGCCCAGGTCGTATATGTTGACAGGTATTTCGGGGTCATAAACGGTACGCAGGACCTCTATCACACGTTCTTGTATCTGTAATGTATCGTTCATAATTTACCTTGTTCTGTGTAGCTGTAATATTTATCGTCCGAGACAATGAGGTGATCCAAGAATTTGATACCCATAGTCTGGCAGGCTTTTCGGGTCCTATCCGTCAGGTTGTCATCTTCTCTGCTGGGATTGATGTTCCCGCTTGGATGATTGTGACAGAGTATGACGCTTGTAGCTTGGGACAGAAGGGCATGGCGGAGCAGTTCCCTGATGTCGACGGAAGCGCCTACCAAACCGCCATGACTAAGCATCACACTATTGATAATCTCCAGATGATTGTTAAGCATCAACAGATGGCATTCTTCGACGGTAAGGTCCTGCATCCTGGGACGGAAATAAAGAAAGGCATCCTTTGTCTCAGATATTTTCTGGCGCGGTTGCAGATCTTCCTTCAGTCGTTCGTTGGCCAACTGGCAGGCGGCCAGAACAGTAATAGCCTTAGCTTTCCCCATGCCTTTGTAGCGGGTCAGGTCTTCGACGGTAGCCTTGCCCAAGAGCTTCAGGCTATCGTTATAATCATTCAGTATCTCGCGCATCATCTCCACGGCACTCTTCCCGGGGATGCCGCTTCCCACCAAAATGGCCAACAGCTCTGCTTTGCTCAGTACGGTGGCTCCGTGAGCTTCCATCTTCTCGCGTGGCCTGTCATCCAATGCCCAGGTTTTTATGCTCTCCATACTGCGGTCTATTTGTAGAAATTATTTTTGAAAGCCTGCAGTTCCTCGTTTCTGCCACAGACACATCTTAGCCACCAGGCCCGAAGGAATCCTGTACCATAGCCGATGAGCTGGATAAAACTGGCCCAGATAGACAGGAAACCTATCTTTATACTCTTGTTGCGGAAACTGCTGTCGACAAAGATGATGATGGAGAAAAGAATCAGCGGAAGCAGGAATAATAACATTCCGCCAATACCTGCAATGATGCAAATCATCGGACCGTTAACACAGCCGGGTTTTGGCGCACTCCACAAAGCAATAAAGCCAAATATGGTCAAGACCAGGAATATGAAGGCCATTAGCAGGCAGGCAAAGGTTCCCAATGTAAAAATCATGGGCAGCAGATGCACCAGTTTCAGTGTGCCGGGATGACGCTTCATCAGATTGATGCGGGCAATGCCACTGTTGTGAACCTGCTTGAAGAATTTCTTGAAATCTGTTCTGCGCTTATGCCAGACCCATGCCTCGGGGAAAAGACAGCAACGTGCTCCGCTCTCGTAGATGCGGATACTGAAGTCGATGTCCTCTCCGAAACGCATTTCCGAGAAGCCGCCCAGCTGTTGATAAAGCGTCCTGCGGATGCCCATATTGAAGGATCGCGGGTAGAACTTCTTGTCCATTTGCTTCTTTCCTCCGCGTATGCCGCCAGTAGTGAAGAAGGATGTCATACTATAGTTAATGGCCTTCTGCACATCGGAAAAACTCTCGTGGGCACGGTCGGGACCGCCGAAGGCATCAATTCCAGTTGAGAGTTGAGAGTTGAGAGTTGAGAGTTTTGTCTCAATGGCCTGCAGATAACCGGCGGGGAGGACCACGTCGCTGTCAAGGACAATGACGAATTCCCCCTGGCTGCGTTCTACTCCGTAGTTACGGGTATGCCCTGGGCCGCTATTGGGCTTGGTGAAGTATTTCAGGTTCAGACGGTCGGCATACTTCTCTACCACCTCTTGACAGGGAATGTCCGACCCGTCTTCTACTATCACCACCTCAAAGTCCTTGAAGGTCTGACTGGTAAGGCTTTGAAGCAGTTCGTCCACCTCATCGGGACGGTTATATACAGGAATGATAATGGAATATTTCATTTATCTGTTAAATTTGAGCACAAAAGTAGCATTTTTTCTGAAGATATCAAAGTGAATGACACCTTATTTATTAATAAGGAAGATGGCTGGTACCTTGGTGAGGTCAGATCCCCCGGCCCCCTTTAGGGGGAGACCCCTTTTCTTCCATTCTGCAATGGTGTGGGTGTGGATGAACTCGTCTGCTGTTGTGATGCCGGCAGCAATGCAGAGGCGGGTTTGGGGACGAAGCGTAGCCAAAAGAGTTTCGAACATTTTCAGATTGCGGTAAGGCGTCTCTATAAAAAGTTGTGTCTGATGCTCGTTCCAGGCACGTGTTTCCAATGCTTTCAGTTTCTTTGCTCTATCCTGAGCATCAACGGGCAGGTAACCGTTAAAAGCAAAACTCTGACCGTTCAGACCGCTTCCCATGACGGCCATAATCATGCTGCATGGACCTACAAGGGGAATTACGCGCAGGTTCTGTCGTTGGGCAATAGCCACAATGTCGGCTCCAGGGTCGGCAACAGCCGGACAACCGGCTTCGCTGATTACGCCCATAGGTTTACCGTCCCTAAGTGCCTGCAGGTACTGGCTGAACTGATGCTCGTCTGCATGCTTACCCATCTCATAGAACTCGGAATCGTCAATGGGGAACTCACGATTCACTTGGCGGAGGAACCGTCGGGCAGAACGGATGTTCTCTACGATAAAGTGTCTGATACCCATGATGATATTGTGGTTGTAAGAGGGAATGACCTGTTCAATGCTGGTCTCTCCCAGTGTGACGGGAATGAGATATAGGGCTACTTCCATAATTGAATCTCTGTATTGGTAATATCTGATTTGTACTGCGCAACGCTAATGATGTATCTGCGGTATAGATTGGGGATTGTTAAGATGCTGATATCTTTGGTGTTTTCTTGGGAAAGTATTTCCTTTATGTCGTCATTGATGCCTGTTCCCTTTAGTTTGAAAACTGCTTCCTTCTTAGTCCAAAGACTGATGAATGCGGCATCTGGGTTAGGAGATGAGAAAATCTGCTGGCATTCCTTTTCGTTCATGCAATAGCGTACCAAAGTTTCGTTGGCAGAACGGAGGCATTCAATGTCCAATCCGCAAGGCGCATTGCTAATAAAGCATCCGATTGCTTCTTTGCAATGGCTCAGACTAAAGTGAATGTTAGGGTAAGCATAAAGGCAGGGCTTTTGGTGCTTATCATACGAGAAAAGAGGCATTTCAGGGATGTTGTATTCAAGCCTTAGTCCCCGGCAAAGTTCCAGATAGGCTAAGGCACATTCTCTCTTCCCTTCAAAATGCTTGTACCTTAATGCTTGCTCCCTACGCCATGAAGGTAACATGCTGATGGCTTTTTCCACCTGCTTTTCCTTAATTCTCTCTAAATGGTCGTTGATATACAGCATACGCAACACAAAATTAGGCAAATTCTTTCATTTGAGAAAAAGAATAGTGCACTTTTCTTTTGCTCTTCTCTCGTTTTTTTGTAACTTTGGCTCTTGCCGAAGTTACTGGCACTCGGAAAAGGAAAGAAAAATGAACTTTTCTTTCGCTCTTCTCTCGTTTTTTTGTAACTTTGGCTCTTGCCGAAGTTACCGGCACTCGGAAAAGGAAAGAAAAATGAACTTTTCTTTCGCTCTTCTCTCGTTTTTTTGTAACTTTGCCCCCACTTTAAGTAAAAAGATTTAAACAAAAGACGTAAAATGAGTGACAGATTGTTTATTTTCGACACTACACTGCGTGATGGCGAACAGGTTCCCGGATGCCAGTTGAATACAGTGGAGAAAATTCAGGTAGCCCGTCAGCTGGAGGTGCTTGGCGTTGATGTCATCGAGGCAGGATTCCCCATTAGTAGCCCTGGTGATTTTAACTCGGTAATAGAAATCAGTAAGGCTGTAACATGGCCTACCATTTGTGCATTGACTCGTGCCGTAGAGAAGGATATAGATGTGGCTGCTGAGGCCTTGAAGTATGCCAAGCACAAAAGAATCCATACCGGTATAGGTACCAGCGAGAGTCATATTCGCTATAAGTTCAACTCTACACCCGAAGAGATTATCGAGCGTGCTGTGGCTGCTGTTAAGTATGCCAAGAAGTATGTGGAGGATGTGGAGTTTTATGCGGAAGACGCAGGAAGAACGGATAATGAATATCTGGCTCGCGTTATTGAAGCTGTTACCAAGGCAGGTGCTACGGTTTGTAACATTCCCGATACTACCGGTTTCCGAGTACCAAACGAATATCACGAAAAGATTAAATACCTGTATGAACATGTTGATGCTTTTGCCGCAGGGAAAAGCATATTGTCAACTCATTGCCATAACGACTTAGGCATGGCTACTGCTAATACCGTAGCGGGCGTGTTGGGCGGTGCCCGTCAGGTAGAGGTTACCATTAATGGTATCGGTGAGCGTGCCGGTAACACTTCGCTGGAGGAGATTGCCATGATTTTCAAGACGCATCCAGATTTGGGCATCGAGACCAATATTAATACAACTAAGATTTATCCTACCAGTCGTATGGTTAGCTCGTTGATGAATATGCCCGTTCAGCCCAATAAGGCCATTGTGGGAAAGAATGCTTTTGCACATAGTTCTGGTATTCATCAGGATGGTGTCTTGAAGAATGCCTCGACATACGAGATTATGGACCCCAAAGATGTTGGTATAGATGATAATGCTATTGTACTGACAGCTCGTAGCGGTCGTGCTGCATTGAAGCATAGGCTGAGTGTTAATGGGGTAGAGATTGACGGCGATCGTCTGGATAAGGTATATCAGGATTTCCTGGCGTTGGCAGACAAGAAGAAGGAAGTCACCGATGACGATATTTTGGTATTGGCAGGTGCCGACAGAAGTGCTTCGCACAATGTTAAACTTGACTATCTGCAGGTAACTACAGGAAAGGGCGTCAAGAGTGTAGCCAGCATAGGTCTTATTATTGCCAACGAGAAGTTTGAGGCTGCTGCTTCGGGTAATGGTCCTGTCGATGCTGCCATCAATGCACTGAAGTGCATCATCAAGCGCAAGATGATACTGAAAGAATTTACAATTCAAGCCATAAGCAAGGGCTCTGACGATATGGGTAAGGTACACATGCAGGTGGAATACGATGGTCACCTTTATTATGGCTTTGGTGCCAACACCGATATCGTAACTGCCAGTGTAGAAGCATATATTGACTGTATCAACAAGTTTAGATAATATGGGAAGGAGTTTGTTTGATAAAATATGGGACGCACACGTTGTACAGAACGTGGAGGACGGCCCTACACAACTTTATATTGACCGTCTGTATGCTCACGAGGTAACCAGTCCTCAAGCATTCGATACGTTAAGAGATAAGAAGATAGGTGTATTCCGCCCCGATCATGTAATTGCTATGCCTGACCATAATACCCCTAGCGACCAGCAGGAGCGTATCGATGATCCCGTAGGTCGTAACCAAGTGGAGACGCTGGCCAAGAACTGTGCCGAGTTTGGTATTACCCACTTTGGTATGGGAACCAAGGATAATGGTATCATTCATGTGGTAGGGCCTGAGAAAGCTCTCTCCTTGCCCGGCATGACCATTGTATGCGGTGACTCTCACACCAGCACACATGGCGCTGTAGGGGCAATAGCTATGGGTATCGGTACCAGTGAGGTTGCACAGGTTTTGGCCTCTCAGTGCATCCTCCAGAGCAAGCCCAAGACTATGCGTATCAACATCGAAGGTACACTTCCTCCTTGCACTACAGCCAAGGATGTAGCTCTTTACATCATGGCCCAGATGACCACAAGCGGAGCTACAGGCTATGCTGTGGAATATGCTGGAAGTGCCATTCGTAACATGAGTATGGAGGGTCGTCTTACACTTTCTAATCTTTCCATCGAGATGGGTTCACGTGCCGGATTGATTGCTCCAGATGAGATAACTTTTGCTTACCTGAAAGGACGTGAATATGCTCCTAAGGGTGATGCCTGGGACCGTGCCGTTGAAGAATGGAAAAAATTACGCAGCGATGACGATGCTGTCTTCGATAAGGAAGTAACCTACCGTGCCGAGGACATCGTTCCCCGTATCACTTACGGAACTAATCCTGGTGCCGGCATTGCTATTGACGAATGTATTCCTACTCTGGAGAGTATATCAGAAACAGATCGTCCCCAGTTCCTTTCCATGTTGGACTATATGAAGTTCCAGCCTGGTCAGAAGTTGGTGGGTACCCCTGTTGACTATTGCTTCTTGGGTGCTTGTACCAATGGCCGTATAGAGGATTTCCGCGCATTTGCCAGCATGGTTAAGGGCAAGAAGAAAGCTGAAAGTGTCGTAGCCTGGCTCGTTCCTGGCAGTTGGGCAGTTCGTCAGCAGATTATTGACGAAGGTATAGATAAGATATTGGAAGAGGCTGGCTTTGAGCTGCGTTTGCCCTCATGCTCGGCTTGTCTGGCTATGAATCCTGATAAGGTTCCGGCAGGCAAGCTCAGTATCAGTACCAGCAACCGTAACTTCGTAGGTCGCCAAGGTCCTGGAGCCCGTACCATATTGGCCAGCCCGCTTGTAGTGGCTGCAAGTGCGATAACAGGTGTGATTACGGACCCGAGAACTCTTTAAATGAAGAGTGAAGAATGAAGGCTGCGATTGAGCGAGAGCAATGCCAAACATGTTTGAGCATTGCCAAGCGTGAGCAGGCTCGACCGCAGGTCAAAAGTGAAGAATCAAATAATGTTCAAAGCTTAAAGTTCAATGAAAGAAAAATTCGACATCATACAGTCAACTTGTATTCCTATCGAGATTGACAATAATAATACAGATAACATTATTCCTGCACGTTATCTGGCTTTCACTACCCGTGATCCTAAGTTCTATGGTGAAGCTTTTATGCATGATTTGCGGTATGATGCTAACAATCAGCCAATCGCAGACTTTGTGATGAATAAGCCAGAATTCTCTGAGGCTCCCCGCAGGGGTGTACATGAGATCATCGTGGGCGGTCAGAATTGGGGCTCAGGTTCCAGTCGTGAGCATGCGGCATGGGCTATTGCCGGCTATGGCGTTAGGGTGGTTATCAGCAACAGTTTTGCAGATATTCATCGTAACAACCTGTTGAACTGTTTCGTACTGCCCGTTGTTGTCAGTCGTGGGTTCCAGTTGGAACTCTTTAAAAGCATAGCGGAGGACAGTAATACTCTTGTTACGGTTGATGTTCCCAATCAGACGGTAAAGAACGAGAAGACAGGTAGTGTGGAGCATTTCGAAATCAATGCATACAAGAAGTATTGCCTGATGAATGCCTACGACGATATTGACTTCCTTTTGGCTAATACAGATAAAATAGAAGCATGGGAGCATCGTACATAGAGATAATGGACACCACGCTGCGTGATGGTGAGCAGACCAGTGGGGTAAGTTTTGTGCCCCATGAGAAACTGCTCATTGTGCGTATGTTGTTGCAGGAACTGTGCGTCGATAGGGTAGAGGTTGCCAGTGCCCGTGTTAGCGAAGGCGAAAAAGAGGCTGTAACAATGATTTGCCGGTGGGCCCGCCAAGCCGGTAAGCTTGATCGGATAGAGGTCCTTGGATTTATAGATGGACAGACTTCTGTTGACTGGGTAAAGAATGTAGGCTGCAAGAATATTAATCTTCTCTGTAAAGGCTCCGAGCGCCATTGCAAGTATCAGCTCCAGAAGACGCTTGAAGAGCATGTGGCTGATATTAAGCAAAGTATCCAGTATGCACATGAGCAGGGTATAGATGTTAATCTGTATCTTGAGGACTGGTCGAATGGTATGAAGGACAATCCTCAGTATGTCTTTGGATTTGTCGATGCACTCCGCAGTGCCGGTGTGAAGCGTTTTATGCTGCCGGACACCTTAGGTATCCTGAATCCTATGTTAACGGCTCAGTATATCTCACAGATGGTAGAACGTTACCCCGATTTGCACTTTGACTTTCATGCACATAACGACTATGATATGGCTGCTGGCAATGTTTTGGCTGCCGTATTAAATGGCTGTAAGGGAGTTCATACCTCAGTTAACGGATTGGGTGAACGTGCCGGTAATGCACCACTCAGTAGTGTGCAGGCCATCCTGAAGGATCACTTCCATGGACGTACCGGACTTGTGGAGGAAAAGCTGAATAAGGCCAGCCGTATGGTTGAGAGTATCTCGGGAATTGCTGTGCCGCCCAACAAACCAATCATTGGTGAGAGTGTATTTACACAAGTAGCAGGGGTTCATGCCGATGGAGATAAGAAGCACAGCCTCTATTGCAATGATCTGATTCCAGAGCGATTCGGTCGTAAGCGTGAATATGCCTTGGGTAAAAATTCAGGAAAGGCAAATATCTTGAAGAATCTTGAGGAACTGGGTCTGGAACTGACACCTGAACAGACCCGTCGTGTAACAGACAGGATCATCGAACTTGGCGACAAGAAACAACTTGTTACCCAAGAAGACCTTCCGTACATTGTTAGTGATGTGCTGAAGCATACGGCTCCAGACGATAAGGTGAAATTGAAGAGTTACATGGTTTCTACAGCATATGGTCTTAAGCCTATGGCTAGTGTGAAACTGGAAGTGGCTGGCGAGATATATGAAGAATCTGCTATGGGAGACGGTATGTACGATGCTTTTGTGCGTGCTTGTCGACATATTTATCGCGACCGCTTGAACCGTGAGTTCCCTTGGCTCGATAACTATCAGGTCAGTATTCCGCCAGGTGGACGCACAGATGCCTTGGTGCAGACAACCATTTCTTGGGTTTGGAACGACAAGACATTCCGCACCCGTGCTCTTGATCCCGACCAGACAGAGGCGGCCATCAAGGCAACAATAAAGATGTTAAATATAATAGAACAAGAATATGAAGCTTAAGATTGCAGTACTGGCCGGTGATGGTATCGGGCCAGAGATTATGGAGCAGGGCGTGGCCGTAACCAGTGCCATTGCCGAGAAGTTCGGACACGAAGTATCATATAAGGAAGCTCTTTGCGGTGCTCATGCCATTGACGAAGTTGGTGATCCCTTCCCCGAAGAGACTTTTCAGATTTGTATGGAAGCAGATGCGGTTCTGTTTGCCAGCGTTGGCGACCCCAAGTTCGATAATAACCCCACAGCAAAGGTGCGTCCAGAGCAAGGTCTTTTGGCAATGCGTAAGAAGTTGGGGCTTTTTGCCAATATCCGTCCTGTTGAGACTTTCGATTGTCTGGTACACAAGTCTCCACTCAAGGACGAATTGGTTCGTGGTGCCGATTTTATATGTATCCGTGAGCTTACCGGTGGTATGTATTTCGGTGAGAAAAAGGAAGGAACAGATGAGGCTTATGACACCAACTACTATAGTCGTCCTGAAGTAGAGCGCATCTTGCGCGTTGCCTATCAGTATGCTCGTCAGCGCCGTAAGCACCTGACCGTTGTCGATAAGGCAAATGTCCTTGCCAGCAGTCGTCTGTGGCGTAAGGTTGCTCAGGAAGTGATGTTGGAATATCCCGATGTTGAGACCGATTTTATGTATGTTGACAATGCGGCCATGCGTATGATTCAGGAACCCAGGTTCTTCGACGTTATGGTAACAGAAAACACCTTCGGAGATATTCTTACCGACGAAGGTTCTTGCATTACCGGTTCTATGGGTCTTTTACCAAGTGCCTCTACCGGTGAGCATACACCTGTCTTTGAACCCATTCATGGCTCATGGCCTCAGGGTAAGGGCTTGAATATTGCCAATCCTTTGGCCCAGATACTGAGTGTAGCTATGCTGTACGAGTATTTCGGTCTAAAAGCAGAAGGTGCTCTCATTCGTGAAGCCGTCAATGCATCACTTGACCAAAACGTACGTACCCCTGAGATTCAGGTCGAGGGCGGTGCTAAGTATGGTACAAAGGAAGTTGGCCAGTGGATAGTGGATTATATTAAGAATGAATAGTGAGGAAGCCGTTTTTATTCTTATGCTTATTCTGTTGGTGTTTTTGTGTTAGTGCACAAAGATACCAACAGTTGGTAAAGTTGGGACTGGAGCAATTGCAGGCAGATAGTCTTTTACAGGCTGAGGCAACTTTTCGTGAGGCTTTGGATGTAGATCCGCTGATAAAGTCAAATGCTTTGCTTTACCAATATATCGGCAATATCCAGGAGCGTAGGGGAGAGTTTCAGAAGGCGCTTGATTCATACAAGATAGGCCTGACTATTTCCTCCACTACCATCAGTTTGTTGCTTTGTCGTGCTGCACTTTATTTGCGTCTGGATAATCAGGAACGGTCTATGGCTGATTATACCGAGGTGTTGAATCTTGAGCCTAATCAGACGGAAGCGCTTTTTTATCGTGCTTATCTGTATACTCAGCACCGCGATTATAAGCGTGCAAGGGCAGATTACGACCGCCTTGTTAAACTTGAGCCAATGAATGAAAAAGCACGTTTGGGATTGGCTATCCTAAACGATAAGGACCGTCGTCCACGTGAGGCTATGGAGCAACTGGATGCTTTGGCGCAACTATTCCCATCGCATGCTTCCATATATCTCGTGCGTGGCGGAATGTACCTCAGTCGTAAACAGTACGAGTTGGCCCAATCTGATATAGAACATGCCATAGAATTGGAACCCGAGAACCCAGACTGCTACGTATCTCGCTCACAGCTTTATAAGGCCCTAAAGAAGAAAAATCTGGCAAAGGCCGATGCACAGAAAGCCATCCGTTTGGGAGCTGATCCTTCATTTCTGACACCATAGAAAATCTGTTTGATGTTCCTGAGAACATTCGGAAACGAAGAATGGGAATGGCCTTTTTTTTGTTAAAAAAACGCAATAAATAGCCTTTTTTGGGTGATAAGTGTGTTTTTTGTTGTAACTTTACACGCTATGAGCTATGTTTGGGAATATAATGAGCTATCTGAAGCTGACAAGAGCACGGCGATAGAACTTGCTAACAGCTTGGGAATCAACCCTGTAATGGGTACACTGTTGGTAAACAGAGGTATCCGTACAGAGGAAGAGGCTCGTAAGTTTTTTCGCCCCCAGCTGACGAATCTTCTGGACCCCTTCTTGTTCGTTGATATGCAAAAGGCTGTAGATCGATTAAATGAGGCTTTGGGCAAGAAAGAACGAATCCTTGTATATGGCGACTATGATGTGGACGGATGTACAGCTGTAGCATTGGTTTATAGATTTCTTCAACAGTACTACTCAAATATAGACTATTATATTCCTAGCAGAAATGAGGAAGGCTATGGCGTTTCCCGTCAGGGCGTGGACTATGCCCATGAGACGGGTGTCAGTTTGGTTATTGTATTAGACTGCGGTATTAAGGCGGTAGAGGAGATTGCTTATGCCAAGGAGTTGGGCATAGATTTCATTATCTGTGATCATCACGTTCCAGATCCGGTTCTTCCTCCTGCAGTAGCTATTCTGAATGCCAAACGAGAAGACAGTACTTATCCCTATAAGGATTTGTGTGGTTGCGGTGTGGGCTTTAAGTTAATGCAGGGATTTGCCATTAGCAATGGGATTGAATTCTGCCATCTTATTCCGTTACTTGATCTGTGTGCCATAAGTATTGCATCAGACATCGTACCTATTATGGGCGAGAACAGAATTCTGGCATATCATGGTTTGCGACAGCTGAACCAAAATCCCAGTACTGGTGTGAAGGCTTTGATAGATATTTGCGGACTGACTGGGAAAGACCTTTCTTTAAATGACATAATTTTTAAGATTGGCCCGCGTATAAATGCATCTGGCCGTATGCAAAACGGAAAAGAAGCTGTATCGTTACTGATAGAGAAAAACAGTAAGGTGGCAAAAGAGAAAGCTGCTACTATTAATGAATACAATGAGCAGCGTAAGGACCTTGATAAATCCATGACAGAGGAGGCGAACCATATTGTTGCCTCTTTGGACCACCAGCATGAACATAAGGCTATTGTTCTCTATAATGAAGAATGGCATAGAGGTGTAATAGGTATTGTGGCCTCCCGTCTGACAGAAATCTATTTTCGTCCAGCCGTTGTGCTTACCCGTACTGATGACCTTGTAACAGGCTCTGCCCGTTCCGTTGCCGGTTTCGATGTTTACAGCGCTATAGAAAGCTGCAGGGATCTTTTGGAGAACTTTGGCGGTCATACCTATGCAGCAGGCTTGAGTATGAGGGTGGAAAATGTTCCGGAATTTAAGCGAAGGTTTGTGGAGTATGTTGATAAGTATATCTTGCCTGAGCAGACAAATGCTGTGTTAACGTATGAGGCAAAAATTGACTTCAAGGATGTAAACTACCGTTTTTATTCCGACTTAAAGCGTTTTAGTCCATATGGCCCTGAGAATCCTAAGCCTATGTTTTGTACTGAACAGGTTTATGATTACGGAACCAGTCGCGTTGTGGGACGTGAACAGGAGCACATCAAATTGGAGTTAGTAGATAGTAAGAGTAGTAGGGTAATGAACGGCATCGCGTTTGGTCAGAGTTCTCAAGCCCGTTATATTAAGACCAAGCAAGCTTTTGATATTGTTTACTCACTTGAGGAAAACAGTCACAAGCATGGTGAGGTTCAGTTGCAGATAGAGGATATTAAGCCTGCCTTGTAAGAGAGAAGAAGATGGATACCTATCTCTCCATTCTGAAAAGATACTGGGGATACGATGATTTCCGCGGTATTCAGCGCGATATTATAGAAAGTATTGGCAGTGGACGTGATACACTGGGTCTTATGCCAACAGGTGGAGGAAAGAGCATCACTTTTCAGGTTCCTGCCCTTTCCAAGCCAGGGATGTGTGTGGTAATCACTCCACTTATAGCATTGATGAAGGATCAGGTGGAGGCATTGAATAGTAGAGGTATAAAAGCTGCATGCATACATTCAGGATTGTCTCACGAGCAGACTTTGGTTATATTAGAGAACAGCGTTTTTAATGCCTATAAATTTTTGTATATATCGCCAGAGCGACTCTCTTCTGAACTCTTTCTGAAGAAACTGGGACACATGAATGTTAATTTCATTACTGTTGATGAAGCGCATTGTATATGCCAATGGGGATATGATTTCCGCCCCTCTTATCTGCAGATTGCTAAGGTGAGAAAAATTAAACCCGGCTGTCCTGTTTTGGCTCTAACAGCGACTTCAACACCCGAGGTGGCGAGGGATATACAAAAGAATCTCTGTTTTAAAGAGGAAAATGTTATTCGTATGAGTTTCTTCCGTCCTAATCTGGCTTACAAGGTATTACATGCCGACGCTACCATGTTAGGATTACTTCAGTTACTGAACGAATATGACGGCTCCTGTATTGTTTATACGCGCAATAGACAAAATTGTGAAGATCTATCCAAACAATTGACAGAATATGGTTTTTCGTCAACTTATTATCATGCCGGTTTGAAGGCTGGCGAAAAGGACGTGCGGCAGGATGCTTGGCTGAGAGGTAATTACAGAATAATGGTTGCTACCAATGCTTTTGGTATGGGAATAGATAAGGCCGATGTAAGGCTGGTAGTACATATTGACTTACCTGATTCTATAGAAGAATACTTTCAGGAAGCCGGCAGGGCCGGTCGAGACGGGAAACCTGCCAGTTCTGTGATTGTAATGGACGGCAAAGAGCTGGAACTTTCAAAGCGGAGGGTCAAACAGCACTTTCCCGATTTGGACTTTGTAAGAAAGGTATACGAGGATGTATGCTGTTTCCTTCAGTTAGCAG
>Ga0326513_10001432_pt1 | contig 18826 bp, 33 predicted proteins | sample 2_2465_0518_D_FD_203654 | JGI IMG/M metagenome (GOLD analysis project Ga0326513, IMG submission 203654) | Bovine rumen microbial communities from UC Davis, California, United States - 2_2465_0518 | ecosystem: Host-associated > Mammals > Digestive system > Stomach > Rumen | place: USA... | reverse complement strand
GGCTGCTGTTTCATTTTATTCGTCCCCTACTTCTTAGCTACGGCCTCAACCACAAATTTATGTGTTTCATATACATCGCCACACATATGTGGCTTACTAAGAACCACAATATCGCCAACACCAGCGAGTTTTTCCACCTTTTCTTCCAACTTGTGCACTCTCTGTTCAAGAGCATAGAGATCAGATTCTGTTATCATATCCTATTCCTCCTCGCCCTGCAAATTTTTACAAGCTTCAGTAATTGAGTCAGTGACCGACTTAAGAACTAGTTCAATGCTATCTTCATCCATGTCAAAATATGCAATCAAGCATCTACATATTGTTAGTATATTGGGTGAAGAATATCCTTCATACACTGTCCCCATATACTCATAAACAATAGAATACAGTGGTGATGGACAAAAAACTACTTTTATGCCTTTAAATGCCATATCATCAAATTTTGGTGTCATTCGTTTTCCTCGCTTTTCTTTTTATAATGCTTGCAAAAATTTCTAGCCTCGCCGTATTGCTGTCTGAGCCAGCAGTCCCCATATTCACAAGAATCACATAGGCTTTCCTCGTTTTCCCGCAACTGCCACTTCGCATACTTCTTGTCTATTCGCTCTAAATCATTAGCAAACTCATTTAGAGCTTTCGCAGCATCCCTAGATTCGGATATGATCGCTGTTAGATCCATCTCAGGTACAATTATTCTCTGATTCTCCATCATCTATCTCGCTTTCTTTCATTTAATCCAATGAAATATACTTTAAATTGTCCGCTACTTCCCTCGAATTAAACCAATTAGTCCAAGGGTTGTCTGTCCAGTATTTCGTATTATACACCTTTTTGTTCCACGAGGTTATATCAGAGATTACATCGGACTTAGAGATGTCTTCGTATTCGCTTTTAATAATCTCATACCGTTTACATAGCCCATCGTATTCCATTTTATTTTGAATGATTGTTCTTTGGACCGTACTATGCTCTACTATAATCATAGATATAAAAAGAATTAAACCGATAAAACCAATCACAAAGTTGAGAGCTCCCAAATACTCTAGAGAGTCGTACTTATAAGATTGTTTTCCTATTTTCCAAAGTACAAAGCCAAATAACACCATCACTATTGCTATAATTGTTAAAATCATTTTTCTATCTCACTTTCTATCCATTGTTTAACTTGCATAATAAGGACATGCGCCCTGTTTACGCTCCTCGCATTGCACGTCTTCGAGTTTAAATGTACTCCCGGAAATATAGTCCTCATCAAAGAAGACCTTTAACTGCTGTCTTTCTGAATTCCACGGCTGACAGCACTTTAAATACCCGCCATAGCAGGTAACCTCCTCCCCGTTTTCCCTATTTGTGGTGACGACTCGATCAATCTTAACCGGGACATAAATAGTATCTCCTAATTTAGGAATACCGGGTTTATCAATTTCAATCATTTAGATATCTCCTTATCTCCTAAAATATCCCTCAACTTCTCCATCTCTTCCTCCAAAATATCATTGAAGGCTTCTTCATATTCCTTATCTGAAACAAACCGCTGCTTTCTTCCGTTTGGCATAGTCCCGATATAATCGGAACTAGACCAGTAGCCTACGGGCTTCCTCACATCCATATACGCTCCTTCTTTCCATACTTCCCATTTATTATACACCAGCCATGCTTCTTTTCTTTTGTTCCGTCATCTATCGGTGCTTCAGCACCACTGCAGACATACAGTGCATTGCAATGGATCCTCTCCATTTTGCCCAGTAGCGCCATTCTCTCAAGGCACTCACCTGCATATTTGCATGCTGAGCAGGACATATTGGTTATTGACTTCTTTTTGTTCTTCTTTGCAAACATTTCATTTTCCTCCTATAAAATCTTTTTCGTTAAACATTTTCTTTTCCAAAAGAGCCCTATCAATCGCAATATCAATTGGAGACCGGCTCTTTAAGTAATAATAGTAGAGATGATCAAATGGGGTATTCATCCGATCAATCCTACCTGCTGCCTGGACCATTGTTTTGTAACTGTAATTCTGGCTGTAAAATATAATAGTATTACAAGTAATACAGTTCCAAGCCTCTGATCCTGAGCCGTAATTTACCAAGTATACCCATTTTTTAGTATTTGGAATGAATTCATGCTTGTGGCCATTGTAAACAGCTACTTTGCATCCCCATTCCTGCCCCTCTAACAGCTCTAATTCGGAGTCAAAATTGTAAAATATAATGACTCTTGAATGCTTTTCGAGGAGCTCCTTACAGGCCTCTATACGGCTCTCATTGAGGTTTCCTGTAAGGCGTAACAAGTAACAAAGTTCAGAAATGGACTCAACAGGCTTGTTTTTCTCTAAATTCCACCTGTTTTTCCACAACTCCTTGTATGCAATACGGTCGTAATCACAAAAAATATCTTTTTTCGTAATTTCTATTTGGTGCCGATAATTCATCTGTACCAGTACATTACGTCGCATCGCATTAAGCCTGCCGCGTCCACGCCAATCGATAATTTTAGGGTACTTCGAGTTGTACGCATAAATAGCATGCTCCATGAGCATCTGCGTACGGTTCCTGAAATATCCATTTGCAACAAACACCGGGATAAATTGCTCGTAGTTGTCCCCGGGTGTTGCTGTCAGGATTATCCACTGGTTTTTCCTAGCTATCTTATAAAAGCACTTCACCCACTTTCCTTTACCGGTCACATGATCCTCATCAAATATAAAAAAGACTCCGAAGTAGTTTACATACTTGTGTATGTTCTGCCATGAATCAATAATAATGTTATCTTGACCAGGGATCAAACCAAAAGGGGCAAGTTCCCTTTCCCACTCCTTGTCATCACGCTTTTTAGCAGTGGTTATGATTATTAAGTTTTTAAAATGCTTTGGTGGTTTAAAATTGTGCTCATCGTGACAATCACCACCGCAAACCTTTTCATACCAGTAAACGAGGCCTGTACGGCTCTTTCCAGAACCAACGGATCCTTTCAGTATCTTACCGTTCGAGAGACTCTCAACAGCCTCTCGCTGGTAGTCTCTCAGATAGTCCATTACTCCTTAGCCTCATTTACAGATACTTCTGTGGACGCACTACAATCGTCTGTTGTCTTAGTGATCTGCTGTTTTGCTTGCAGTATCAACCTCGCAGCCTGCTGCTCAGTTATCCCAAGAGCTTTCCCAATGTCCTTTGCAGACTTTCCATCTCTTAGCATCTGCATAAAAGCCTTTCCAGCCTCAAGCTGACGCTGTTTAATGTTCTTCTTCGCCAATTTCTTTGCTGCATTCATTTTGTGTACTCCTTCCAAAGCTCTATTGTTTTTTCTACTCGCCCGACTATGAAGCCTGCGCCAAATATAAAAGGCGCCACTATTATGTATAGTATTTTATATCTATAGTTTTCATAGCATTCCTCCTTTGCATAAAGCAATTCCAACCAATCCGATTGCAAAATATCCGAGCTTTCGAATCATCTTTACCGTTACTGCGACCGCACAGAAGCAAATCGCCAAACCAAATAGTGTCAACATTTAAAGCTCCTTTCAAAATATAAAGTGAAAAGTTAAGAGAGACGGTTACATTCTCTCACTATAGGAGTTGTTTTTTACACGCATGCAAAAGGAGAGAGGGATTGTTAGTCCCTCAAATCCTTAATTTTTCTTTCAATTAAATCCTTCTTGGCTATTGCCAAGTCTTCATCGTCTAATTCTACAATTGTCTTTATTGTCTTACTTAATTTTCTTTTTTCTTCCGATACCTCATTCGTCTCTATATCATAACTTGTCTTTAAATATCTTTTCCAATTGTTTACATGCCTTCGATACCCACGTTTAAAATCTTCTTCTGTCCATCCGCGCTTTAACCTCTGATATAATGTCTGTACATTTATTCCATAAGCTAAAGCAGCCTCAGCACCGTTTTTATAGATCTTCTTTCCTATTATTACTTCCTTCATGTTACAATCTCCTTTCAAAATATCAAGACACCATTGTCTCATTAAAGGAGCTGTTTTTTACACGCATGCAAAAAGAAAGAGGGCTGGTATAAGCCAACCCCCTCTAAAATATTAATCTTCGGGAAATTCCTCGTCATCATACCTGGATGCAAACTCGTCTTCGAGCACTGTTACATACATAGACTTAACGTATGCTTTAACCCCATGGCCGTCGTTAACATTCCAAATATACGGGCGAATGACAAGATCAACCCGAGCAATATCATCAAAGTCAAGGCAGCCTATTGAATCCTCATCGAGAAGCGTCTTATGCTTACCTGCGATCCTTACAATTTTAGGCGGGTATTTAAATGACACCTTAACCGGAAGATGATAAAACGGTTCTGCATCTTCCCTCTTGGGTTTACGGATTTTAACTTTCCATCCGTCCTCGATCAGCTGCTGTGCCAGCTCCTCGTCCTCGATTACAACTGAAAAATTGCGATCGCCGGCCTTATTATACTGCCCTCTCTCTTCCCCTCTAAAGTTCCTAAATACGATATGGGCATTTTCCATGTTTAATACTGTGCTTCTGTCAATCATAATAATTTTCCTTTCTAAATATCATGCTACATAAGCTGTTTCTTCTGAATGTACCGGGTGAACCCAGCCATTCTCTTCAACAAAATCCGGCTGTATATAAGGATCATCTGATAAAAACCAAGTAGAATCCCCATACGCCACAAGTGAGTCTGCTGCTTTGTTCTTTAGATTTTCAAAGTATGAAATATCAATGTCATCTTCTTTGTGCAAAGCCCTAACAACTTCACTGTCTAACCAGAAATATCCTTTTGTTCCAGTAGCTGCATTATAGTGCTCCCGATCTTTAGACCAGAACAGTTCCCCACCACCGCAACCGGGTTTAATAGGACAAAACTGACCAACTCGACCTATGAATTCGTATTCGCCGTCTTTGTATTTCAAATATAACGCCGATTTTACTTCCTTTGTTTCGCATAGGTCATCAAATGTAATATCTTCATGTGTAAATAATGATTTGAAAATGTAAGGGTGCTGGAACTGAGCACCTACTGCCTTCCACTCTCCTTTCTTCGTTTTACCTATGAATACTGCATCGTTAACCAGACAAATCCTATCCCATTCGTCCTCGATTTCGAATGTATAACCGTAAAGCTTGCCGAAAATATAAATAAACCAGAGTATCTCTGGGGTAGGATCTGCAACCTTAATAGAATCCGTCTTAATGTGAATTACTTCAAATCCTCTCTTTAAGACTTCGTTTTTCAGGTCGATCATGAATAGAGCGCCTCGTTTAGCAACAATGTTGTCTATGTTACGCTTGTCGCGGAATGGATTGTCAAAGTGAGCAGATGTAAGACCATAAACAGAATTGATTGCTATTTTAAGTGCCGCTGACAACTGCTTTGCTAAATCAGGATCATCCAAATAAGGCGCAAGCTTACCATCGAATAGTTGTTTAGCCGATTCATAGTCTTTATGCTTTATGTAAAGTCTCGCTAGTTTAAGGTCGCTAAATCGTCTGGTATATTTCCCAAACAGATTTTCATCCTCTGCAGATGACGGATGCATTGATGCAACATCTTCGGTAGTTGTCCATCCGTACATACCAGGAGCAGCATAAACATAGCCTCCCTCACCGGTTTCCTCTCCACGATAGGTAGATACACCAGCCTTGAAAGAATATCCAGGGAAGTAAGGCATCGGCTTATCTATGTGAAATACATTCACTAATTCATCCACAATCTGGTAAAGGTCTGCCTCACCTTTCGTATCAGTGTCAGCACTAATTACCTCTTTTAAAATATCTTCTGCAACAGCTGCTGCTTCTTTGTAATCAAATGTTTTCGGTGTTTTCTCTCCAAGATTCCTGTAGTTGAAATATTGCTGTGGATTCTTATCACCTCTAAATATAATTTTACCTGTAAGCTGATTTGTTGTGTCGTTTACCGTTCCACCAGCTAATGCTGCCAAAATCTCTCTTGCTTTGAAATCTCCTTGACGAGCATTCCAAACAGCTTCTGTTGCACGAACATCATTATCACAATATTCTGCGACTAAAGTCCATTTGGATTCAGGAACAGGCTGATCCCAAGGTAAGCCAAGCTCTTGATGATGAATTCCAAGTTCGATTTCAAATTTCTTAAGAGACTTCTTTTCTGAAGAGAAATCATAAATGTCAGTGTACGATAAGTTGTAAGCTTCTCTAAAGAAGCCCTCTTTCCTTACTACAATATCCTGGCTTAGGTTAAACAGCATTTCATTTGTGTATCCTTGCATTCGACCATACAAAATATGATTGTCATACCTTCGACAATTGAAGCCTATAAGTTTTGCCTTACATAATTGAGCTACATCGTCTGGTGAAGGATTAATCATTCGTATAACCTGCTGATCCTCGCCCGGATACTTCCAGTTAACCACAAACAGATTTGGAAATACCTCACAATCGAAAAATATAATTCGATCATCTTTTGCCGCAACGTCGTCAGAAGGATTCTCCGACATATACTTCATCTGTTGGCAAAGTGCTAAACAATACGAAGCATTATGTGTACTGCTGCCTGCAAAGTTTTGAATTCTTTTTCGCATGTTTGTAACATCGTATGGAATACCAGAAGCATATGCATCATCGAGTATCTTCTTTATGAACATTACTTCTGGTTTGGTTGCACCGTGATGCTTTTTAGCGATACAGTCTTCAATTAATGTTATTATTGCCTTTTCGTTTTTAATCGAGTCAAAATTTACCACATTTTCGTCCTCCTCTTTAAGCGGGAGACCAGTTGAAAGATGGGCTATTGGAATATCATTACACAAGATCACAGCTCTTCTTAATGACGCATTTCCTGGAAACGTTTTTACTTCTATATGCGGAGCATAATCGTGTTTTAACTTGCTCACATCTCCATCATAATAATAGTGAAGATGAACCCCATTTCCAGATTTGCTCACTTCCGTGTATGTTGGTGGAAATTTTGCAGCTGCGTCTAAGTTCTTATTTAGTAATTTATTCCCGTTTGCATCTTGAATATCCAAGTCAATTACTATTAAGTTTTCTGGAACTTTGACATAGTGTAATTTCTTGGTGTCTAGGTCTTTAAGCGTTTGTCTACAGTTCTCCCATGGCCTCATCGGTGTCCCCATTTTAGTTGCATACTGTGCAGGGCAATCGGCAAGCTCTATGTCAAGTAGTGAATGTTGATAAACAAGTTGCGGATAGTATCTTTCTTTTCTGCCTGTCTTTTCGTTTAGTTTTGCTTTATAGCCTGGCATTCTAAATCCACTAAACCAAGAATATATGTGCTTGCCATCTTCTGTTGTATGCATTTCTTCAAATGATGCGTAATAATTTTTCATTTCCTCCTTTATTACCCTTTTAGACACTGCGTATCTAACATTCGCATCAGTTGACCACTCCTTATACAACTCCCAAATAGTAGACAAGCTTATTCCGTCTGGTGTACTTAAAATATCCATGTTTTCCATGATGAAATTATATGTATCATTTGATGCACCGATCATTCGTATTGGAACATAACCATCATAAAATTCAGGATTGTCTTCATAAACTTGTAAACAATGGTGAGCTATTGCGCCCAACTCAAATTTGACACGAGCCATATCATCAGTGTATTGTTTTATAGGGAGTGTTTTACCTGTTGGTTGAATATCAATAAGCCTTCTTATAAGTCCTGACCTTGAATCTGTAATCCGTACAGGTTTGTTTGTACCCATAAATAGAAACGATTTGAATCTTTGAGAATATAACGACTTAAATTTTTCATTCACTGACATTTCTTCATGCGAGATTAAAGAGTTAAGACGGCTGTTATCCTCAATATGTGATAAGTCACCATCGTGTTCTATTGCCACTAACGGGTTTTCTTTAAACGGCTCCAAAGCAAATGTAGAATTGCTATTAGCTAAAGCCGAGGACCGAAATGTACAATAATACCCTTTAAAGAGCATTTGTATGATGTTTAAGATTGTCGACTTTCCGGTACCGCCTGATCCATAGAAAACGCAGAACTTTTGAATCCTTCTGCTGTCTCCGTTGATTATTGAACCAATGCACCACTCGAATTTATGCCTTTCTTCCTTGTCGTACAAAATATCAACAAGATCTTCGTAAGCTGAAATGTCCCCTGGCTCTAATGCATAGTCCAACTGCTTTGAGGCATAGTTCGTCTTTTTAATCTCTGTATTTGAAAATATCAAGTGTTCATCAAGTGAATGAAAGTTGTCCCTACATTGTTTCTGACAATATTTGTGCCATTTGTCTATCAACCCAGAGTCAGAATCCCACAAATATAAAGGATAGTAATTCCTATCCCCATCTTCACGACGCTCTTCTAAATATCTTTTTGTCTCAGCATCAATTAATTTTATTGCGTCTGATTCATCTGTCGACCACTTTTGTTTTGCGTCATCCCAAATAGCATAAAAGTCAGATCCTCTGATCATTAAGTCTTTACTTTTCTCGCCAACTATAAACTTTGGATACACTTCTGTACGATTTTTAACTATTCTTGTGGAGATTTTTACAAAGTCAAGCATGTTCAAATCTCCTTTCAAAGTTGTGTTTCTGTTAAATACCAATTCATCTGATACCAGATTTCTGCTTTTCTCATGTTAATGTCTGGTCGTTTAATTGTAAACAACCCGCCCCGGCCATTTGGCTCGTATTTCCGTTCAAGAAACCTATTTAAAATGAAGTCTGTTTCTTCTTGATCGAAACAACTGTCCAACATACCACCTAAACCAAGACTAAATATCATTTTCCAGAACCATTCACCTGAACGATTACCAAAATCAGAATCTGCCATAATGTCGGTTTCCATTCGATTTGCTAAGGCCACCATCATTTCCAAAACAGAACAGGGGAAGCCCCTGTCATCGACGCCATAATACCTAAATCTAAGTTCATAACCGTCTTCTTCCCTGTTCTGATCCATTGGAATTACAGAATAGAACTCCGTATGGTGCAATGTGTTCAATAATTTTGTGTAATCGTTAAAATTTATAGTTCTACATTTAGTCTGCTTAATTAGCCAGGTAAAATATCCAGGATCTTGTCCTGTCATTCTTCACCAACTACCTCGGAATAGGTCCTGACATCCGCCGCAATTTCATAATCATGACGAAGATCATCATTGCGAACATGGACTAAGTCAGACTTCTGTAACTCAGCCTTGAAACCTTTTCCGAGAATTCTATCCGCATCTTCAAACACCTCATCAGTATCTCCAACTGTTATTGTTCCATCAGAGTAGCAGACCAGATTTATCTTCTCATAGTCATCACACTCATCCTCGTACTGATCTTCCGTTATCAGATGCGGCTTGTTTTTCTTTTTCTTCGAAGCATCTCCAATTGAAGAATATCCGAAATACTGTCGAGCTTTCTCGAGTGCTGCTTTATCAGACTCTTCATCCTCGATCGCTACTTCTTCTGCTTCAGCAGCATCGTTAACAAGTTCTACTGGTTTATTCTGAGCCTGATACTCTTCAAGCTTCTTCTCATAATTTCTCTTATAGACCTCTTTAACAGAGTCTATGTCTTCCTGGCACTGCTCTGCCATTGTCTTCTTGGTGAAAAAATATCCAAGAAAGGCACCTATTGCAGCACCAAGACCAAATGAAATCGCTGTTTTATAATTCATTTCTTTCTCCTTTTCTTAATTGCTGAAATACACATTACCATAATTAAACAGTGGAGTGCCAAATGTATGGTAATGGTTCGTCCTGAAGTACAACGCATTGTTGATCGGTCCATTAGCAAGTATTGTTTCTACTGCTTCTTGAGTTTCCGGATAGATGCAACCTTGGTTCCACATCGCGCCTGAAGAAACTACTGTATAGGCACCTGAGTAGATCTCATTTCGTATGGTACAGCCTTTGCTAGCCGCTCTATTTAATACAACAGATGTGAGATGCTCCATCCCTTTTTCACCCATTGTATACCCCTCGGCCTGGATCAGCATCTCGAGCTCCACCAATTCATCAATTTCAAATATAACTTCCTCTTCTTCGATTTCAGGCTCGGGCTCAGGTTCAGATTCCGGACGATACTTTTCATAGATCGCCTGCATTTCACCGTCACCAACCAAGTATGAATCATTATTCTTAAGAACAAGTGAAGTTAAGTTTGAATTGAAGTCTTGAGATGTTTGCGCCATAAGTTTACTTGCTCCTGCTGTCAAAGAGGGAGTTACAGATGAAATATCCATTTCAGCCTTTGGCGCATTTGCTGCCCCTACGCAAAGCATCGTCCCAAATATCATTGTTAATACTGCCGATACAATTTTTCTCATTACATATCTCCTAAAATGTTTCCATCTACATTAAAGTCAAGAAGAATTCTGTTTTCCTGACCGTTTACAAAGTTCCTTGAGTCACAATTGTAAATATCATAGATTCCAAAGTCAACATAATTGTCACCCTTAGGGTTCTTTGTATCATAAGTCCATCCAACTATTTGACCAGCTTTTGATCTTTTAAGGCCGAGCATGTCATAAACTTCATTTAAGAAGAGATGACCATTAGCCTTCAAATAGTCGTTTGCAGCATTCTGCTGAGCCCTCAAGCAAAGGAGATTCATCTCAGGATCTCTTTTCCACAGACTGGAGCCCTCGTCAAAATATCTTGCGTACATTGAATGACCTGGAATATTTGTTGAGTCGTCGATCTCCTTAAGGACTTCCTTCTTGACTTTCTTTCCGTCCTCTATAACTTCGACTTTCTCTTTCTTGATGTTGTAATATAATTCATTATCAACATCTTCGCCATACTTTTCTCGCACTCGTTCTCGGTAACTCTTGAATGCTGCGATAACTGATCCAAGTGCTGCTGTAGCTGCCTTAAGTCTGTCTTTCTCGATCTTATGACTAAATATAAATGCTATAGCCGTAAGTCCTGCTGTAATAATTACAGGAATTGCAGCCTTGACAAGTTTCCAGCCAGTTTTAACTTTTATTACTCTACGATCTCTGAGATAATCTTTTTCCGTATACTCGACTTTCGTCGTTTCTCCATTTGGAAGTTGTCTTGTTACCATTCCGTCATGCAGCTTTGCAGTGCGCATTACATTATCTGCATGGCTGAGTTCTTTTGTACACTCTTCCAAAATATCATTACACTTGGGTGCTGTCTTAAAGGAAGCAAAGATCGTAAAACCAAGACCTACAAGTCCAAGTGTTGTGAGAATTTCAGGTGCATGCTGCTTTACCATGAATCTCCCACGATTTACAGTTGCTACTAAGTTCATTTAAAAACCTCCTTAATCAAGAATACTTGCCTTAGGTAACCGGATTAAATATCCACCTCTTACGCGATCAACATGCGCTGAATTGAGGTTGATCCAACCATAATTGTAGTATGTAAACGGACAATCTCTATTTGCATACTCGAACATGTCCCCAACTGAAACTGTTTTGAAATCCCTAATGTTCTGACGCATTGAATCCAATACAGATTCTGCATCACCTCTGGTTGCAAATATCAGAGTTTCATAATCATACGGAGAACCTGGTCCTGGCTCATAATCGTCTGGATCTCTTCTACGGCTTGAAGATTTACCATAAGATGAGTAACTTGTATAGCTGTTTCTCGGGATTCTTGTTGTTCCGCCATAATATCCGCGAGGAGATCCACCGCCAAAGATTGCCTGAATTGTACTGATTAGGCCGTCTGCAATAGTATCTCTAATGCCTCCGACCACTGATTCAAAAAGCGATTCACCAAATGATCTATCCTCTTCGGCAAAAAAGACAGACTTAAACTTACTCCACGCACTCGGCTTCTTCTCAACTACTTCACCTGTAACTACTGGTGTCTTTTTCTCTCTTTTATCTTCCTGTATGTGCTGCGATTTCGTGTTAGACGGGAAGTTTAATTCATCCATAAATATCCTCCTAAATTAAAAATGAAAAAGGAATAGGTCTTGTCGACCCATTCCTATGAAACTCTTAGTTCTTCTTTTCCTTGTTTTCTTTCTGGTTTTCCTTTTCAAACTCCTTCTTAGCCATAAACTCCTTCAAGCCGCCAGCTTCCTTAACATTTCCTATGGCTCCGGAGATATCTTTTACCGCTGAGAATATTCCATACCCAGCGAATACCAAGATCGCTCCGATTCCAAACTTTTTAAGGAATCCAAGTGCCGGCTTTTCTTCCGTCTTTGCTACTTCGTTGTTTTCGTTTTCCATTACAACCATATTGTCTTCCATTTTTGTTCTCCTTTCAAGAACTTTGTTAATAAGTTTCTTTCATTATAGGAATGGTTTTTTACGCGGTTACATCAAACTCATATAATCTGACTCTGGCGGATACGCATAGCAGATCACATGACAAGGTGTTCCGTCTGGTGCAGCCGCATTACGCACTGATGCAAATGAAGCATCTTTTACCGAAATATCTATCAAGTGCTTATCCACTCGCCAACCTAATGCTTCACCATTTGTTCCAGCATTCAAACCCAAATATCCAAGCCAGTCATTTTCGCTAATCCACATATCTTTAACCATATCGGAATTAGCATTATTCATAGCATCGTAGACAGTTTGAACATCTGACATAAAGTAGCTATTTGAAAGAGGCTCGTAAAATAACATTGCACCTTTTCCAGGCAATGACGAAATATCACTTGGAGGAGGATTTTCGTTTACCTTCTTCTGAGCAAGCTTGTCCTCTATTTTCTTTGCCTTACCTTCTCCAAGTTGTTCCTTGACCTCTTCTTTATACTCTTTAAGTGCTGTAGCACTAATGCTTGCTGCACTAACAAGCGCTGTTGTTCTTTCCTTAACCCCTTTCATTCCAAAACCAATTGATACTACGCTCGCTCCAGCAACAATAATTGTCGGAACAAAATGAGGAATGGCTTTCTTGAACTTCTCACTTTTTGTGAGAGGCCGTTCAAGTTCCTCTTCTTCCTCCACGATCGCATCATGAGCCTTAATAGCTGCACGACCGCATAGGAAAATTGAAGCAATTAATCCTGCTACCCCAAGCCAGATTTTAATCTCTGGAGCGTTTTGCTTCAGAGTTGCAGTGTTAATCATTTGATTAAAACTCCTTTCCAAAAATTAAGGGGGATTGTTAGTCCCCCAACCTCTTGCTAAACTCGTCTGAGATAGTACTTTTCAAATTTGCCTCCATTTCTTTCATGCCTCTCTCGTTTTCCTCTTGCGCCTTCTTGGAATCGGCCAATGCGCCGACCCCAGTGAATAACGCTCCTAAGGATGTCAACAGTACTCCTAAAATAGTCCACATATAGTCTCCTTTCTCAAACTTTGTTTATAGTTTCTCATTATAGGAGCTGTTTTTTACGCTACATTTTAATGCTGCGGATGAAATATCCAACAGCATACAGCCCACTAAACACAATGCACACCCCCATCAGAAGTGCAATTGCATTTTCCTTAAACCAATTTGAGATCTTTGCTTTCATTTTATTGTCCTCCTTTAAAAATATCAAAACCGAAGAGAGCCTGCGTCTCTTATATTAAAACTGAATTGTCGTGACTCCTGGAATTTTTGCCGTATTCTTAAGTAAACCACTTTCGATGTTGCCTAATGTGCCGGTTTCAGAGAAACGAAGCACCTTATTTGTGTTGTGATTTGCGAATGCTATACCTGCTCCTGCTGTAGCTGCACCACACAGAACTTTCGCTATTATTTCCCATACTTTAAGCTTCGAATTTCTCTCGTCAATTTCTTTCTGATGCTCAAGCTTAAGCCGCTCAAGCTCACCTTCTTCTTCCCGCTTAAAGATATCATTGTTTGCTTTTATAAGTTCTGTCTGAGTCTGCATGTGAGTCTTATACAAACGCTCAAACACCTCCAAATTCTGTTTTCGTTTTTCTTCATCTTTGATCCCGTCAACTCTCTTTAGTTCTTTTTTCAAAAAGTTGTCCACCTCTTCAGATAACTCTTTTTTTTCTTCCTCTGCCATATAACTTCTCCTTTCTAAATATAAAGTTAACAGCTCTCTTCACTATAGGGACAGATTTTCTCACGGGTATTCGGATGCGGATAATCTGTCATCCATTCTACTTCTCCATCATCTGGATAGCGTCTAAGGTACTCCAAATATGTTTTTGTAGGACCTAATGGAGTACTGATTTCCACATAAGGCTTACCATCGTTCACGTGGAAGTCTATAGTTTCACCCTCCTTTGTTATTTGATTTCGATCTATATGTTCAAACTCGATCCACGGGAAGTCATACTCATCAATTAACCCATCGTAAGTCCAACCAGTTTTTTGAAGCCTATCCGGATACTCGACAGCCGGGCATCCTTTAATCTGAACCTGATTTAAAATATCATAGAAGTCTGCAGAACTTGTATAGCCCCGTATGATCAGCTTTTTTTCGACCTCCATCTCAGTTTCACAAATTGACTTCAGAGTCGAAGTGAACCAAATATCATTTGTTGAATCATAGAACATCTTTGGCCTGCAATACTCTGTGCTAAAGGACTTATCTCGTATGGTGCCTTCCGCGATACGGATTTCTTTAGCCCCTTCTTCGCCAAACTTTTCCTTTAGTTTATCTTTAACCTTATTATATGTAATGCCCATCGCGCTTAATGATCCCGCAAGAGCTGTTATTTGTGCTTTTGAAATCTTATGAGATGCCACATTACACCCGATCGTTGCAGCAACTGAGATTCCAGTCGGAACCCAGTATTTCCATGTAAGCTCAGCCTTCTCCTTGAATGTGAGATCAGCTCCGAGCTTGTTCTCTTCTTCTGTTATTATTTGATGTGCCTTAACCGCACCTTTGGCCGCAAATATCACAGATACAAAAGTGCCTATAGCACCCAGAACTGTGAGAATGCTAGCTGCAGTGCTTTGCCTGTTGTAGTATAACATTATACCACCTCCATAGACTGCTTTACCTCATCTAATGTTTCGTCTGAAATCTCATTCATCTGTTTGTGGCAAAAAGGACAGGGGTTGAGCTCCCTATCCGCAAACAATGTATCAAGCGCGTCTATCTTGTGCTCACATAATGAGCACTTGATAAACGCACCGAGATCGTTTCTGCCAAATTCCCATGTGCCTTTCATCTTTAACCTCCTAATTTAACACTCTGCAATCGACTTTGATCTCGTCTTGTCTCTCTTCTGAGTTGCTTGTAGTGTCTCTTGTTCCAGCTCCAGTCAATGCTCCAGCTAGAAAAGTGAGCCCCGCTCCAATAAGGGTGAATATCACTCCTGATAGACCAAGGCTTACTCTCAGATCTCTTCTTCTCAACATGTTTCTGTACCCTCCCTAAAACATTTACAATTGCTGTTGAAAGCAAAAATATTCCTATTAAAAACACAGCGCCTATTAGCACAAGCGCCAATATCGTTATTTTGTTAGCCATAATTTATCATCCTCCCATCTAATAGACATTTTTGGAATAGATACTTCTTTTCCTTTAAGTCCTTTAAGTGTCTTCAACAAGCTTAGTGGCTCCACAGCCACCATAAAGCTCAGTGCTCCAGGATCATCGACAATCCCTCCAATTAAGTCGATCAAACCCTGGATCTCTTTTCTCAGCCCCTTATCAGAGCAGTTAACATGCACAATCTTCATCTTTGCCCTCCTTAAAAATATCATTTGGTAATCTATCTGTAAACGCATTGATTAATTCGTCTTTAAGAAAATCAGAAGTGACTTTCTTTTTGGTCATCAGACTATCAAAGCCCTTGATAGTCTTCTCCAGCCTATTCGCCCTTTCCTCAGTTGACCTTATGTTGTTGGTAAGTTGATCGACCTTCGTCTTTTGTCCATTACGCCTTTCGGTCAACTTTTCCATTCGTTCCGGATTAGGGTTCTTTTTTTCTGATTCCTTTTTCAAATTGCTCTCTGCTGTAGCAAGACTAGCTTCGGCATCTCGCAACGAGCTGCGAAGTTTGGTAATCTTATGTTTCGAACCCTCCAGACGCGTCCCGAGTCCTTTCCCGAATTCCATCAATTCCAGACATTTGAAGAGCTCGGGTACAGCCTTGCCAACGCATCCGTCATGCACCCACAAATATCCTGCCTTAAGCACAGGATATAGTTCTTCATAATTGTCCTTTGTAATGTATGGCCGGATATCACTATTGCCGGCCTTCCCAAGAGATAAGACAGCGAGTTCTATTCTGAACTCATCTGTCATCCTGGAATAACTACATAGATAATTGAAGCAAATATCTTTGTAGTCTGTTAACACGCGTTCCCTTATTTCATTTTCTGTGTGTGGCGTTAGACACCATTTCCATGTCGGGCCAATCATTTTTCGTCCTCCTTTAAAAATAAATGAAAAAGTTAAGAGAGAAAGACCGAAAGGGCCCCGAACCCTAAATCTCCGATTTCCGGCGTTTTCTCAAATAAACTACGGTCTTCTCTCACTATAGGAATGGTTTTTTACGCGAAAAAAAAAAAAAGAAAGAGGCCGAAGCCTCAGTCCTTTTCTATTAACTTAAGTCCGGCTTGTATTGCTTCTTTTAGTGTCTTATACATTCCTATCTCGCAGTTCAATCTCCATCTATATACTTCATCTGGATCGGCACCACGATCAATAAGAAATTGTTCATCTCTGTCACTTGTTAAACTGAATCCCATAATACAATCTCCTTTCAAAATATAGTTAATAAGTTTCTTCCATTAAAGCACTTGTTTTCTACACGAAAAAGAAAGGGGTTTGTTTCAACCCCAAGACTTAACTACGAAAAATATTTTAATGTTTCACTTGCCATTTTCATGGCTCTATTTCTTTCTTCCGATTCTGCATATCTAGCACAAGACATTACAACATCTCCACAATTGGTCGAACCATCATAGAGAAGTGTAGGTCTAGGGCCAATGCCGTACTCTTTCTTATAGAGCTCATATAACTTTAAAAAACTTTCAAATGTTACATTTTTCATAATTAAATCAACGTGATCCAATACCTTCATTTTAATCTCCTTTCTCTTCGAGACACCATTGTCTCATTATAGTACTTGTTTTTTACACGCATGCAAAAAAGAAGAGGACTTGTAGACTATGCGTCTGGTACAAGCCCTCAATAATTAATCAGCTACCAAACCTCTGTCTCCGCCCCATCTTCATCGCACGATCTATTTCGCCAAGGGTGGTAGCTTCATGCAGACGTTCGATAACTTCAGGAGAATATCCAAGTTCTTTGGCAGCTCGTAGGCAAAACTTTTTGTTTGCATTAATCGAGTCTCCATCTAAATATGTGGCGCCCTTGTCTGATGTGTTGTCACTCATGCGCAACTCCTTACAAAAAATCGTGATCGATTTGGCATTTCTGATAAGCTCTCTTTATGTTCTCTTCTGCAAATTTCGTTCTGTTATTTGGAAAATCTGGATGAGATTGGCAATACTTGTCGTATGTATCGCAATCCGAGAGCACATCATCAAAGTATTCTTTGGTGTGCCTTATATTGTCCAATAGTTCGTCATTAAATCGTAAAATATGCCGTCTGGCCGATTTTACTTCATTGATGTCTATTTTTTCCGATATGACTTTTTGACCTTTTTCAATCTCATCCATCTTCTCATTTAAGCCAGACTTCTTCTCCATCCGACTCCAAAATCCACTTGACGATACGAGTGCCACTAAGACCGATACCAACCCGGTTATCAGCATTCCGAGTATCTGAACAGCTGCGGGATCCATCATTCAACCACCTTAAGGTATTTTGACATCATATATCCGGCTTTATGATAGTCAAAACCATAGAATATAAATGTGAATTCACCCTCTTTCGGTCCGAGTTGTACCTTTTCACCCTTTTTAAGAATATCTATAGATTGAGATTCTGTTGAAGGCTGCTGGCGCACATTCACCGCTGCTGCATCTACCAAAGCGTAAGTGATGACTACATCTTTCTTAGGAGTATCGACCGGCTCCGCTTTTACTTTCGGATCCTCTATAGTAAATTGCCTTCTCATTATATGGCTCCTTTCATAATACCGTCCTGGCGGCATAGAAATCAACATTTTCTCCATTCCATCCTGCTCTAATTACACTCTCATACTCATCCACGGAAGCTGTGAATAAATGCTGACCGTTGTTCGGATTGTACGCTCTATAGATCCTACCCATATCAGATTTCTTATCTCCATAAAACACAATCTCATCAACTTTCCATCTTGCTTCACCAAGGGTGCAGAGCTCTTCATACTTCGATACATACATTGTAACGCCATTAGATGGATTCGTTACCTTCCAAATTGGAATATCACTCTTCTTTGGAGCGATCCATGCAACGCCTTCATAACTCCAAGTACCAGAAGCAATCAATCCGTTGCCGTAATTGACATCTGTAGTATAGATATGCTCTCCACTGACTTTATTATACAGTCTATATATTGCTTCTTCACCTTCGTTTACAGGATATGGAGTAATTGTAGGAACTGGCGGTTTAGGCTGTTCTTCAGATTCGTATGTTGGAACTCCAAAACCACGAATATAACGAGAATTAACCGAGATTACCCTACGGCGTACTGCGTTATTGTTATTCCCCTCTATAATTGTCATTGAGATTCCATTGACCGTCTCGACAACACCAACATGGTCTGCATGACCAGTGCAGTCTCCCCTACCATTGTCGTCCCAGTCATAAAATATCAAGTCACCAGGCTGTGGTCTGAAGCTGTCATCCTCAATCCACATGTCATCCTCGTACAGTAACTTGATCCATTCTTCACAGCCACACTCCGTAGGCCCCGTCCAGCCATTTGCTATAAGTGCAGCAGATGCGAATGTAGCGCACCAGGCATCTCTTATTTTAACCTTATACCCTCTTGCAAGAGGTTTGTGGTTATTGTAAATATCCAAGATGAACTGGTGATTAGGTTCCGTTACACCTACCCAGGATTGGCAGG
>Ga0326513_10001431_pt1 | contig 18828 bp, 15 predicted proteins | sample 2_2465_0518_D_FD_203654 | JGI IMG/M metagenome (GOLD analysis project Ga0326513, IMG submission 203654) | Bovine rumen microbial communities from UC Davis, California, United States - 2_2465_0518 | ecosystem: Host-associated > Mammals > Digestive system > Stomach > Rumen | place: USA... | reverse complement strand
TAGGAGTGCAGGCTAACCCCGTGCGTCCCACGGTTCTTTTATTTGATTGAATATATTATATCATGTTTTTTACAATCTGTCAAGAGGGTAAGACGCAATTCATCCCCCACCTATAGAGGTGGGGATTTCTTGCTAACTTTTGTTAAAGCAAATAAAAACTCCCGATTTTATTCACGTTCATCGGGAGTTATATTTTATTCAATTGTAAGTAATCAGCTAAAATTCAGCCTGTACATCACTAAATTTACAGAAGCTGATTCCGAAAGCCGTTGCAGAAGTTCAACTGTGCATTGGTCACACTCGCCTTTCAACTAAGGTTTTTTAAGAATTTCTTTCATAGCACTTTTCATAAGCATCACATCTTTCGTAATCAGAATTTAATACAAAACAGAACCTTCCATGGGAATGTACCTCGATTCCAATCAAATTCGGGTTGTGTGCTATATAGAAAGTTTCGCTCGCCATGTTCAAGCCTTAGCAGAAGATTCTGAAAATGCGGCACTGAAACTTGAAAGCATATTCAGAATTAGACGTATTCCGGCTGAATCGCAGAATTGATAACGGTATTAAAACCTCAGGGAATCAAACCGGAGGGACAGCTCCGAGTTTGCTGTTTCAACCTGAACATCACTTACCTGCGACAGACGAAACCGTCTGCTGCTGTGAATCCATCTCTTCCATTGGTTTCGCCTCCTGACAGAGCACCCGCATATTCAACAGAGCATGTTAAGCAGGATTTCTGTAAATTTGCTTTCACTTCCGGAAAGCATTACGGTTTTTCTGATCTGTAAGATTGCAATCTTTATCATGATTTTATTATAGCACAGTGTCTGGAAAAAGTCAATAGTTTTTTTCAAAAATTTTGAATATTTCTGATATTTGTGCATAATCACAAGTCAGATTCTCTGCATTTGTGCAGATTGTACATGCCTGTGAAAAATAAATTTGACAAACTCACAGCAGATATGCTATAATAAATAAACGAAAGGAGTTTAAATATCTATGACGGAACAAACAACAAGATTTGAAAATTTTGTCCGGATCGTGATCTGTATTTTTTCTTTCTGTCTGACCGGAGTTCTGACAATTGCAGGTATTTTTTCCACAACCGGCATGGAAATCGTCAGAGAAGGCGAAGGAATCAACAGTTCTGTTCTTCGTATTTCAGAGAGCATAGAAAGTGTCTGGTATTATCATGATAATATTTTTGCCAATCTGATATGGCTGATTGTATTTTTTGCGGCATGTTTTGCAGTCATGCCGTTTCTGAAGAAATTATCTCTCGGAAAAGAAATACTTCTTGTTTCTGCATGGGTGATTTTGATCGGCTCGGTCTGGGTCATGTCTTCGCAGGTGATGCCGTCAGAAGATTCCGGCACTGTCACAACAGCCTCGGCACGGGCCGCAAATAATGATTTCGAGTGGATGGAACTGCCGTATTTTTCATATTATTCTTTTCAGCTGGGATATATTTTATTCAATGAGATTCTGATCAGAATCTATCATGCATTTTCAGAATCGACTTCTCTGATTTTTCTGGAAATTCTGAACGTGATATTCTTAGCAATGATCTATGCCGGAATTTTATTATTAATGAAGCTCTTATTCAAAGACGAGAGAATTCATCATCTGACGGCATTGCTGATGCTGTTCAATCTCCAGCCGATTCTTGCGAGCGTATTTGTTTATGGCATTTATCCGGGGCTGTTGTTTGCAGTATGGGCGATTGTATTTGAAGTCTGTTATTTCCAGACCAGAAAAATCAGATATATTCCCCTGTCTGCGATCTGTATTGCATTGGCCTATACCGTCAAGCCGAATTATCTGATCTGTCTGATTGCTATGCTGATTATCATCATTTCCAAAATGATCAGCACATGGAAAGATTCTAAACAGCTTGCCAAATGCGGAGCATATCTCGTACTGAGCTGTATACTTGCATTTTCCTTGCCGAATATTGTCATTTCTTCTTACGAATCAAGAAGCGGAAAAACTCTCGGCGATTCCATTCCGATGGTTTCTTTCTTTGCGATGGGTCTGAATGAAGCAGGCAATGCCCCCGGATGGTATAATTATATCTATACTGTCACTAATTTCGAGAACAGTCAGTTCCATGCGGAAACAGCATCACAGACCTCTGTACAGGAGATCAAGAACAGAATCAAATATTTTTCAGAAAATAAAAATTACAGAAATGAGTTTTTTTATAAAAAATTTGTATCTCAATGGAATGAAACCAGTTATCAGAGTATCTGGAATAACAAAGTACGAATGCAGTATAAAGAAAAAGGAAAAATTTCTCAATGGGTATGCTATGACGGAGAAAAGAAAATAAAATATTATATGGATCTCTGTGCACAGTTTATTTTTTCCGGTGTTCTGCTTGGGAGTATCAGATCATTCAGAAAAAAAGAACTGATGCAGGTAATTTTCCCTCTGATCATAATCGGAGGCATGATGTATCATCTTTTAGCGGAAAGCAAGTCACAGTATGCAATGCCGTATTATATCCTGATGATCGGCTTTGCTCCGGTGGGCTTCTGCTGGATTTATGATAAAATTCAGCCGTATCTTGAATCAAAATTAAAATCTAAAAAAGAAAGAGTGTGATTTTATTATGTTAAAAAATATTCCTCCTATCCTGTCTCCCGAACTGCTCAAAATTCTCTGTGAAATGGGACACAGTGACAGAATCGTGATCGCTGACGGCAATTTCCCAGCCGAAAGCATGGGGAAAGATTCGATTGTAATCCGCTGTGACGGTCATGGCGTTCCGGAGCTTCTTGATGCGATTCTGACTGTATTCCCTCTCGATACGTATACAGAAAAGCCTGTTACTCTGATGGAAGTCGTTGCCGGTGACGATGTACAGACTCCGATCTGGAATGAATATCAGAAAATTATTGCTAAATACGATTCCAGAGGTTCAGAGACAATTCAGTGTCTTGAAAGATTTGCTTTCTATGAAGAAGCTAAAAAGGCATATTGTATTATTGCTACCAGCGAATCCGCTCAGTATGCGAATATCATGCTCCAGAAAGGTGTTATTCTGGTATAAATAAAATCAACTGCCGGACAGAATCTGCATTTTGTCCGGCAGTTTTCAAAACAGGAGATTGGAAAGGGAGATTTATATTAATTATTAATTATTAATTATTAATTATAATAATGTAATACCATGTTCTGCACAGGTCTGAATCATATCATCCGGCCAGATGGATGCCTGTACTTCGCCGATATGTGCTTTTTCCAGCAGTAACATGCATAATCTGGATTGTCCGATACCTCCGCCGATTGTCAGAGGCAATGTGCCGTCTGTGATCATTTTATGATAATCATATTTGTTTCTGTCCAGAGCATCGGCTTCGGCGAGCTGTTTCTGAAGAGAAGTCTCATCCACACGCACACCCATGGAAGAAATTTCGATTCCCTTTTGAAGTGTTTCGTTCCAGAAGAATAAATCGCCGTTCAAAGCCCAGTCATCATAGTCAGGAGCACGGCCGTCATGACGCTGACCGCTCTTGAGTTTTCCGCCGATCTGCATAATAAATACAGTTCCATGCTCTTTACAGATCAGATCTTCACGTTCTTTCGGAGTTTTATCCGGATATAAATCTTCAAGTTCCTGAGTTGTGATAAAATACACTTCTTCTTTCAGAGTCGTCTTGAATATCGGATAACGCAGATTTACTTTTCTCTTTGTGAATACAATCGCCTTGACAATATTCTTGACAGTTTCCTGTAAAAATTCAAGCGTTCTCTGATCACGGGTGATGACTTTTTCCCAGTCCCACTGATCGACAAAGATTGAATGCATATTATCTGTATCATCATCACGGCGGATGGCATTCATATCAGTATAAATTCCCTCGCCTGCCTGATAGCCATAGCGATAGAGAGCCATTCTCTTCCATTTTGCGAGCGACTGGACAACTTCGGCTTCTTTGTTATCAATTTCTTTGATTGTAAAATCCACTTTTCTTTCCACGCCGTTGAGATCGTCATTGATACCGCTTCCCTTGCGGACGATCAGCGGAGCAGAAACTCTGTCGAGTGTCAGTGCAAAAGAAAGTGTCTGCTGAAACAGATCTTTAATATACTTGATAGCATGCTGAGTTTCACGCAGAGTAAGGGCAGAGCTGTAGCCTTCGGGCAGAATTAAACTTTTGGACATAGAAATCAATCCTTTCATAGAAATAAGAAAAGACGCTCCGATTGCATGAAATGCAATGAGAACGCCTTTGTTCTTTGTGATTACATGCTTATTATAGCATATTTGCTTTGATTTGTCAAGTGTTTTCTCTGAAAATTAATTTTTGAAAGTCATCCGGACTTTATTTTTTTAAATAAAAATAAATTTTATCAAAATATTTCAGATTATCTGATATAGCCTGCACTTCTGGGGAACATGATCACATCACGGATATTCTGCACACCTGTCACATACATGATTAATCTCTCAAAGCCCAAGCCGAAGCCTCCGTGCGGTACAGAGCCGTATTTTCTCAGATCAAGATAATCCTGATAGAGATCAAGATTCATATTACGTTCGTTCATAGCGGCGATGAGTTTATCATAATCATATTCACGTTCGCTTCCGCCGATAATTTCACCGACTCCAGGGACAAGCAGATCGACAGCGGCAACAGTTTTTCCGTCAGGATTCTGTTTCATATAGAAAGACTTGATTTCTTTCGGATAATTCGTCACGAATACGGCCTTGTTAAATACTTTTTCAGAAATATATCTCTCGTGTTCCGTCTGGAGATCACAGCCCCATTCTACGGGATACTGGAATTTTTCGCCGGATTCCTGTAATAATCTGATCGCTTCTGTATATTCGCAGACAGCAAATTCATGAGAAATCAGTTCTTCGAGTCTTGCAATCAGACCTTTCTCGAAATGCTGATCGAAAAATTTCATTTCATCCTGACAGGTATCAAGAACAGTTCTGATGACGAATTTAATCATATCTTCGGCAAGAGCAATCACATCCGGAAGCTCCATGAAAGCGACCTCCGGTTCGATATGCCAAAATTCTGCAAGATGCTTGGGAGTATTACTGTTTTCTGCTCTGAAAGACGGACCGAATGTATAAATTTTCCCCATGGCCATAGCGGCCATTTCGCCCTCAAGCTGACCGGATACGCTCAGACCGGCTCTTCTGCCGAAGAAATCATGTGTATTATAATCTTCTTCGCTTTTGAATTCCGGAGCATAGCCGAGGGTTGTCACCTGAAACATTTCGCCTGCACCCTCGCAGTCGCTTCCTGTGATCAGAGGGGTATTCACATAGACATAATTTCTGTCCTGAAAATATCTGTGGATGGCTTCGGCCAAGACAGAACGCACTCTCATGACAGCATTGAATGTATTTGTCCGGCCTCTGAGATGAGGCATTGTTCTGAGAAATTCCAGTGTATGTCTTTTTTTCTGGAGTGGATATTCTGCCGGACACTTGCCGAGTACAGTAATTTCTTTCGCATTGATTTCAACACCACCGTTCTGACCTTCTACGACTGTTCCGATGACTTTCACAGAAGTTCCGACAGGCATAGCCTCTTCAAAAGCGATTCCTGAGGCTTTATCAATCACAATCTGCATATGTGTCAGAGCCGTTCCGTCATTGAGAGCTAAAAAAGCCATTGTTTTGGAATTTCTGGAAGTTCTGACCCAGCCGCAGACAGTGACTTCCTGATTCAGATAATTCTTGTCATTAAAAATTTCTTTCAGATCAATATGCTGCATAATAAAAAAATCCTTTCTTGATAAAATAAAAACACTCCCGTCCTGAACGATCAGGACGGGAGATAATTTCCCGCGGTACCACCTGAATTACTGTAAAAACACAGTCACTCGAAACTGTTCACATACATGAACATTCCGTTTAACGCACGGCAACGGTATCACCTACTTGTTATAATCAACTTTCAGATTACAGCTCGGGAGTGTTATTCTTATCAGTTCTGTGATACAGTTCTCAGCATTCTGTACTCTCTGTGCATGATTTCTGATAATACTTGTCTCCGTCAAAGCATTTGGATAATATTATTATAGCACATGCTTTCTGGAATGTCAAGTGATCGGCTTGACTTTTTTTTAAAAACATGTTATAATTTAAAAGTCCTATTCAGAACGATGTGATTGGTAAGGCAAATCGGAATTTAAATTATAAATGTTTGTATATAATCAGTCAGTTTTGAAGATTATGCAGACTATGCAGGGTTTACTATCCCTTCGCACGAAAAAATATATTTTTTAAAAATATAGAAAGGGTACTATATGACCCTGCATACCCTGCATTACTTATGGTACAATAAATTCTGATTTACTTTAACAAAGGTTAGCAAGAAATCCCCCACCTCTATAGGTGGGGGATGAATTGCGTCCCACCCTCTTGACAAATGCTAAAAAATATGATATACTGAACTCAGATTTTTTGAGAGAACAACAGGGTGTTGTCTCTTGTGATGTGCCTGTACTCCAATAGAGCGAAAACCAAGCCGTGAGTACAGAGAATAACGAAAGGAGAACGGATTGGGGGTAATCATTCCGCCCATGATAAGGGATTCTGACAAATTGACCTCCGTGACTTGTAGCCAATCAAGAATTAAAGGTGCAAAGCGAGATAGCCAGCAAATTTGTCGTAACCGTGGGACGCACGGGGTTAGCCTGCACTGCTACAGCATCTCTGCCAAATCACAGAGTATCAGACTGGTTAAACAGGAAGCCCCCGCCTCTTTAGGCGGGGGAGGACGTCACAGAAACACAAAATCAAATTGGGCGTTAAAAAAACGAATAACTGAAGGTAAGAATATTATGAAAAAAATTTTTGCTTTATTTTTATGCTTCTGTCTGAGTATTCTGACAGTCGGCTGTTATGAAACTTATCAGCTTAATGATTCTGAACAGAACAGTCTGATTGTATTCAGTCCGTCAGAAACAGAATCAGAATTGCTGTCAGAGTCTGAATCAGAATCATACTCAGAATCTGAAACTGATTCCGAAACAGAAACACAGAATTTTGAAATTCCGGAAGATGAAACTCTTCCGGTCTCTGTCGAAAAAGACGGTTCTTATACCAGTCCGGAGGATGTTGCCGAATATATTCATACATTCGGCACTCTGCCTGATAATTTTATTACTAAGAAAGAAGCTCAGAAACTCGGCTGGAACAGTTCCGAGGGGAATCTCTGGGAAGTCGCTCAGGGAAAAAGCATCGGCGGAGATGTTTTCGGCAATCGTGAGGGACTGCTTCCGGAGGGAAGCTATCATGAATGCGATGTGAATTATCAGGGAGGCTATCGCGGAGCGGAACGGCTGATCTACAGCGATTCCGGAGAAATTTATTATACAGATGATCATTACAAGACATTCACACAGCTGTATTGATTTTGATCGAGGTGAAATTATGACACATGTCTATGAACTTGATGGCAATCAGATGAAAGAATCTGCTCAGGCACATGCCTATCTGAAAGAAATTCTGCAATTTCCGGAGCATTACGGCATGAATGCTGATGCTCTCTTCGATTGTCTGACAGAAGAATCCAGAGAAATTCTGATCTGGTTAAACTCATCAGATAAGATTGATAAAAAAATCCTGAAAACTCTTGAAGAAGTCTCTCAGGAAAATCCGTTTGTCACGATTGTAGAAATCGAAGATGATGATTAAAAAAATCCTGCTTTCTGAATCAGAAAGCAGGATTTTTTTTTTACTTGACTTCTTTGGAAATATCCAGATTCAGACCCTTGATCGCATTTGCTACCAGTCCGGCAACAGCATTCGCACCGGTTTCCGAGAAGTGTGTCATATCTGTAGAGCCTTCGACCGCACCGATCAGATGATATTTATAAGCCGCATCATAGCCGATCGAATTATAATGATTCACCATCAGCGTATTCAGATCAATGCACGGAATATTATACTTGCTTGCCATACTCTTGCAGGCATCGCAGTAGTTAGTATAACTATTGATAAATTTTCCATTCGAGTAGGCTTTCAGGCCGATGGTAGTAGTTACCAGAATCGGTGTGCCGCCCTTTTCGAGAGCACCTTCGATATATTTTTCCATATACCATTCATAAGAACCCTCTGTCGGATTGTTGACATTTCCGCAGACAGGAGCATAACGCTCGGCATTGCTTGCGGCAGAATCGTTAATAGCAAACTGGACTAATAAATAATCATCTTTCTGCATGGAATCCAGAATTGTCTGTAATCTGCCGTTATCATAGAAGCTCTTGGAACTTCTTCCGGCGATTGCATGATTTGAGACTGTAACAGCATCGGCATTGAAATAATCGCCTAAGTAATAGCCCCAGCCCTGCTGAGGAGCATAGCTTGCTCTGTAGCTCTGTACGGTAGAATCACCAGCGATATAGATTGTTTGAGTTGTGGAAACGGGCTGAGTTTCCGGTTCGGGAGCGATATAGATTTCTGCAATTGGTTCATCAGTCCATTCAGTTCTGAGATAATCAATATTAGGCCCGCCGTTAGCGGTCTGAGAAGTCAGCCGGATGACATTCGCACCAGCAACTAACGGGAGAACAATTGCTCTTTCCTGCCAAGCTGTCCAAGCACCTGTGGTAAGAAAATCCTGTATCCAGAAATCAGTATTATCATTGACCTGAATCTTCATCTGTCTGTTATCTGCACTGCCGTTAGCAATATTGAACGTACATAAATAATTGCCGTCTTTAGGCGCATCGACTGTGAATTCGATAAAACTTCCTGTTTCGTTATAGAGATTCAGATAAGCATCAGAAGTAAATCCAGCATTAGTATCTTCATAGAAGCATCTGGAATAAGCGGCATCAATTGCATAATAGACATCTTTTCCGGTTTCTTTATATTCCATGCCTTTTCCATGAAGATAATTTGTCAGAGTCTTAATATCCAGAGCATCAATATTGACATCGCCGTTGAGATCAGCTGTTTTTCTGGTCTGATGCGTGAACGTCTGCTTCTGAACCTGTTTCTTCAGCAATAACTGATCGTAGATATTCACAATTCCATCGCCGTTGAGATCGGCCTTGATTACAGTATCAGTCTTTGCTTCTGTTACGGGATCGAGATACCATGTCTGACAAGCATGTCCATTGCGTTCCCATTCCTGAACATTCGCCTTGTTATCCAGAGAAGCTCCGATAATTTCAACAGCACTCTTATCATTTGTATTTTTTGTCGTGATGATATAACTGCCGTTATCCTGCTTGATAAACTTGAATAACTGGGCATCATTGACAGTATCTCCCCAGATGCCGATATTTGTGCCGTTCTTGGTATCGCCGTAAGCAAGATCGAGCAGTTTTGAGCCGTCTCCTGCACAGCTGTAAATATGATAATATCCGTTTCCGGCAGGTTCTGCTCTCCAGAGAGCATATTTATCAGCGATTCTGACATTATCTGTCTGAGAGACATTCACACCGTCCGCAGGAGCATTTTCAATAGCAAGATACTGACCGGAATTTCCATTCCGAAGCATGAAAATTTCCGAACCGATTTCAGCGGCTTCTTCTTCAAAAGCGAGATCAGCCATGAGTTCAGCGAGTTTTGTTGAGCCTTTGAGACTCTGATGCAGATCATCATCAGTAGCATAATATTCCGTCATAGCATCATAGCCACCGATTGAGATTCCGAAATTCTGCCAAGCCGTGAATAAATCCACAACTTTGACACCCTGTTCCTCGCCTATTTTATCGAGCTGACCGCCGAACCATCTGCCTGACAGCATCGGAGAGCGATTCAGATCTCCATGACGACCCTGCTGTTTTACCAGAATCACAGTCATGCCCTTTGCCTTTGCCTTAGTAACCATATCCGATACGACTGTATAATATTCATCAGCATTGGAATAATTCGTATCATTAATGCCGATCGAAATAATATAATAATCTCCGGCTTTACCGTAAGTCTCGATCGGAACGAACTGACCGCCATCAACAAAGCCTTTTGCATACTGTCCGGAAGTAGCCATATTTCTGACTACATAATTAGCAACAGGCGTTCCGGATAAATAATTTTTAATAATCTGTCCCCAGCCGTGCTGAGCATTATCATCCTGATTATAATAATTTGCAACAGTCGAGTCACCGCAAATCCAGACATGCGGATTCATTTCACCGGTCGTATTCAGCTGTTTGATCTCGATTGCTGAAATCGAACGCTGTCCGTTTGCGATGCCTGTCACAGCCTGAATATTCAGCTGACCGTCAGTGACAGGAAGCTGAATAGTTTCTGTCGCATTGAGTCTGGTCAGATTCATGATCTGCATCATACCTTCCATCTTGATGGAACATCTGGGCGCATTTCCGACTGTAACAGTGACTTCATACAGACCTTTCGGCAGATCGACATTGAAAGTATTAGCGGCATCATCGGAATTGAACGAAACGGCATCACTGCCGGCACCGCTTCCGCCGGCATTGACATCGGAAACATTTCCGGTCTGAGCGAAACCATAGCCGAGGGAACTGCTGTAGCCTGTCGAAGCGGTAACTCCAGTATAGCCGGAAGAAACACCGCCGTTACCGAAATCGAATTTCCAGTTTGCAGTTGCGGCGGATGCTGTCATCATACTGGTGATTCCTGCGGGAACTGCGGGAATCGCCATTGCACAGGCAAGCAGAGCACTCAATAATTTTGTCCTGAAATTTTTCATGAAAAACCTCCTTATTGTCAGTTAAAAAAATATATATTTTATGAACGTTTCATGTCTTTATTGTATATTTTACCTGAAATTTTACAGAAAAGCAATGACTATATATATGATAAACTGATTTTTTATCTTGAATTTATAACGATTTCGATGTATTTTTTCAGTATTTCTTTAAAATTTATATTACTTCATGAATTTTTAAAACAAATTCATAATTTATTCATGATTGATCAGCAATAATTTTTGCACTCTGGAGAGCTGTTTGATTTCATATTCTCTCCGGAGTGCATCAGATTTATTTTCAAATTTTTCCAGATAAACAAGTTTTACAGGTCTTCGGGAGCGAGTATATTTCGCACCTTTTCCGGCATTATGCATCCGGATACGCTTTTCCGGATCGGTTGTCCATCCGGTGTAAAGCGTACCGTCAGCACATTCGGCGATATAGACGTAATTAAGCATAATCCATGCCGAAATTGGTTGTCACAGGCTTATGAGCCGTCATGCTCTTGTGAAGATCAAGAATTCTCTGATTGGAACTGCCTCGGAATAATAAATTCAGACTTTTTTTAGATTCGATAAATTTACCGTCTACGAGCCAATCAGTTACGGCCAATAAATCGCCGTAATGATTTTTCTGATTCTGATTCTTGATTAAATATTCCAGTTCAAAGCCGGTATAAGTCATAATATTCAGATTTAATTTCTTGATTTCCCTGCCGAGTTCAGCGAGGGCTTCCGCCTGACAGAACGGCTCACCGCCGCTGAATGTCACGCCGTCAAGAAGAGGATTCTTCCGGATATTAGCGAGCAGTTCACTTGTACTGACGACTCTTCCGCCCTCGAATGCATGAGTCTGAGGATTCTGACAGCCTAAGCAGTGATGCGGACAGCCCTGTGTAAAGATGGTATATCTGAATCCAGGGCCATCTACGATAGAATCATTGACTGTTCCTGAAATACGCAATAACATGAGAAATCATCCTTTCGATTATCAAAAAACTATTTTTTACATTTGAAAATGCCCTCAGCATAGACGGTTCTGAACTTGACAGCACGATACATATTTCCGAGCCGTTCTTTAAGAGAATCGCTTGTCTCGAACGGAGGCGTAAAAGACTTATTCGGCACAAGAAGATGCTTCACAGCGAAATCAGTTCTTTTCTTTTCACCCTGAATATAGAAGCATCCGCAGAAGATACCACCTTTTTTCAGTACTCTGTAAGTTTCTGAAAATGCTTTTTCCTTATCCGGAAACGCATGAAAGCCGTTCAGAGACAGGACAATATCAAAGCTCTCATCCGGAAAGGGCAGTGCTCCGACATCGCCCTGACGGAAATCAATATTTTTAATATTCATGAATCCGGCACGTTTCTGAGCATTCGCCATCATATCAGCAGAATAATCCAGACAAGTAATCTCCGCATGGGGAAGCGTCTGGTATAACGGCATTGTCAGAACACCCGTTCCGACAGGAACTTCGAGCAGTTTTCCGGAGAAATTCTCCGGAATGCCCGATAATGCAGAATTCAGCCATTGTGAAGTTGTGAACTCATCAAAGCCCCACATGATTTTATTTGCAATCTTTCCGGACAGTGTCGAATAGCTTACTAATCCGTCATAGAATCCGGCGAAATCTCCGCCGAGATTTTTATAAGAATCCTGAATCTGTTTTTTTCTGTCAGCCATGATGAATTCACTCCTTCGGAAATAATTTTATTCTGTAATATCATGCTTGACTCTGTCTTCGACTTCGCTTCTCTTAGCATCATTGAATCTGTCGAGAGTTCCGACAAGATAGCCCGTAATTCTGCGAATCCGCTCGAAACCGATTCTGTTATGATCTTTTTCGGGTCTTCCGCACTGAGGGCAGACATCATTGATGATTCCTGTATAGCCACACACCGGATCACGATCAACAGGATGATTAATCGAACCGTAGCCGATACCGGATTCTTTCATACATCTGATCACTTTCTCGAAAGCAGGCAGATTCTTGAGCGGATCGCCGTCAAGCTCGACATAGCTGATATGTCCGGCATTGGTCAGAGCATGATAAGGGGCTTCGATCTGGATTTTTTCAAATGCACTGATCGGATAATACACAGGCACATGGAATGAGTTAGTATAATAGCTTCTGTCAGTTACCCCCGGAATGATGCCATATTTTTTAGCATCCATCCGGACGAATCTTCCGGAGAGGCCTTCTGCCGGAGTGGCTAAGAGAGAGAAATTCAGACCGGTTTCCTGCGCTTCTTTATCGAGACGCTTTCTCATGCGGCCGATGATTTCAAGACCGAGTTCACGAGCTTCTTCGCTTTCTCCGTGATGTGTGCCGATCAGAGCTTTCAGCGTTTCAGCAAGGCCGATAAAGCCGACAGACAGAGTACCATGTTTCAGAACTTCTTCTACACTGTCATCCGGAGAGAGGCTTTCAGAATCAATCCAGATTCCCTGCCCCATCAGGAACGGGAAGTTACGGACTTTTTTCTGACACTGAATTGAAAATCTGTGTTTGAGCTGATCAATTGCCAAGTCCATAATACGATCAAGACTAAGGAAAAACTGTTCTTTATCATGATCTGCTTCGATAGCGAGTCTGGGAAGATTTACAGAAGTAAAACTGAGATTTCCACGTCCGGTGACGATTTCACGGCTGGGATCATGAATATTTCCGATGACTCTGGTACGACAGCCCATATAAGCAATTTCTGTTCTGTAATCGCCTTTTTTATAATACTGGAGATTATAAGGCGCATCAATAAACGAGAAATTCGGGAATAATCTCTTCGCTGACACACGGCAGGCGAGCTTGAATAAATCATAATTAGGATCTTCAGGATTATAATTAATGCCTTCTTTGATCTTGAAAATATGAATCGGGAAGATGGGAGTTTCGCCGTTGCCGAGACCAGCTTCATTAGCAAGCAGAATATTTTTTGTTACCATACGGCCCTCCGGAGAAGTATCCGTACCGTAATTGATGGACGAGAACGGTGTCTGAGCACCTGCACGGCTGTTCATTGTATTCAGATTATGCACAAGAGCTTCCATTGCCTGATAAGTGGCTCTGTCAGTCTCCTGCCAAGCACGCTTTGCAGTGAATTTCAGAATTTTCTCTGCGATTTCCGGAGAGAATTCCTGTCCGAGCAGTTCTCCTGCTTTTTCTTCAAAGCCGTTATCATTAGCGAGCATCGGAATCAGATTATCTTCTTTCTTGATTTTCTCGCAGAGATTCTGCACGAATTCAGAAACATTTTCAGTTTCTGTCAGAAGTTCGAGTGCTCTGCCGAGATTCTGTCTGTATCTTGCGGCATAAGTCTTGCGGACACCATCAGCCATTGCATAATCAAAATTCGGAACGCTCTGACCGCCGTGCTGATCGTTCTGATTCGACTGAATCGCAATACAGGCCAATGCGGAATAGCTTGCAATGTCATTGGGTTCTCTTAAAAATCCGTGTCCGGTAGAGAAACCGCCTTTGAACAGCTTGACCAGATCAATCTGACAGCAGGTTGTTGTCAGCGTCAGGAAATCCAGATCATGAATATGAATATCCCCTTCTTTGTGTGCACGGGCATGTTCCGGCTTGAGGACATATAATTCATAGAATTCTTTCGCTGATACGCTGCCGTATTTAAGCATAGTCCCCATTGCCGTATCGCCGTCAATATTGGCATTTTCTCTCTTGATGTCGCTGTCTTTGGCAGAATGAAATGTCAATTCGTTCAGAACTTTCATCAGATTTGTTTTCATTTCTCTTGCACGGCTTCGTTCATAGCGATATAAAATATAGGCTTTGGCTGTATGCTCATGATCTCTGCGGATGAGAACTTTTTCAACAAGATCCTGAACCTGTTCTACTGTAGGCGGATTGTCACCGCACTGTGCCTCACAGATTCTGCAAACTTCCTCGGCAACAAGATTCGCCTCATTGTAATCAGAACCGCCGACTGCCTGTGCCGCCCTGAACACCGCATTGCTGATTTTTTCCACATTAAACGGCACTTTCCGGCCGTCACGCTTGATAATATACATTAACATAGTGATGAAAGCTCCTTTTCCTGAAAGTATAAAAAATACAATATCTGGTGTACCAGATAAAGCACTATATATTAGTATAGCGTATATTTCCGGAATTGTCAAGCTGTGAAAATGCACAAGAAACATCTCCAAGATTTATATATATTTTATATTTTCATATCTGATTTATCAGTTTTTCTCAAAGAATCAGCAAAAACCCGTTTTTTCAGTACTATTCAGAACATGTGTTCTAAACCACAATATATAGAAATCATAATTTTTGATATTTTTCTGACATTCAGCAATTTATTACTATATTGCTGAAATAATCTGCCATCTGATACTGTATGCTGGAAAAATTTTCCATGATTATATGGCACTTGAAAAAAAATTAAATCCCTCTTGACAGATTTTTCAAAATAGTGTATAATAATATAGATTTGTTATTTTTTTAAATTATCTTTAAGGAGTTTTAAATACTATGAGTATGGAATTTATCAGAAAATTACCAATTCCACAGGAAATCAAAAAAGAATATCCCCTCTCTGTCGCTTTTGAAACGCTCAAAAAACAGCGTGACGAGGAAACTGCCAAAATCTTCAAAGGCGAATCTGATAAGCTGATCCTGATTATAGGCCCGTGTTCTGCCGACCGTGAAGATGCTGTTATGGATTATATCCACAGGCTCGCCAAAGTTCAGGAAGAAGTGCAGGATAAAATTCAGATTATCCCCAGAATCTATACCAATAAGCCCAGAACTAACGGCACAGGCTATAAAGGCATGGTACATCAGCCCGATCCTACTAAAGCCGAAGATATGCTCGAAGGCCTGATTTCTATCCGGAAACTCCACAGAAGAGCCATCGAAGAAACAGGCTTTACCTGTGCCGATGAAATGCTTTATCCGGAGAATTACAGATATTTATCTGATTTATTATCTTATGTAGCAGTCGGTGCAAGAAGCGTTGAAGATCAGCAGCACAGATTAACCGTCAGCGGTATGGATATTCCGGCCGGTATGAAAAATCCGACAAGCGGCGATTTATCTGTCATGTTCAATTCGATCTATGCGGCTCAGTCGAAGCATACTTTCCTGTACAGAGGCTGGGAAGTGCATACTTCCGGAAATCCTCTTGCTCATGCGATTCTGAGAGGCTTTGTCAATAAGCACGGCGAATCACAGCCGAATTATCACTATGAAGATTTATTATTGACTTATCATCAGTATATCGAAAAAAATCTTGTCAATCCTGCTGTGATTGTCGATACAAATCACTGCAATTCCAATAAATGCTGGTACGAACAGCCCAGAATCGCAAGCGAAGTGCTTCATGCCTGCCGTCATAATGCTGATATTAAAAAAATGGTCAAAGGCTTCATGATCGAGAGCTATCTTGAAGACGGTGCTCAGAAAGTCGGCGAGGGTATCTACGGAAAATCCATTACAGACCCCTGTCTCGGATGGGAAAAAACTTATGATCTGATTTTGAGAATCGCTGATCAGTTATAAAAATCAAACCGGACTGAATTTCAGTCCGGTTTTTAATTTTTTCAGCAGTTTCTGAATGCTGTGCTTGTCTGATCAGGAGCGAGATTTTCCATTTTCTTGACTGCCTGAATCATGATCGCACATTCCAGACGCTTTTTCTCCAGTTCACAGGAGAGCGTATGCGATTCCAGAATATCCCCCTGATACTGATAATTATTCGCATTGCATCCGCCGGAACAGTAGAATTTCGCCCAGCAGTCACGGCATTTCGGCTTATTATAAATATGCGACTGTGAGAATTCATATTTCATATCTTCATTGAAAGTACCTTCTTCGAGATTACCCATCTTATATTTTTCAATTCCGACAAACTGATGACAGGGATAAATATCGCCATCCGGAGTGATCGCAACATATTCGTTACCGCATCCGCATCCTTTGAGTCGCTTGATCGCACAAGGGCCTGCATCCAGATCAATCATGAAATGAAAGAAATTGAAATGCTTTCCAGCGCGGTCATTTTCGAGAATTTTATTTGCAAGACGTTCATATTCGGCTGAGATTGCCGGAATATCTTCTTCCGTGAGTGCATAGGGATATTTGCTTTCACAGACAACAGGCTCGACAGAAATCTGATCAAATCCGGCATCATGCAGACTGAAAACATCTTCAGCGAAATCGAGATTATATTTTGTAAAAGTCCCTCTGACATAGTAATCCAGATTTTTATCACGCTGATCGACAAGTTTTCTGAATTTCGGCAGAATGATGTCATAAGTTCCTTTTCCGCCGGTAACAGGGCGCATTCTGTCATTGACTTCCTTTCGGCCGTCAATAGAGAGCACGACATTGGACATTTCAGAATTAATAAAATCAATCGCATCATCATTCAGAAGCGTGCCGTTTGTAGTGATAGTAAATCTGAATTTTTTATGATAAATTTTCTCCTGTTCACGGGCATAGCTGACGACTTCTTTCACGGCATTGAAATTCATGAGCGGTTCACCGCCGAAGAAATCCAGTTCCAGAAACTTCCGGTCTTTAGAATGCTGAATCAGAAAATCAATCGCGAGTTTTCCGGTTTCGACAGGCATGAGCTTCCGGCCTGTACCGAAATCTCCTGTGGAAGCGAAACAATATTTGCATCTCATATTACAGTCATGGGAGATATGCAGGCACATCGCCTTGATCGGCGCAGGAGCGGCGAATTTTGCATATTTTTCATAGGCATCGTCTGAGAACAGAATTTTCTGATCAGCGAGTTCTTTCAATTCCTGATAGCATTCTGTAATTTCCTGCAAATCGAAATCAGGAATCAATTTCTGAACGATCTCCTCCGGACAGGCATCAGCAAAGGGAGGCTTTACATCATCAAGCATTCTGTAAGTCAGCTGATCGACAAGATGCACACCGCCGCTGTTGACATCGAGAACGATATATAAACCATTTATTTCATACTTGTGTATCATGATTAAAAAAAACTCCTTTTTATTTACTATACAGAAAAAACGCCCTGCACAGAGTACAGGGCAGTGATTCCCGAAGTATGATTTACTTAGCTTCTTTTTCGCATTTCTGATTTGCAACAGTGCAGGAAGTCTTGCAGGCAGACTGACAGGAAGCCTGACAATTGCCGCAGCCGCCTTTCTTGGCGCTCTGTACCAGATTTGCCTTGTTGATGGTCATAATATGTTTCATGTGAAATATCCTCCTTTCGTCTTTTTTATTATTATAACATATCTTGTCTGATAATGCAAGAGAATTTTACAAAAAATTTCAGCCCATCATCATGCTGACAGACATGATATGCATTCCGAAGCCGTCATCTTCGCCGGAATACTGTACTGTCTGAATTGTATCTGTATCATCATAGGCGAATAATTTTCCGCCGGACTGACGAAACTGATATTTTCTGTCAAAATTTTCAGATCTGATACGGACTTTTCCGTCCTCGACAAAATCAAAAACAAAACAGGTAGTATGCATATTCATGACAGAACCCATATCCAGAGAGTTTTCATCCGTATAGAGATTCACAGAATTGGAATACCACGGCTTGCCCAGATTCTGTACAGAGACATAATATTCCGGTGTGCCGTCACCGTCAATATCAGCTGAGACAGGCCGTTCTGTCTGAAACCATCTTGCAAGATACTGATAAAATGCCTCGGCGGCAGTTTCGGGAGTTCCTGAGAAAGACAGATTAAAAAGATCTTCTGAATAGATATTCTGCATAGAAGCGGCATAGGCTTCAAATTCTCCGATCGAGACTGTTTCATAATTCCAGTAGCAGTCATTTCCGTAGAGCATACAGGCACTCTGCCATACAGAGCCTGTCCATTCAAAATACTCCTGTGAGATGACAGTATCACTGTTATCTGCATGAGTATTTTCATTCAGATAGATATTTCCGTTAACGGGGTCCATCACATAGAAATCATTTTCCACACCGGTGGCATCATAATAATAAATTCCGCAGGAATTCATATTTTCAAAAACGATATTCTGACTGGAAGTTTCTGAAATCGGAAGAGCCACAAGCAATTCCAGAGCACTGTCTCTGTCGGCATCTGTTGCGATAAAATCAATAGGAAATTCTGACAGGCCGTCCAGCACGGCCGCATAGACAGCTTTATCGAACAATTCCGTCTGATA
>Ga0326513_10001429_pt1 | contig 18835 bp, 15 predicted proteins | sample 2_2465_0518_D_FD_203654 | JGI IMG/M metagenome (GOLD analysis project Ga0326513, IMG submission 203654) | Bovine rumen microbial communities from UC Davis, California, United States - 2_2465_0518 | ecosystem: Host-associated > Mammals > Digestive system > Stomach > Rumen | place: USA... | reverse complement strand
TGTCTGGCAGAACTCCAGCGTGTCTAGATGATCCTTTGCTTCGTTCATCACCACCATGATGTCGTAGGCCGGCTGATTATAGACCAGCAACTGTCCGTTGCGGTCGCGAATGATGCCGCGTGAGGGGAACTCCACTTTCTTGAGAAAGGCATTCGAGTCGGCATTCTTCTTATAGTCGTCGCTCATGAGCTGGAGAAAGAACAGACGAATGATGTAGACCACCACAATGAGTATGGCCACACCACCTATCACGTATTTTCTGTTATCCAGTCCGTAATCTTTCACTTTCTTATGCTCTCAAGACTTAATATAAGAATAAGGGTGAGCACAGCACTTCCGCCAATGCTTTGCAGCCAGTGCTGCCAATTATAGAAGTTGAATGCTTCGATGGAGAAGAAGGTGAGACAATATAAAAGAACTATGATGGTTGCGTAAGTCGTGAACTTTCCCCAGCCGATGACTGAGGCCGATGCCTTCATGTCCTCTTCAGCATCGCGTGGAATGAACAGCTCCAGCAGATAGGGTTGAATCGCTCCTATCAGCGTGAGAGAGAAGCTGGCAACCCCCGGCGTGTTTGTAAACATGTCGATTGTGAGTCCCATCGCAAAGCACCATAGCAGTGAGCTCCATTTAGGATGATTGCGTGGAAACATGAGTGCAAAGTAGACATAGACCAAGGGCATGGCACAGTTGAACAACTGAATCCTGTTGAAAAACAGTGCTTGTGCCAGACAGAAAAAACTGAATGTGAGAAAACGTTTTAGCGTGTCGATGGTCATGGCTATTTGTCTTTTTGGGGCATTAGCATCAGAGAGTCGTTGGCGGCCTCTTTGAGTCGCATGCGTTCTATGATGTTCTTGTCGTTGATGACACAAACGTCGCGCAGGCTGGCAAAGTCGGTGGAAAGATGTACTTGCAACCGATAGGACAGTCCGTCGAGCGAGTTGAATATTTTCTCAATTTTTCCAACCGATATGCCATGCGGGAATATCGACGAGTAGCCGCTTGTTACGATCCAGTCGCCTTTCTTGAATTTGGCATGGCGGGGAATGTCCTCAATATAAGCGCGTGTAGGATCGCCGCCAGTCCACGACATGTAGCCGAAGTAGTTGCTGTTGCGGATGGCGCAACTGATGCGCGAGCGTTTGTTGAGGGCTGGGATGACCACGGCATAGTGCTGACTGACCAGATAGACGACACCCACAATGCCGTTGCCGCAGACCACACCCATGTCGGTGCGCACACCGTCGGCACTACCTTTGTCAATGGTGATAAGGTTGTCGGCATCGATGATGGAGTTTGATACCACTTTGGCAGGAATCAGTTGGAAACTGCTTTCAGGCATGGCGCGTTTCAGTTCTTCGGCCACCACCGTTGTGTCGGTCTTCAGGTCCAGCAGTTGCTGTCTCAGTTTGTCAACCTGCCGTTCCAAGAAAATGTTTCGTTCTGTCAGTTCCTCGTTTTGCAGCGTGAGCGAGAAGAAATGCTCCACGTTCGACTGCCAGCTGTATATCTTTCCGGCAATCAGATTGGCCGACGATACCCACACGCTGGCCTGATAGCTGTTGTAACTAAACAGCATGACAACACTGACTGCCTCCAGGAATAGGAAAAGCAGCCAGTGAAAATGCTGTGTTAGGAACGTGAGCAGATTGTTCATTCTTCGTCTATCGCATCAGGAATGAGAAGCGGTCGACGTTCTTCAGTGCGATGCCTGCACCTTTGGCAACAGAGTGCAAGGGGTCTTCAGGCACATGGAACTGAATGTTAATCTTGTCCTCCAAGCGCTTGTCGAGACCGCGCAGCAGCGCACCGCCGCCACTCAGATAGATACCGTTCTTCACGATGTCGGCATACAGTTCAGGCGGTGTGTTCTCGAGTGCAGAGAGCACAGCGTTCTCAATCTTCGCAACGGTCTTGTCAAGGCAGTGTGCAATCTCCTGATAGCACACAGGCACCTCCATAGGCAGTGCGGTGATACGGTTAGGACCGTGCACGATGTAGTCTTCGGGAGCCTGATCGCCCAGATCGGTGAGTGCCGAACCGACATGAATCTTGATGCGCTCAGCCATACGCTCCGACACCTTCACGTTGTGCTGACGGCTCATGTATTCCTGGATGTCGGCTGTCAGATCGTCGCCTGCAGTACGGATGGAGTTGTTCGAGACGATACCACCCAGTGAGATGACGGCAATCTCGGTAGAACCACCACCGATGTCGACAATCATGTTGCCCTCAGGAGCCTCAACGTCGATGCCGATGCCGATGGCAGCGGCCATAGGCTCGAAAATCAGGTAGACATCGCGTCCGTCGGCATGCTCGGCTGAGTCTCTCACGGCACGCAGTTCCACTTCGGTTGAACCGGAAGGCACACCGATGACCATGCGGAGTGAGGGAGAGAAGAGATGGCGTCCTGAGTGTACCATCTTGATGAGGCCGCGCATCATCTGCTCACAGGCAGAGAAGTCGGCAATCACACCGTCGCGCAGCGGGCGGATGGTGCGAATGTTGTCGTGCGTCTTTTCGTACATCATCTTTGCCTTTTCGCCCACGGCAATCATCTTGTCGGTGCGACGGTCGAGTGCAACGACCGAAGGCTCATCTACCACGATCTTGTCGTCGCAGATGATAATCGTATTGGCTGTGCCAAGGTCCATGGCCAGCTCTTGTCTAAATGAAAAGAATCCCATTTTCTAAAATCTTCAATTCTTATTTCTCAGTTGAAACAAACCAGTTGTGGATAGCTGTGTCGTAGTGGCTGCTCACGCCGAAAGCGCGTGTAGCGAACATACGACGGTCTTCAATGTCAGTCTGTGCACCCTTCTTGTTCAGAATGTCAAGCAGTACAGGATATTCGGCTTTCGAGGGAACGATGACCACATCCTTGAAGTTCTTTGCGCCTGCACGGATGAGCGAGATGCCGCCGATGTCGATTTTCTCGATGATGTCGGCTTCAGATGCACCACTGGCAACGGTCTGCTCGAAAGGATACAAGTCGACGATGACCAAGTCGATTTCCGGAATTTCATACTTTGCCATCTGCTCGCGGTCGCCCTCGTTGTCGCGGCGTCCCAGGATGCCGCCGAATACTTTGGGATGAAGGGTCTTCACACGACCGCCCAGGATTGAGGGATAGGTGGTCAGGTCTTCCACCTTCTGGCATTCGAATCCCAGCGACTCGATGAAAGTCTGGGTTCCGCCCGTTGAGAGGAACTTCACGCCTTCGGCATTCAACTTTTTCAACAATTCGTCCAGTCCGTCTTTGTGGAACACTGAAATGAGTGCAGTCTTGATTTTCTTAGCTTCTGCCATATCTAATTTCTTATAACGTTATAATAATAGTCTGTAATTTCGGTTGCAAAGATACAAAAATTCTGACTATATAATAAAATAAAGTGGGAAAAAATTTGTTTCCCACTTTAATTAATTAAATAGGTCAATTCTTATAGTGTGCTTTCGCCACTGTCATGCCTTGTCGTGCGGCTGTTTTTGCAGCGGTCTGCTATTTGTTCTTCTTGTAGTACTCCAGTCCTGCCTGGACATTCTGGATGACGGCCTCCGACGAGAATGTTGCACCCGTGATGCCGTCTACTTTCAGCTTCTGTGCATCGTTCACCTTCAAGCCATTCCATTTGTCGAGAATGCCTTTCTTCACTTTGGCGAAGTACTTGGGTGTCTCCTGATTCTTCAGTGCTTCCACCTTCACCACCTTATTCTTCTTAATATAGATTTTTACGGGGGTAGTGCTCACGTAGCCGGTGATGTTCTTTCCGAGCGTGGTGGTGTTGACCACATACATGCCGTCTTCTTTTGTCATCACTTCGTCGTCCTTCGGTGTGGCGCTTGTGAGGGCCACCGCTGTCAGCAGCAGTGCAAATCCGCTCACCATAGTCATCATTTTTTTCTTCATTATCTTCTTTTTTTTGTTATTTTTCTTTGCTGTTTCCTGCCTGTCGTGCGAGCCATGTCTGTCACGGGGCAGTCACATTGTTAAGACGAATTTTCTTGTAAAAGGTTTAAGGTGGGTTCTATTAATTGAACAGTCCGATGCTGACACCCACGCACTTCGAGTTGAGCGAGTTGTTGGTGGACAGATAGTCGCCGAAGGCCCGGACAAACCAGTTGGTGGTGGTGCCTTTTATTTTCAGTGGCACCTCGAAGGTGAGTTGCAGGTGTCCGCGCCAATAGCTGGCCTCGTAGTACTGCATGTCGGGCAACAGCACACCTACGGCATAGTCGGTGGTAGGGTCGGCCAGACAGATGGACGTGTTCTGCGAGAAGAACCGCCCGGCCTTGGCGTCAATCCACAGTCGACGGGCTATCGACAGACCGCCCTCGGCCATGAGCAGCATGCCACCGTATTCGAGTGTCGACGTAGGTAGCAGGTGTTTGCTCCTGGCCTTGTTCCACTGCAACACGGCTCCCGCGTAGGCGCGTTCCTTGTTGCTCTCAATGAAGTGTGCCTTGTAGTTCAGGTTGGCAGCGAAGACCTTCACCTGATACCGCTTTTTATATGCTATCAGCGTTTCGTGGGCATACGATGTCAAGCCCGTCTGCGGGTCCTTTGTCGCAATGCGCTGCTGCTTGTATTCGTCGGCAAAGCCTTCGTTGTATTTCAGCTTAATGTTCAGCTCGTGCAACATGCGGTTGCTTCTCAGACGGTTGGCACTGCTGAATCGGTACTCATACGAGGTGTAGTGGCCCGGCTCGTGCTTTTCGTCTTCCAGCACGTCCTCACTGCCTCGCTCAATGCCGAAGGTGTTCAGTGTGTTGAAGGCTCCCCGGTGAAACTGATAGTTCAGGTTGGCCCCGAAGCGATGGTCCACCCATTCGCGTCCGAAGCCTTTGTAGCTGCCCACGCTGCCCGTAGCCTCCTCCATGCCTGTCATGAGATAGTAGCTCAGGTTGGGGTCTTCCTGCACGGTGGTCACGTTGCCTATTTTCTCCTTTCTGCGCCGATAGCTGCCGTCCAGTCCCAGCGTATGACTGCCCATGCTGTAGGTCAGCGACGGGGTCAGCTTGTAGTCCAGCAGCTGCGAGCGCGAGCGCGGGTCGCGCAGTCGGCTCAGGTCGGCCACTTTGTAGTCGAGCCGCATGCCGGCTGTGAGTCCTCTCAGCTTGATGGTGCCGATGGCGGCGGTGAAGTCGAACAGCTGTGTGTCGTAGGCACCGCGCACGCTACTGCCGGGCATGAACGGGTTGGAGTTGTAGGGGCGCATCACGTCGCACCAGGCGCGGTCCTTCGTGTGGTCCATGTTGAAGTGGAAGCGCCCGTAGCCCACCAGCACCCCTGCTATGGTCTGGTAGCGTTCGGTCTTGAACGTCAGTTGATTGCTCTGTCCGCCCTCCTGCACGCGTCGGTAGTCGCCGTCGCGATGGGCAAACTCAAACAGGGCATAGCCTCGGTTCCTGATGGTGTCGAGCGAGAGTCCGGCAGCGTTGTCGGTCTGCCGCCACAGTTGTCGGGCATCCTCATATCGGTAGTAGCCCTCCTGTGCCGTGGCCGTCAGGAACAGGAGATTGGAAAATGCAAGTATGGAAAAGAGTTTTCTCATTGTCATGTCTTCTTAGCTTCTTTTTGTCTTCTCGTTTCACTGTTCTGCCGTCTCGTCATATTCGCGTGGCTTGATGGTGGTCGACACCTTGAAGTCGTTGCGCGAGTTGTTGGTGTCCACCAGCATCTTGCGCCCGTTCTTGCCCGTGCTGCCCGATGTCTTGCGGTAGACCACTTCGCCCGAGCGCCCGCTGACGGCATTGATGAAGGTGAAGCCGGCATCGATTTCCGGGTAGATGCGCTTTGCGTTGATGTCGGGACCCGTCTCGTTCTTGTTGGGCAGACACTCCACCCCGTCCAGCACGAACCGCTTGGGCAGCAGTCGCCATTGCGAGCCTTTGGTGGCATTGTTGGGATACTTGTAGGTGAGGGGCCAGCTGTTTACGTCCTGTTCGGTGCGGAAGATGACCACGCCGCACAGACCGTTGTTCACGAGGTTCATGTTCGAAATCGTAGCGTATGTACTGTAGATCAGCTCCAGGGCTTTCACGTCGGGATTGTTGGTCAGGGGTCTTGTCGTGCTGTTGTCCTTGGCCTCGAAGTCGGCCCCGGTGAGGTCAGCCTCCAGTGGCGCCTTGTTCTTCGTGTGGTCGATGGCGCTGTTCACGATCAGCACCGTTCCGCTGGGTTCCACCAGATGCGGCTCGTCGGCGGGAATCCTGAAGATCTGCTTCAGCAGCAGCACCGAGTCGTTGTGCTGTTCGTGCAGGTTGGCCAGCGTGTAGGCTTGCGTTCCTTCGCTCTCAGTCAGTCCGATGTACAGTCCGCTGACGTCGACCGGCTCGTCCGACTGATTGAACAGCTCGATGTATCGTCCTGCCTCGTAGTTCTTGTTGTTCTCGTCGCGTGAGGTGGCAAAGTATATCTTGCTGATGATGATGTCGGGATTCTCGTTGGCCAGCATCTGCACGCTCACCGTCTCTTCTTTCGTCAGCAGCTGGTTGGCCAGACTGCCCGTCAGTGTGAAGTTGTGGGCATCGCTGAGTACGGGCATCTGTCCGTCCGTCAGCCTGACATACTCGCTGCCGCTGATTTCCCATGAGGCCGATATGTTGTAGATGTTGGGTGTCAGGTCGTTCACTTTGGCCAGACCGTTGGCATCGGTGGTGGCGGTCAGTCGCTTGCCGTTGTCGGCTATCAGGGTGATGGTGCGTCCGCCCAGTCCGCTGTTGTCGGTAAAGCCGTCGGGCTTCAGCAGCTGTATGCCCACGGTCTTCACGCTTTCGGTGTTGTCGTTGTAGTCTACACAGGCCACGAGAGTCAGCACCGTGCAGAGGGTTGCTATCTGTTTCTTCATTGTGCTACAGGTTGAGGTAAAGTTCGGCGCCGAACGAGAAGGTTCCGGTGTTGCGCTGTGATAGGGTAGTGGTCTTGTTGCCTTGCAGGAAGGGTTCGTAGAACAGGGCATTGTTCACGTAGACCGACAGACCGCCCATGCGGCCCAGTTCCTTGGTCAGTCGGGCCGACGTGTTCCACGTGATGGGTGTCTTGTTCGGCTCGTTGTCGTTGCTCTTGCGGTTCATGGCACTGATGGCCATCGACTCCTGGCCGGCGGGTGCAGCGGCATAGTAGCGACCGTCCATGCCCAGATAGCCGTTGTGCATGTCGGCGGTTATCTCGTGGTAGTTCACGTCGCGGTCAATCCAGCCTATGGGCATCTCCTCGTCGGCATAGCTCCAGTTGGAGTTGTGCCAGATGACCTGTGCGGTGAGCGAGGCCACCATGTGCAGGGGCGGTATGTGGGTCACGGCGCGGAGGGTGGTCACCAGTCGGCGGTAGCGTGTAAACTCGCCTCCGGTGGGGTAGACCACCTTGAAGGGTGTCAGGTTGATGCCCTTGGCATAGGACGTAGGCACGCTGTTGGGTGTCTGCGAGTCCATGTCGGTGCTCCACGTCTTCGTCTCGCTCCATGCTCCGCTCAGATAGAGACTGGTGCGCAGCGGCTTCAGCTGGCCCAGTTCCAGGTCGAACTCCATGCCTTTGTTCACCGTGGTGTTGGTGTTGCCTATGCGTCCTGTGGTCATGAAGATGATGTCGGTGCGGATGGGGTTGGTGCCTATTTGCGTGGGCTGTCCCGGGGTGATGACCAGTCCGCTCAGGTTGTCCTTGTCTTGTTGGGTGTAGTAGATGTTGGCCGGATAGGTTAGGTATTCCGTCAGCGAGCCGAAGCCGTTGGGGGTCTTGTCGCGATAGGCCAGCACGCTCAGTCGGCGGTTGCCGGGCAGCTTGAAGTCCAGTCCCACCTCAATCTTCGTGGTCGTGGCGTTCTTCAGATTCTTCGAGTAGGCCACATCGTAGACGTGCGTGTAGTAGTTCACGATGTTGTTTTCGGGTGCGCTCTGCGAGATGTAGATGGCAGCCTGGCGGTCGTCGTACTTCTTGTCGGGATACAGATAGTTCAGTCCAGGTGTCTTCGAGTTCAGTCCGATGCCGGCACGCACGTCGATCCATTTGGCCACGGTGAAGACTCCGTTGACGCGGGGCGACAGGGCCGTGGTGGCCACGTCGGCAAAGGGCTGCATGGCCGTGAAGCGCAGACCGAGGCCCAGACGCAGGCGGTTCACCTTATTTATATTATAGGTGAACTGGTCTTCGGCAAACAGGGCAATCTGGTGCAGTCCGGGAATGTCGCGGAAGGCCCTGGGGCGCGTGCCGTCGTTGGGATGGAAGGGGCGGCTCTCGTCTTCGTTGTAGTAGCCCTTGGCATTGTTCCAGTCGAAGTGGTAGTCCAGACCCACCTTGAAGCTCTGCACGGTCTTGCCCTTGCGCAGGAAGAAGTCGTCGGTAATCTTGGCAAACACGTTGCCGGGACGGCTCTCGGTGATGCCCGTGGCCAGATAGGAGCCGTTGATGTAGCTCACGTTGTTGTAGCCCGTCGTCAGCGCGGTGATGATGTCGGTGCGTCCGCTCGTGTTGCCCACGTACCTCGTGTTGCGGTTGTCTATCTTCGAGTAGCTCAGTCCCACGGTGTACTTCAGCGAGCGCATCAGGGGCTTGTCCATCTGAATCTTGCCGTTATGGGTCAGTCCGAAGGTCAGTGTTCCGTTCTTGGTCTCCGAGTTGGTCAGCGTGGCGTCGGGGTCCTGTCCGCTCCAGTCCTTGGTCTTGGCAAAGCGCAGCTTCGTGTCGGTGTGCCAGCGTCGACTCAGGTCCTTGCCGTAGCCCAGGTTCACGTTGTAGCGGTCGTAGGAGCGCGTCTTCATGCGTGGGTCGCCCCATGCCTTGGCATAGTCGGCGCTCACGTTGATGATGCCGCCCCTGCCCAGGTTGAAGCCCTTGCCCACCGAGTAGTTCTGCATGCCCGGGTTCACCTTGGCCTTCACCTGATAGGGAGTGACGCCCACCTTGGAGTGGACCACCACCAGGCCGCTGGTCAGGTCGCCGTATTCAGCCGAGGGAATGCCGCGAATCACCTCCACCTCGTCGATGTCGTCGGCTGCCACTTGGCGCAGGTCGGTGCCGGTGAAGGCTGTAGCCGAGAATCCTCCCTCTGTCAGCGTGCCGTTGTTGGAGATGGGCATGCCGTCGATCACGATGCTGGCACCGAAGGCCGACGTGTTGTTGTTCACCAGCGTGCGCAGTTGCAGGTTCGACTGCTGCGTCAGGTCCACGTTGCCCATCAGCTGTCCGGGAATCAGCTGCATGATGTCGGCCAGCGACGTGGCTTGCAGGTGGTCGATGGCTTGTCGACCGATGATGCTCGATGTCGAGGCACCCGACTCCTTCTGTCGGGCCACCACTTTCACCTCGTTGAGCGAGAGCGACGTGGGCACCATCGTGTACTTCAGCTGCAGGTCTTTCTCAACCTTGACGTGGGTGTTGACGGTCTCGAAGCCCACGTAGCTGATCTGCAGCGTATATTCGCCCGATGGCACATTGTTGATCGTGGCCTTGCCGTTCATGTCGGTCACGGCCATCACTTCGGCAGGCATCAGCTTCAGTGTGGCCATGATCACGGGCTCGCGTGACACCCGTTCGTTCACGCTGATGTGCAGCGTGTGGCCTGCTTTCTGCGCCGTGGCCACAGTCAGCATGCTTGTCAGTAGCGCGAATAGTATTATAAATCGTTTCACCCTATTCTGCAATTATCTGTTATCGGTCTTGTCATTTCTCATTTCTCGGTCTTCTCCTTGCACTCGTGCGGGGCTGGCACCGTGGCCTCTATGCCGGCTGCCTTCAGACCCTCCAGCAGCTTCTGCTCGTTGGTCTCGGTGTTCACGTAGGTGATGGCCAGCGAGCGCTGACGCTTGCTCACGTTGGCATCGTCCACGCCGTCGAGCGCCAGTGCCGTGTCGATGGTCTCGTCGTTCACCTGCTCAGGGGCAATCTTGAAGTAGGCAAAGCTGATCTCCTTGCTCGTGTAGTAGTTCACGGGCGTGAAGCCCATGCCCTGCAGAATCTCGCGGATAGTGGCCTTGGTCGTCTTGTTGGCATCGTAGCGGAAGAACACGTAGTGCTTGTCCACGTGCGGCGCGATGCTGTCCACGCCCTCCACCTCCGACAGCCGTTTCATGATGCGGTTGGCGCAGTTCTGACAGTGCATGTCGGCCATCTGCAAGCCTATGCCGCGGTGTATCACCTCCGTCGGGTCGTAGGGTGAGGGCTTGTAGCGCGTGCCGCGCAGGTTGTTCACGATGGAGTCGGGACACGTGCGCGTGCCGTCGTAGGCGATGGTCACGGTGCGCTTCTCCAGGTCGAAGCTCACCCCGTCGATGGCCGGGTTCTTCCGCAGCGCGTTGTTCACTTTGTGTGCGCAGTCCTCACAGCGCATCGACTTGATGCGCCATGTCAGCGTGTCGGTAGGCTGTGCAGCCTGCAAGTTGCTGGCGGTTAGCCAGATGGTCAGCAATAGGAATAGATTCTTCATTTTTGTTTCATATTTATTTTTTATGGCTGCAAAGTTAGTCATTTTTTTTAGAATATGCAATCATCATTACTTGGTAAATCATTCTTGGAGGGTTTCCCGACTGCTTATCGGTGGTGAGTCGCCTCGATTTTGTCAAAATAATTCATAGAAAAAAGCATCTGTCAGAATTGTCATTCTAGCTTTTTTCAGCTTCCTTAAAAACGCTTTGCGTTGCCATCTTCCTGAGTTTGATATTGAATCAAATTGGGTTTAAAGTTATCTCATCTTGAGTTTTGACTTGAATCACGCGGTGATTTAGCACATATCTCAGTTTGATATGACTTTAAACCCACCATGATTTTGCTTCAAATTCAGCATGATGAATCTTGATTCTTGGTATTGTTGTCGTCATTATTGTTCTTTAAGCGAAGTTCTGCCCCTCAGTTTCATCCGTTCCTTTTGTCTCTGTTTTGCAACTATCTGAAAATCAGTTAGTTCTGTGAATAGCCCAAAACTCGCATATTTCGCCCTCAACCTCGTCTTGCTGAATTCCGTGCGATTCTCAGAGGGGGCATTGTCAAAATTATTCATATTTTTTGTGTCCCTCAATTTTTCGTATGGACCCCCAAAAAAATCTAATCCCCATCCTCCCTTTTTTCGTTCATTGCCCGGTGCTTTAAGCACCGCCCATTCAACCTCAAGAGGTACTGTATTATTTATGTTTTTTATATTAATGATGTTTTGATTCGAATAATTTTCTTACCTTTGCACCCCGAAACAGAAAAGTGTAGAAAGAACATTCATTCATTATATTATATAAAAACAAAATTATGTTTAAGAACTTTCATGGTTATAATCTGCTGGAAGCCTATCACAGAATGCATCAGGCCCAGAAAGATCATCCGCAACGAGTGCAGAAAAAAATGTTGCAGGCTATCTTTGTGACAGGTGTCACTCTGCTGCTTTGGAATTTGCCAATCGACTCTTTCGGCATCGACGGACTGAACATCGTTCAGCAACGTATCATCGCCATCTTTGCCTTTGCTACATTGATGTGGATTATGGAGGTAGTGCCATCATGGGCTACGAGTGTGGCCATCATTGGACTGATGCTGTTATTCACCTCTGACAGTGGCATCAAGTGGATGTGCAACCCCGATGAGGTGGGCAAGTTGCTGTCCTATAAGGCCATCATGGCAACGTTTGCCGATCCCGTTATCATGCTGTTCATCGGTGGATTCATACTGGCTATTGCCGCAACGAAGACCGGACTGGATGCTCAGCTGGCCAAGGTCATGCTGAAGCCGTTTGGCAACAAGAGCGAGAATGTGCTGCTGGGCTTCCTGCTCATCACGGGCCTCTTCTCGATGTTCGTTTCAAACACTGCCACGGCGGCTATGATGCTCACGTTCCTGACACCTGTGTTCAAACAGTTGCCGCCTGAAGGAAAAGGCCGTATTGCTATGGCCCTCTCTATTCCTGTTGCCGCCAACCTGGGGGGCATGGGTACGCCAATCGGCACACCGCCTAATACCATTGCCATGAAATATCTGAACGATCCCGAAGGACTGAACCTCGGTCTGGGCTTCGGACAGTGGATGATGTTCATGTTGCCACTGGTGGCTGTGTTGCTCTTCTTCAGCTGGGTGCTGCTGAAGACCATCTTCCCCTTCTCGCAGAAGACCGTGGAGCTGAAGATTGAGGGGGGCATGAAGAAAGACACCAAGACGTATATCGTGATTGTGACCTTCTTCGTTACCGTTTTGCTCTGGCTGCTCGACACCGTGACGGGCATCAATTCCTATACCGTTGCTCTCATTCCCTTTGTCGTGTTCTCGCTGACGGGTGTTATCGGACGTGCTGACTTGGAAGAAATCAACTGGTCGGTTATCTGGATGGTGGCCGGCGGATTCGCTCTCGGCTATGGTCTGAATGCCTCGGGACTGGCTTCGCTGGCGGTGCAGAGCATCCCCTTTGCCGATTTCTCGCCGTTGCTGATTTTGCTGCTGTCGGGTGTTATCTGCTATGGACTCTCGAACTTCATTTCCAACTCAGCTACCGCCGCTTTGCTCATGCCTATCCTGGCAGTGGTGTGCGCAGCTATGGGCGATAAACTGTCTGCCATCGGTGGCACGCCGACGGTGCTTATCGGTGTGGCCATTGCTGCATCGAGCGCGATGGTACTGCCCATCTCTACACCGCCGAACGCGCTGGCATACGCAACCAATCTGGTGCATCAGAACCAGATGGCAAAGGTTGGTCTCATCGTGGGTATCGTTTCGATGCTACTGGGTTATTCGCTGCTCTATCTGATGGGAGCCATGCATGTGATTTGATGGATTTTTAGGCTTGAAGAGATGATTAACATGATTGCAGCCGTGGCTCGCAACAGGGCCATAGGCTTTCAGAACAAGCTGATCTACTGGTTGCCCAATGATCTGAAGCGATTCAAGCAGCTGACGACTGGCCATACCATTGTGATGGGCCGTCGCACGTTTGAGAGTTTGCCAAAGGGTGCGCTGCCCAATCGTCGCAACTGTGTGTTGTCGGCAACGGTCCGTGAGCTGCCCGGGTGTGAGTGCTTCCCTGCGTGGGAGGCTTTCGTGGCCTCCTGTCGACCTGATGAGGACATCTATATCATAGGAGGTGCGAGCCTTTATTCGGCGCTCATCGACAAGGCAGACCGTCTTTGTCTGACAGAGATTGACGACACACCCGCAGAGGCCGATACCTTCTTCCCCGACTATAGCGGTTGGAAGGAAGTGGCTCGCGAAGACCATGAGCCAGACGAGCGCCATGCGCATGCCTATTCATTTGCAGACTACGTGCGCGGTTGATATAGACAGTTCCGCTACATAAAAAAATATACACCGAAACGATGCGCTTCGGTGTATATTTTTTTGTGGGATATGTCAGTGCGATTCATACACTAACCTCAGCCTTGATGTGTGGCCAGGGATCGTAATTCTCCAATAAGAAATCCTCGTACTGGAAAGAGAAAAGGTCTTTCACGTCGGGATTGATGCGCATAGTGGGCAACTGGCGTGGCTCGCGTGTCAGTTGCAGTCGGGCTTGTTCCAGATGGTTCAGGTAGAGATGGGTGTCGCCAGTGGTGTGGATGAACTCGCCGGGCTTCAAGCCGCACACTTGTGCTACCATCATGCAGAGCAGGGCATAAGAGGCAATGTTGAAAGGAACACCCAAGAAGGTGTCGGCAGAGCGCTGATAGAGCTGTAGCGACAACTTGCCGTCGGCCACGTAGAACTGGAACATCGTGTGGCAGGGGGGCAGTGCCATCTTGTTTACTTCGGCCACGTTCCATGCCGAAACCAACATGCGGCGGGAGTTGGGGTTGTGCTGAATCTGGTCGAGAATGATTTTTATCTGGTCGATACTCTTGCCGTCGTAGTCGGGCCATGAGCGCCACTGGTGTCCATAGACGGGACCCAGTTCACCGTTCTCGTCGGCCCATTCGTTCCAGATGCGCACGCCATGTTCCTGTAGATAATGCACGTTGGTGTCGCCTTGCAGGAACCAAAGCAATTCGTAGATGATGCTCTTCAGATGTAGTTTCTTCGTGGTGAGCAACGGAAAGCCTTCTTCGAGGTTGAAGCGCATCTGATGGCCAAAGACGCTCAGTGTGCCAGTGCCAGTGCGGTCGCCTTTCTGCACACCTTCATTGAGGATGCGTTCGAGTAGATTGAGATATTGTTTCATCTGTTTTTTTATTCTAATGTTGTTTTGAGAATGTCGGGATAGTCGGGAATGTGTGTGCTCTTGATGCGCCACTCCTTGGGATAGAGATTGTTGGCACGGTTGCCAATGTTTTTGACAAAGCCGAGGGGATGACGGTGGAAGGTGACGATGATGTAGCCGCGAGGCATGTCGGATGGCAGCGAGATGGCTTCGCCGCGCAGATAGGCAATGGCGGTGGGGTAGTCGAGCTCTGCCATCGGATATTTGTCGCGGTCGAGCAAGACAGAGAGTGCTTCGGCATGAACGGGAATCAGGTCGTGGCCCTTCTTTTCGGCTTTGGGCTGTCCGTCGTAGAGCACGTTGAGTGCTTTGCAGATGTTTGTCGATACGCTTTGCAGATTGCGAGGATCCGACGAGCGCGGTGTTCCGGGCTTGCGTAGCACTGCCATGAAGAGTCCTTCGCCACGGGTGTAGCCGGGAATGAAACGGTAGACGGGCTGATTGAAGCCCTCGAGCAGCGAGCTTGTGATGTTCCACGGTGTCATGATGTCGACGGGCAGCACTTCAGCACCCAGTTCGTCGGTCATCCAGCGCACGTTTTCCTCGTCCTCCTTTGTGTTATAGGTACATGTGCTGTAGATGAACAGACCGCCTTCGGCCAGGCATTGCCATGCCTCGCTCACGATGGAGCGTTGCAGTTGCCAGCACTTCTCAACGTTCTGTGTGCTCCACTCGCCGACGGCTCCTTCGTCTTTTCTGAACATGCCTTCGCCCGAGCAAGGCACATCGCACAAAATGACATCGAACAGTGCTTTGACTTTTCTGAAATCCTTGGGGTAGTTGTTGGTGACGATGCAATCGGGATAGCCCCATTTCTGAATGTTCTCTGTCAGCACCTGCGCCCGCAGACGGATGGGCTCGTTGGAAACGAGCACGCTGCCTTCGGGCAGAACGGAGCGTGCCGCCGTAGACTTGCCGCCAGGAGCAGCGCACATGTCGAGCATGGCGACGGGCTCGTTGACATACTGGCGCAACACAAGGTCGACGAACATGGATGAGGCTTCCTGGACGTAGTAGCAGCCTGCGTGAAACAATGGGTCGAAAGTGAAGTTGGGACGTGAGTTGAGATAGATGCCCGAAGGACACCAGGGAACCTGCGCAACGGCATCGCTGGCCGTGAGTGTCGACGAGCAAGCTTTTTTGCGTGGATTCAGCCTGATGCTGACGGGAGGCTCTTCGCCGAGCGCATTCACGAAACGCTCGAACCTTTGGTCGCCGAACAAAAGGCGTGTTTGAGCTATAAAATCGTCGGATAATTGCATAATCGTTTGCAAAATTAAAAAAAAATATGCACCTTTGCAACAAATTATCATTAGATGTTTGATATTAAATCATAAAATAGTATTGCGATGAGAAGATTATTTTTGTTGATAACTGTGCTAAGCATGCTGATGACCTCGCCTTCCAAGGTGACTGCTCAGCAGGCAACAGTCATGGAAGAACTGGTTGACTCTGTGCAGAAGAACGAGGTTGAGGTGTTCTCAGACACGACGGAAAACGACTATGAAGCCGACCTGGATTTGGTTGAGCCTATCTCCGGACAGAATGTGGGGACATCTAAAATTGTTAAGCATCTTTTCGGCTCGACCGACAGTTCATTCTTGATCGTGTCTATCATTATTTTCCTGGTCTTTACGGTTTTCCTCCTTGTCGTTCCCATTTTAGTCGTAATTCTTGCCATTGTATTGGTCGTCAAATTGTTGAGGAGGAACAAAGGAAACGACAATGAGCCTGATTATATAGTTAACAATGATATAAATATGACAGAAAACAAGAAACTTTATCGTTCAAACGATCGGGTGATTGCAGGTGTCTGTGGTGGCCTTGCCAACTATTTCGGCTTCGATCCGACCGTCATTCGCGTTGTCTTTGCTTTGCTTACGCTCTTCACTGCATTCAGTGGTGTGCTGATCTACTTTATTCTCTGGTTGCTCATGCCCTCCAGAAAATAAATGTTTGCAGAACTTTTTTGATTAGAACAAGTCGGCGTCGTCGGCTTGTTCTTTTTCTTGCTCCTTGTTTTCTTTGGGTGCAGGCGGTTCCTTGGGATGGCCCTTCTCGTCGAACAGTCCGTAGGTGGTGCGCAAGACGATGAACTCTGTGCGACGGTTCAGCTGGTTGCAAATCTCCTGTTGCTCCTCGTCTTTCAGTGCCTTGATGAACTCCTCGGTCAGCACGTCGCCCTCTTTCAGCCAGTCGTACTTCTCCGTCAGTTTGCGCTTGATGGTCTTTGGCTTCTCCTTGCCATAGCCCATCGGTGAAAGACGGTCGGCGGCTATGCCATGCTCCGTCAGATAGTTGACCACACTCTCGGCACGCCGCTGCGACAAAGCCTTGTTATAAGCCGCCGGACCGCGATAGTCGCAGTGGGCCGACAGTTCGATGGTCACGTTCGGGTTTTCGTTCAGCAGTTTGATAAGGTTGTCGAGTGCTTCGGTCGACTCAGGGCGGAGGGTCGCCTTGTCGAAGTCGTAGAAGATGTTGTCGATGAGTACTGGCGCGGTGATACTGGCCAACGGGAATTGCAGCACATATTCTTCCGACTCCTTCACCGTGTCTACCTTCAGTTGCTCCTTGTGGTTCAGATAGCCTTTGCAGGTGCCAAGGAACACATAGTCGACTCCCGGCTTGATTTGCTCCGTGAAGGAGCCGTCGCCTTTCACGCTCAGTTTCAGGTTGGTGCCGTCGTTTCCCACCATGTAGACCAGTGCCTGGGGCAGTTCGTAGCCGTCCTGTTCGTAGACCCATCCTTTCACGGTCTGTATGACCTCATGTTTCTCAAAGGAATAGATGTGGTCCCAGCCTCGTCCGTCGCCTCGGTTCGAGCAAAAGAAGCCTCGGTTGTGCAGCCCCTCGAACGTCATGCCGAAGTCGTCGCCCTGCGAGTTGAGCGGAGCACCCGGATGAGAGAGGATATAGTTCTGTGGCCTCTGGTCAAAGCTCTTCTTCTTCTTGGTGGTCAAGGAATCAGTAGCGGCAGAAGTCAGTTCAGCTTCAGCTGGCTTGGCAATGAAAATGTCGAGACCACCCATGCCGGGATGGCCGTTCGACGAGAAATAGAGGTCGCCATTGGGCCGGAAGGTGGGAAACATCTCATCGCCCGGAGTGTTGACGGGTTCGCCGAGATTCTCCAGTGCACCGATGCCGGAGGTCGTCAACTGTGCTCGCCAGATGTCAAGTCCGCCCATGCCGCCGGGCATGTCGCTGACGAAGTAGAGCCACATGCCGTCGGGTGAGATGGCCGGATGGGCAAAGAGTGAGAGCGTGTCCTTGGTGATGACCAGCTCTTGTGCCTTTCCCCATGAGGCATCGCTTCTGCTCGACGTGGCTATCGTGGCAAAGCGCGGATAGTTGGGGTCGGTCTTGCAGACGGTCAGGTACATGGTCTTCGAGTCGGGGGTGAACGAGCAAGCCCCTTCGTCCTGCTCGGTGTTCAGTTCGCTCTCAATGGCTTCCGGCTTCTGCCACTTTCCTTTTTCGTCTTTAGTGGCTACGAAAATGTCGGCAGGCTTGGTGCCAGTAATGCCGCTCAGCTCATCGCCTACCGCCTGATTGCGTGTCGATGTGATATACAGTTGGTCGAACTCATCGCCTGCCAGCATGGGAGAGTAGTCGGCTCGTCGGGAGTTGAACAAGTCCTCCCGCTTCACCGTGTAGCCAGAGAGTGCGGCATCAGTCTTCCATCTTGGGGCCATGCGGGCCGACTCCAGTCCGGCGGCCACCAGCGGGTGGTTGGGCATGGAGTCTTGCAACTGTACGAACACCTTTTCGGCTTCTTTGTAGCTGCCGTTCTTCAGCAGGAGCTGCCCCAGGTGGAACAAGGCCGTTGAGTCCGCTTGTTTGTAGCGCACGGCATTGTTATAGGCAGCGATGGCCTTCTGTGTGTAGTTGATGCGTCGGTAGCAGTCGGCCATTTTCAAGGCACGCTGACCACGCAGCGGTCGTTCTTTGGCCTTTGTCTGCGAGTAAGCCTTCTTGTATTGTCCTGCCGCATCGTAGTATTCGCCCAGCGCATAGAATTTGTCACCCTTCTTCATGGCTGCATCTGCACCACAGCCAGCAAGAAGAATGACCATCAAACTTATGTATAGAAAAGTGAATAAACTGCGCATACCTTATTATAACGAAGGGTATGCGAAAATATTGCGCCAAGCCGTGTAATCATCAAAAACTATTCGACCTGTATGGGTGGGGTACCCGCTGAGGTCGTACCACTCACCATCCATCTTGTCAGCGGAAGAAGAAACGGCGTTGATGCCGGTCGTCTCGCCCTCAAACACGATGCTCAATGCACGGGCATGGGCGGGCGACGACGGAACCAGTTCAATCCAGCACTTGCCAGCGGCCAGCGTGCCGGCATCCTTCACCCACACGTTAGCCTCGGGCATGGTGAACGTCCAAGTGCCGTTCTCTCCGGCGGTCACGTCGATGTTGTCCTTCAGTTCGGGAGCAGCAGCGCGGCTCTTGGCGCGAGCCGGAGCAGCAGCCCATGTGGTGTAGGCGCGGACGGTCACGTCCTTCGTCGAGTAGCCCTCGGCGGGTGTCACGCTCACAGTCACCACGTCGTCCTTCTTGGCCTGTGTAGCGGCAGCACCGTCAACGGTGAACGCCACCGTGCCGTGCTCGTTCTCACCAACGGTGATGTCGTACTTCGTGGCGGGGGCTGTCACGGTCACGGT
>Ga0326513_10001428_pt1 | contig 18835 bp, 13 predicted proteins | sample 2_2465_0518_D_FD_203654 | JGI IMG/M metagenome (GOLD analysis project Ga0326513, IMG submission 203654) | Bovine rumen microbial communities from UC Davis, California, United States - 2_2465_0518 | ecosystem: Host-associated > Mammals > Digestive system > Stomach > Rumen | place: USA... | reverse complement strand
TGTCTTTGAACCCGGAAGAGCAGATAGCATCCATTCGAGAAGCGGAGCTTCACGATCAACTACATACTGGTCGTATTGATTTTTTTTAGAATCGTACATTAATTATCCCTGACTTGCTTTAGCTTGATGAGCCTTGCGAAAAAATAAGATTGGATTTCATCCGTTCGTTAGAAGTTGCAAAATTACGAGAAAAATCCGAGAAAACCAAATGAAAAGTGGAACAAAAGTCGTTTTTTGCCGAAATTAGCCAAAATTCCAAACAAAAACTTGTAAAAACGAAAAGATTGTATTAATTTTGCAATTGCAAAGTGCGAAGTATCTTCGCATGGAGGCATAAGGGCTAAAGGCCTATGGCTTTTGCCTTTTAAGTAAAATAAGATAAGATTTCAAGAGGCCCCGGGCATCTCAATAAGCCTGGGGATTTATTTGTGTTTGTGTTGTTGTTCCCCTTCGTTGTGAAACGAGGGGGAATTTATTGGGAAGAATAAAGAATAAAGAGTAAAGAGTAAAGAATAAGGATTAAAGATTAAAGAGTAAGGAATAAAGCTATGCAGGAAGAAAAGCTTTGGAACAAAAACTATAACAAGGTGATGCTTACGAACTTCACCCTGTTCTTCTCGTTCTATCTCATAACTCCGCTCCTGCCTCTCTATCTCAGCGAGACCTTCTCTGCCTCAAAGGACACTATCGGACTTGTCCTTTCCGGCTATACTCTCGTGGCACTTATCATACGACTGTTCAGCGGTTATATGGTGGACAACTTTGCGCGCAAGACCGTGCTCCTTGTAGTTCTATTCGTGTATTTCATATTTTTCGGAAGTTATCTCATAGCCGGAAGCCTTCTTGCTTTCGCCTTATTCAGAACACTTCACGGAGGACCTTTCGGGGCTACAACCGTAGCAAACTCAACTATGGCTATCGATGTCCTTCCTGCCTCTCGCAGAAATGAGGGCATAGGTTTCTACGGAATGAGCAACAACCTTGCATCCGCCATAGCTCCTACCGTAGGACTTTTCATCTACACTCACACACACGATTTTCAACTTATGTTCTGGCTTGCCTTCATCATAGCAGGTATAGGCTTTGTGAACACCTACACGCTTGATGTCAAAAACGAGAAGCCCAGGGACAGGATGAAATTCAAGTTCTCTCTCGACCGTTTCTTCCTCGTGCGAGGATGGTTTCTTGCCGTAAACATCTGTTTCTTCGGTTTCTGCTGGGGAGTGTTGAGCAACTACCTTGCTATATATGGCAAGGAGCATCTCGGAATAACAAGTGGTACTGGAACATATTTCCTCCTTCTCTCCATAGGTCTTATCGTATCTCGTCTTATCGGCAACAAGGCTCTTCGTCAAGGAAAGCTCACACATAATGCTATGGAAGGTATTGTGCTTTCCACTTTCGGCTTTGGAATCTTCATAGCAGGTCCTTACATCCTTGGATATTTCTCTTGCGACCCGGACTTGAACTTCATCCCATACTATGCCTCTGCCATTCTCATAGGCTTTGGCAACGGACACATGTGGCCAGCTTTCCAGAACATGATTATTGCCATAGCGCATCATAACGAGAGAGGTACAGCCAACAGCACCATCCTCACCTCATGGGATTTCGGTTTAGGCATTGGTATTCTCCTCGGAGGTGTAATAGCCGAGTATCTGGGTTATGATGCTATGTTCTGGGTAATGGCAGTAATACACGTCATCGGACTTGCGATGTATATCTTTACCACACAAAGCAAATTTGAAAAATTAACAATTAACAATTAATAATTAACAATTAACATGCCAGAGAGCTTGAAGGCCATTCTGCGCGAGCCTATGTTAATTTTTCGCTGAAGCTCAACAAGCTAAAGCAAGTGTTAATTATTAATTGTTAATTGTCTTACCGCCATACAGCATTTCACTATGCCATAGCCGTATTCATCACGTCCCAAGGCATCGACAACATCCTTGGCTGTTGCTGAAGGATTAGCTTCAAGACATTTATTCACGGCATCTATCTTCTTCTGTTCAAAGAGATGATTCAAAGGGAGCTTTCCGTTTAATACCGAAGGTAACAGATAGCTATACACAGTACTCTCAACAACGCCCATCTCCTTGGCTATATCCTCTACGAGTTTGCCGTCAAGGTACATTTCAAGAGCCTTATCCTGCTTCATCTCCATCGTCACCTTTGGCTTCTTCTCCTTTTCCACTTTTGGCTTTCCCTCTTTACTCTTTCTACTTTCCCCTTTACCCTTTTCTACATCCTCGTCAAGTGAAAGCGAAATCTTTGCCTTTGCCTGAAGGAAAGGCTGAAGGACAAGTCCGTTGTGGGCAACATAATGAAGTAGCAGAATCTTGAACTTCACAAGGTCGTTGAAGTTCTGCATGAGATTATCCACACGCTCCCCTACAGCCTTGTTATTGGTGGCAAGGGAAGTCTTTGTAAGAAGAGTAAATGTATCGCACAACTGTTGTTCGAAATAATCAGCTCCCTTCATCAATCTTTCCTGAAGGAGTTCTGAGTTCTGGTAGTCAGCCTCCGTGAGAACGATGTTCTGATACTGGTTATGGAACTTCACAGCCACATCATCCACCTTCTGCTTGAATGATTCTGAGGATTCCACCCAAGCATTATACTGTTTGTTCGCAGAAGAATAAAAATGCTCTCTCATCAGGCGGATGATATCACCATAGCCAAACTTTATCTGCGCAAAGGAGAACAAGTCCTCTATAGTACGCAACAGATAATGTCTCTGCATCTGGTCGAGTTTCTGCTCGTCAGGCGACTTATGCCTTGGATCTTCCTGAAACGTCTCTACTGTCTTATCATTTATGATAGCATACTGAGGTATGGGAGCAGCAAGAACCATTCCCTCCAACGACTTGCATCGGGAGAGAGCCACATATGTCTGTCCGTGGGCAAAACTATGCTGAACATCTATAATGGCATGCTCGAAGGTGAGACCCTGAGATTTATGTACGGTTATTGCCCAAGCCGTTTTCAAAGGGTATTGGGTAAAGGTGCCGACAACGGTCTCGTGTATCTCTTTCGTCTTCTCGTCAAGCTCATACTTCATATTCTGCCACTCCTCAGGAGTAACATCTATAACCTCTGATTGACCAGAAGGTCGCACTTGTATGTGATCGTCGTCAATATCGACAATCTCGCCTATCATACCGTTATAATACTTCTTATCTGCCGATGAATCATTCTTTATGAACATCACCTGAGCACCAAGTTTCAAGGTGAGAGTCTTATCCGTAGGGAATGAGAGTTCCGGGAAATCCTTCCAGATAGTCGCATCATAATGATAGGCAGGAGTTGGAAGAGCATCAAGTTCCTTCTGGTTGATATTATCTGCCTGAACATTGTGGGTTACAAGTCGGATATACCCTTCCTGTTTCGGAGGATTGAAGTCTGCAACAAACCTCTGGTTAAGTGCTTGCAAATCAGAAGCATCAGCGGTATTTGTACGAACTTTATTAAGAAGACTGACAAACAACGGATCACTCTGACGATACACATGCTGAAGCTCTACAGTCACGAAATCCGTTTGTTGAAGTGCCTTACTTGAGAAGAAATAAGGAGTATCATAATAAGGACGAAGCATAGCCCATTCATCCTCACGAGCCACAGGAGCAAGCTGTTGCATATCGCCAATCATAAGCATCTGCACACCGCCAAAGGCACGATTCCTATCGCGATACTGTCTCAACACAGAGTCTATGGCATCAAGCAAATCAGCCCTTACCATAGATATCTCGTCAATAACAATAAGGTCAACTGTACGGATCAGCCTCAGCTTCGACCTACGAAAGGCATAACGCTTGCTATTGCCATATTGAGTTCCGGGAATCTGAGGACCAAAGGGCAACTGAAAGAAGGAATGAATGGTAACTCCCTCGGCATTAATAGCGGCAATACCCGTAGGAGCCACAACAATCATACGCTTAGGCACCTTCCTGCGCAGTTCACGAAGGAAAGTGGTCTTACCCGTTCCTGCCTTTCCCGTCAGAAACAGATGCGTATCAGTATTAGCTATGATATTCCAAGCTAAATCAAGCTCGGGATTATGGCCTCTCCCCCCGCCCTCTCCCGTAGAGAGGGAGCCGGAAGGCGAAAGGGCAATATGATTATTTCCTAAATTTGTCATTTTAATTACTCCGTTGGTTCTCCGGCTCCCTCCCTACGGGGGAGGGCGGGGGGAGAGGCCGCCTTTTACATCGAATACGAGAATCCGAGCGACAGATATTCCTTGATCTGCCAATAGCTATGGTTCTCCATCTTCTGAACACCATCGTCAAAACGAGGATAGAGGAACACCTGTGCGGAGATATATCTGCTGAAAGCGAATGAGAAGGTGTTCTCCCACTCTATCACAGCCCTTGAGTATGTGGTATAGGCATAGAGACGGGTCCCCCACTTGAACTTGTCCGTAGGTTTCCACGTTATGTTGGCTGTAAACTGAGAACCCCAGTCGTTCAGGTTATGGCATCCTTCTGGAATACCATAGCGTGTGGCAAGAATCAAACGAGACACGTGCTTGAAGTTATGTGCCAAAGGCGCTATGTGAACCGAACCCGTAAGTCGCTTGTTATATGCCTCGATGTTATAATCCATACCGACTGATGAGTTGACCTCGAATGGAGAGAAGAAATCAGAATATACAGTCGGGTCATTACTCTTGTAGCCTCTCACGAACTGCGAGGTGGCAATAAGCTGGAAGGTATAGTACCATTTCTTTGTTGCCTGCAAGCCAAGCTTACCGGTATAACGCAGAAGGTCGGAGGTAGTCTTCAGCTTATGAATGGTGTCTGAAGGCGAATTCTGAATACCCACCTTCATCTCAAGCATGTTATCCCACTTTATCTTCTGCTGATTATTATAGTTGTATCGCAGTATCACGTTAGCAACAGCCGAGAGGTTATCATCACCACTCTTATACCAGTTCCTTGAGAAATGGCTCTGCATGAACTGAAGGTTATAGTCGCCTGAGAACTTCCAGAAATTAGGCTTGAAAATCTCAAGACTGACAGGCGAATCTGATATAAGTGCCGCCTCATTCTCGAATGACTCCTCACGGACAACCTCCACCTTTCTCTGAACAGGAACCGTTGGAGCCGACTCTGCCGCAGAAGCCACCTTATGCAACTTGCAAGCCGTTGTCTCAATAAGCTCCGGATGCTTCAGATAGTTCTGCATCAGAATGTTATTTATGATACTATCCGAAGAGTTCTTTTCTATCATGCTCTTCACCACGTCAGGATAAAAGGTCATGGGAGAAAACAGACGGAAAAACTGCCCATTCACATTACTGCTTCTGAGAGAATCAAGCGAACGCTGCAAGGAGTCTATACGAGCCTTGCAGATGGAAAGGGAGTCCATATAGTGTTGTAACTGTGCATTGACCGAGAGCGTCAAGAACCACGTCATCACAATGCAAACAAGTTTCTTTGTCATATTATATACCTGTATGTGTGGAAATTAGCTGCAAAGTTACAAAAAGAATCCGCAATATGCAAATGTTTGGCGATTTTTTTCTGTAAGAAACCGCTCTGCTTGTTTTGCAATAACATTTTATACGGAAGAAATGGTTTGCAAACTGAATTTCACGAATCGGGGAATTTGAGTTTCCTTGATAAGGAAACGGCGTAAGCAAAGGTTATTCACCCAAAAATCGCATTTTCTTAATAGATACTCCATCGCTACTCCATCGTTACTCCATCGCAAGTCCATCGATTCGATGGAGTATCGATGGACAATCGATGGATTATCGATGGATTATCTTAGGAGGAACAAGGGACTTTCATATGTTTATCAACAAGGAAAAAATGATTGCAAATACCAACAATTTTATTGAAATTTGGAAAAAATGTCGAGTTTTTAAATCTTTTTGTTTAATTTTGCGTCTATAATAGTAAAGACATGTGTAAAAACCCAAATTCATTCATTCTATGAAACGAAATATAATATCATTATTGTTATTGCTCATCGCCACCTGCTCTTGGGCACAGGACAAGAACACGTCAACCTCTGACGAAAAGCAGAGAATCCCAATTAAGCCTATTGTAATTGAAGGTGAAGTTACTGGTGTTCCCGATGGGACTCCTGTTGAATTTGAATTTCGATTAGGGAAGTACAAATATTTCTATACTGCTAATATGATTGATACAATTAGAAATGGAAAATTCCATATAGAAAAGAAATTCATATATAAAGGAATAGCAGAGGGAAAATATGACGATAATGTAGACTATAGTCTTTGGATCGGCTATACATCCGAATGGTAACATTATCAACAAGTCCCAAGGTCGTTTAGGACCTTTCTTCAAGGAATTAATCGAGCATGTTCCTGATACGGAAATAGAGAATATGCTAAAAAACAGGAAATAGCAATTCCAAGTACAATAAAGAGAAAGCAAAATAAGGTGTTCGGTAATTAATGCCAAGCACCTTATTTTTGCGTTTCCACTTGTTTTGTGGTCGTTTTTTCGTACATTATTATAAAATATCTAATAAAAAATGAATATTTTTTCTTAATGTGAAAAATTTTATGTAATTTTGCATCTTGTTTTGAGGATAAACAAAATAATTAACAACACATAAATACACAAACATCATGGCAGATACAAAGTACATCTTCGTGACGGGCGGCGTGGTTTCGTCCCTCGGTAAAGGTATTATTTCGTCTTCAATCGGTAAGTTGCTGCAGGCTCGCGGCTACAAGATTACGATTCAGAAGTTCGATCCGTACATCAATATTGACCCGGGAACCCTCAACCCTTACGAGCATGGAGAGTGCTATGTGACCGCTGACGGTATGGAGACCGACCTCGACCTCGGTCACTACGAGCGATTCACAGGCATACAGACAACCCGCGCCAACTCTATGACCACGGGGCGTATATACAAGTCTGTCATCGACAAGGAGCGCAGAGGCGACTATCTCGGCAAGACCATACAGGTGGTGCCTCACATCACCGACGAGATTAAGCGCTGCATAATGTATCTCGGCACAAAAGGACAGTACGACTTCGTAATCACGGAGATTGGCGGTACTATCGGCGATATTGAGAGTGCTCCGTTCCTTGAGGCTATACGTCAGCTCCGTTGGGAGATGGGACGTAACGCCATCAATATTCACCTCACATATGTGCCTTACCTCAAGGCAGCTGGCGAGTTGAAGACAAAGCCTACTCAGCATTCAGTAAAGGAATTGCAGTCAGTAGGTATTCAGCCAGACATCCTCGTTCTCCGCACGGAGAAGCACCTCTCCGACGGCTTGCGCATGAAGGTGGCATCCTTCTGTAACGTGGATTTGGAATGTGTGGTTCAGTCAGAAGACCTCCCAAGCATCTATGAGGTTCCGGTAAGTATGCAGCAACAGGGACTTGACGCTGCAATCCTCCGCAAGCTGGGAATACCAGTTGGCGAGACCCCGGCTCTCGGTCCTTGGAAAGCATATCTCGAGCGTCGTCGCAACGCAAAGGAAGAGGTGCATATCGGTCTTGTGGGCAAATACGACCTTCAGGACGCTTACAAGTCAATACGCGAGTCTCTGCTCCATGCAGGTGTGTATAACGACCGCAAGACGGTTATCACATACATCAACTCCGAACTTATCACAAAGGAGAACGTTGCAGAGAAGCTTGCCGGTCAGGATGGTATCCTCATCTGCCCGGGATTCGGCCACAGAGGCATAGAAGGCAAGATAATCGCAGCACAATATACTCGTGAGCACGACATTCCTACATTCGGTATCTGCCTCGGTATGCAGATGATGGTAATCGAGTTTGCCCGTAACGTGCTCGGCTATAAGGACGCCGACTCTCGCGAAATGAACGAGAATACTCCACACAATGTCATCGACATCATGGAGGATCAGAAGAATATCTCTAACATGGGGGGCACTATGCGACTCGGAGCCTATGGGTGCGTACTTCGCAAGAACAGTCGCACACAGGCTATCTACGACGCAGAGGAAATAAAGGAACGCCATCGCCATCGTTATGAGTTCAACAACCAATATATCAAGGAATATGAGCAGAACGGTATGCAATGTGTAGGTCGCAACCCAGAGTCAGACCTCATCGAGATTGTTGAGATACCAGAGCTCAAGTGGTACATCGGAACACAGTTCCATCCAGAGTACCAGAGCACAGTTCTCAAGCCGCATCCGCTGTTCCTTGACTTTGTCAAAACATGCATAAACAAATAAAACTATAAATGGATAAAAACACTATCACAGGCTTTGTGCTCATAGCCGCAGTACTTTTCGGATTCAGTTGGTTTAGCCGTCCATCCGAGGAGGAAATCCGTGCACAGCACCAGCAGGACTCCATTGCAGCCGTAAACAAGGCAAAGCAGGAGAATGAGCGCAAGCAAGCAGAAGCTAAGAAACAAGAACAAGCTAAGGCTGTCCTCGAGAATCAGGACACCACGGTTCTTTTCTACTCAGCCCTCAACGGCAAGGCACAGGACATCGTTCTTGAGAACGAGAAACTGGCTCTTACTCTCAGCAGCAAGGGCGCAACCGTTAGCAAGGCAGTAGTAAAAGACTACAAAGACCGTAACGGCAACAAGGATGTAACCCTCTTCGCAGGCAACGACCAGCAGTTGAACTACATCCTCGTGGCTAAGCAGATGAACATCTCAACACAGGACCTTTACTTCACTCCTACTGCCCAGAGCAAGTCATCTGTGACTTTCGTGGCTAAGGCCGCTGAAGGCAAGACTCTTGAGATTTCATACAAGCTCGGTAAGGACTACCTTCTCAGCTGCTCTATAAAGGCTAGCGGAATGGCAGGTCTCTTCGACCCTAACAACTCCCAGATCAACATCGACTGGAAGGACCGTGTGCGTCAGCAGGAGCGCGGATTCACTTTCGAGAACAACCGCTCTGCCCTCACCTACCACTTCTCTGAAGGCGGTACTGACGAACTGAGCGAGACAAGCGAGAAGATTGACGAGGCTGTGGAGGAGAAGATTGACTGGGTAGCATTCAAGAACCAGTATTTCTCTGCCGTGATGATTTCAAAGAGCGACTTCGCCGACAATGCCCTGCTCACCTCTATTCCTTATGAGAAGAAGAACGGCAACGGCTATCTCAAGCAGTATGAGGCAAAGCTCAAGACAGCGTTTGATCCATCAGGAGTGAATCCTACACAGTTCGAGTTCTACTATGGTCCTAATGACTTCCGTCTTCTTCAGGACGTAGAGGAGGGATCGGCATTCGGCAAGGACCTTCAGCTCGAGCGTCTCGTATATCTCGGATGGACTATCTTCCACTATATCAACCGTTGGTTCACACTTTATATCTTCGAGTGGTTGAAGGACTTGGCTATCCCAATGGGTGTAGTGCTCATCCTCATCACCTTGATTCTCAAGGCTCTCACCTACCCTATGGTGAAGAAGAGCTATATGTCAAGTGCGAAGATGCGTGTGCTCCGTCCAAAGCTCGACGAGGCAACAAAGCAGTATGACAAGCCGGAGGATCAGCTGCAGAAGCAGCAGGCAATGATGCAACTCTACTCAGAATATGGCGTAAGTCCGCTTTCAGGCTGTCTGCCAATGCTCATTCAGATGCCTGTGTGGATTGCGATGTTCAACTTCGTGCCAAACGCAATACAGCTCCGTGGTGAGTCATTCCTGTGGATGGAAGACCTCTCAGCATACGACCCTATCTGGGAGTGGAGCACCAACCTTTGGCTCATAGGCGACCACCTCTCACTCACCTGTATCCTGTTCTGCGCAGCCAACCTCATCTACTCATGGATGACAATGCGCCAGCAGCGTGACCAGATGGTAGGTCAGCAGGCACAGCAGATGAAGATGATGCAGTACATGATGTTCCTCATGCCGCTGATGTTCTTCTTCATTTTCAACGACTACTCTTCTGGCCTCAACTTCTACTACTTCATCTCATTGTTCTGCTCAGCAGCAATCATGTGGACTCTCCGCAAGACCACAAACGAGGAGAAGCTGCTCGCAATACTCGAGGCAAAGCGTGCAGAGAACAAGGCGAACCCTAACCGCAAGGTAAGCGGTCTCGCTGCTCGTATGCAGGCTATGCAGAAAGAGGCAGAGGAACTGCGCAAGAAGCGTGAGGAACTCGCAAGGAAGAACGCTCGCCTCAGAGGTGAGTAATCTTCACTTGAAATTACACATTTCCGAAGATAAACTAAAAATCCAAATAAAAGCCAAGCCTTCCTTTCACGAGGGAGGCTTGGTTAGATTAAAATGATAAAAGAACTGGCACTTTCCGCCATTATGGCTACAACCCTAACAACATCTCCTGCCGAGGCAAAAGTAAATATAGGCAAGAGTGACATCTCACTCAAAAGCAATCTCATGACTCCTGAAGCCCTATGGGCTATGGGACGTATCGGTGGCGTGGCAGTCTCTCCCGACGGCTCGAAGATTGCATATACCGTATCTTATTACAGCGTGAAGGAGAATGCATCCCATACCGTTATATATGTAATGAATGCTGACGGAACTGATAACCGTCAGCTTACCACCTCCGCAGACTCAGAGAGTGAACCTGCATGGGTACAGACAACTAACGGAATGGTTCTCGCATTTATCACAAATGGTCAGATATGGACTATGAATGCCGACGGTTCCAACCGCAAGCAACTGACCAAGGACGATGACGGCATAGAGGGTTTCAAGTTCTCTCCCGATGGCAAACAGGTAATCATTGTGAAGTCATTGCCATTCCATGAGATCATACAGAAGAATCCCGATGACCTTCCAAAGGCTACCGGCCGAAAGATAACCGACCTTATGTATCGCCACTGGGATCACTATGTGGAGTCTATTCAGCATCCTTTCCTTGCATCCGTTGCAGAGGATGGCACTATCGCCACATCAAATGCAAAAGACATTCTCGCAGGAGAGCCTTACGAATGTCCGGGTGAGCCTTTCGGTGGAATGGAGCAGATAAACTGGAGTCCTGACTCCAAGACAATAGCCTATACCTGCCGTAAGAAGATTGGTCGCGACTATGCAGTTTCTACTGATACAGATATCTTCCTCTACGATGTAGCATCAGGCACAACACGCAACCTCTGCAAGCCTGCCGACTACAAGGCTCCTGCCATTGACTATACCAAGACTCTCGCCACACAGAGCGTGAACAAGACATCGCAAGACCTCAACCTCGGCTACGACGTGAATCCTCAGTTCTCACCAGATGGCACTTTTGTAGCATGGCTTAGCATGGAGCGCGACGGCTATGAGTCTGATCGAAACCGCCTCTGCATCTACACCCTCGCTAATGGTAATAAGAAATACGTTACAGAGGCATTCGACTCTAACGTAGATGACTTTTGCTGGACATCCGACTCTCGCACCCTCTATTTCATAGGAGTATGGCATGGCTGCGAGAATATGTATCGCACAAACCTCAACGGTAATGTAGAGCAGATTACAAACGACTGGGCAGACTTCGGTTCTCTTCAGATGCTTGGCGACAAGAAAGGCAGTCTCATTGCCACTCGCCATTCCTTCTCTGCCCCTGATGACATCTACCTCGTAACCCCTCCAAAGGCTTCCAAGCAGAAAGGAAACAACACCCTTTCTGTTGCTCCGAAACTCGCAACAATTGCACAGCTCACAAAGGAGAATGAGCATATTCTCTCAAAACTGTCTCTCGGAAAGACAGAGCAGCGTTGGGTTAAGACTACCGACGGCAAGGAAGAACTGGTATGGATAATACTTCCATCCGACTTCGACCCGAACAAGAAATACCCTACCCTACTCTTCTGTGAGGGAGGCCCGCAAAGCCCTGTGTCTCAGTTCTGGTCATATCGCTGGAACTTCCAGATAATGGCAGCACACGGATATGTGATCGTTGCCCCTAACCGCCGCGGTCTTCCAGGTTTCGGAAGCGAATGGAACGAGAAGGTTTCTGGCGACTGGACAGGTCAGTGTATGGATGACTATCTCTCTGCTATTGACGATGCTTGCACATTGCCTTATGTTGACAAGAACCGCCTCGGATGCGTAGGTGCAAGCTTCGGTGGTTTCTCCGTTTATTACCTTGCCTCTCACCACAACAAGCGTTTCAAGGCATTCATTGCACACGACGGTGCCTTCAACCTTGAGTCTATGTACACCGACACCGAGGAGGCTTGGTTCTCAAACTGGGAGTACGATGATGCCTATTGGAACAAGGATGCTACGGCACGTGCAAAGAAGACTTACGAGAACTCCCCACATCGCTTTGTTGACAAATGGGATACCCCTATCCTCTGCATCCACGGCGAGAAAGACTATCGCATCAATGCCAATCAGGGTTTCGGAGCATTCAACGCAGCACGCATGAGAGGCATCCCTGCCGAACTCCTCATCTTCCCTGACGAGAACCACTGGGTACTCAAGCCACAGAACGGCATCCTTTGGCAGCGCACGTTCTTTGAGTGGTTGAAGAAGTGGCTATAAAAAGCCCACCCAATCCCTCCCCAAGGGAAGTCGGAGATTGAGTATCTCCGAGTATGTGTCAGGGTTCCACCCCCCTCCCCCCTCCAGGGGGAGTAGTTAGTATTATTAATCAAAAGAAAGAAACACCCCTTCATAGGGATAAATACTATAAAACATCCTTCCCTTTGGGAAGGCTTGGTTAGGCTTTTTCTATGAACAAACTCAGCTATTCCCCAGCGGCACGCTGGACAGCCCTCACCATCGTATCAGTAACGATGATGTTCGGTTATTTCTTCACAGACGTAATGTCACCACTCGAACCCCTTCTCACAGCCTCAAAAGGTACAGAGAATGGTCTTGGCCTCGGATGGACATCAAGCGAATACGGATGGTTCTCAGGCGCATATGGTCTGATGAACGTATATCTGCTTCTACTTTTCTTCGGCGGTATCATCCTCGATAAGTTCGGAATCCGCTTCACCGGTCTCACCTCCACAATCCTTATGTTCAGTGGTGCTATCCTAAAGTGGTGGGCAGTCTCAACAGATTTCGGCGATGCAACTATCTGGGTTCCCTTCGGTGGTGATGTTCAGTCACAGGTAGCATACGCTGGTCTCGGTTTCGCCATCTTCGGAGTAGGATGCGAGATTGCAGGTATCACCGTGTCAAAGGTTATCGTGAAATGGTTCACTGGTCATGAGCTTGCTCTTGCCATGGGACTTCAGGTGGCACTTGCACGTATCGGAACAGCCCTCGCCCTCGCTGCATCCCTGCCTATTGCAAAGGCAATGGGTGGAGTAAGCGCATCCGTAGGACTTGGAACTGCATGTCTTTGCATCGGTCTCATCTCTTTCTTCGTTTATAACGTAATGGACAAGAAGGAAGATGCAGCATCAGCAGCAGAGGCATCAGAATCAGAGGAAGGCTTCAAGTTCGCAGATCTCAAAATCCTCTTCCTCAACCCGGGTTTCTGGTGCATCACGTTCCTCTGCCTTATGTTCTATGCAGGAGTATTCCCATTCCTTAAGTTCGCCACAAAACTCATGGTGTTCAAGTATGGCGTTGATCAGGAACTTGCAGGACTCATCCCTGCCATGCTCCCATTCGGCACTATCTTCCTCACCCCATTCTTCGGAAGCATCTACGACAAATACGGTAAGGGCGCAACCCTCATGCTTGCAGGAAGCATACTCCTGACCCTGGTTCACGTTACTTTTGCGTTACCCATCAACAACTGGGTTCTCGCCATCGCCGTGATGATAGTACTCGGTATCGCCTTCGGACTCGTTCCGTCAGCCATGTGGCCAAGCGTACCAAAGATTATCCCGATGAAGCTTCTCGGCACAGCCTACGCCCTCATCTTCTATATCCAGAACATCGGTCTTTCTATGGTTCCGATGTGGATTGGCTCAGTAAACGAGGCTAATACCGACGCATCAGGCTTTATCGACTACACCCAGTCAATGACTATCTTCGCCGGCTTCGGAGTCTTCGCCATCATCATCTCTGTGATGCTCATGGCCCTCGACAAGAAGAACGGCTACGGATTGCAGAAACCGAATGTGAAGTAAAACAGCCCCTCACCCGTCACTTCGTGACACCCTCTCCCCAGGGGGCGAGGGAAAAAGTTACCTATATATCGCTAAAAAATCAACAAATAATAATTAACAATTAAAAAAAATCCTTGCCTTTCATCTTCCCATGATTGAAGATACTAACTTCCTCCTCGCCCCTTGGGGAGAGGATGCCCACAGGGCAGGTGAGGGGCCATTATTTAACTATCTATGTTCGAAGGACAGCCTAAAGGTCTGTGGACCTTAGCTTTAGCAAACACAGGCGAGCGTTTCGGCTACTACACCATGCTTGCCGTGTTCACACTCTTCCTACAAGCCAACTTCGGCTTTGATGAGAAACTCACAAGTACAATTTTCTCGAGTTTCCTCATGTTCGTGTATTTCCTCCCACTTTTCGGCGGTGCTCTCGCCGACAAGGTAGGTTACAGTAAGCTCGTCACCATCGGCATTTTCATCATGTTTGCCGGATACGTATTGCTCGCCCTCCCTCTCGGCAGTAACTCCGTGGCTATGATTGCTATGGCAGGAGCACTCGTTCTCGTCAGCATCGGAACAGGTCTCTTCAAGGGTAACCTGCAGGTAATGGTGGGCGATTTATACAATGAGGCGGCCTATTCTGCAAAGCGCGATGCCGGTTTCTCGCTCTTCTATATGGCAATCAATATCGGTGCTATGTTTGCGCCTACAGCAGCCATTAAGGTAATGGAATGGGCACAGAATTCGCTCGGCGTTAGCGTGGCTGATTCATACCACTATGCCTTCGCTGTTGCTTGCGCTTCACTCATTGCATCTATCCTTATCTTCAAGTTCGGAAGATCAACCTACGCTCAGGTTATCACGACAAAGAGTAAGGTAGAAAGTGGAAAGGGTAATGAGGCAGAAGCCGTTGAGGAACTTTCACCAGCCGAGACAAAGGAGCGTATCATCTGCCTCTGCCTTGTTTTCGCCGTTGTCATCTTCTTCTGGATGGCATTCCACCAGAACGGTCTCACCCTGACATTCTTCGCACGCGACTATACCGCAACAACATCCACAGGCATTGAGGCGATGCAGTTCGATGTAACCAACCTCGTAGCCGCTATCTTCATCGTCTTCGGCCTCTTCTCCCTCTTCCAGGGCAAGACAGGCAAGGAAAAGGGAATCGGTGCTACTATCGTACTATTGCCATTGGCATACCTATTCTGGAACTACACACAGTTGCCAGCCGAGGGTGTGAAGGTTGATGCACCTATCTTCCAGCAGTTCAATGCTTGCTTCGTTGTCATGCTCACCCCTGTCAGCATCGCCATCTTCTCATGGCTTGGCAAGAAAGGACTTGAGCCAAAGGCACCTGTGAAGATAGGTCTCGGAATGCTCGTTGCAGCCATTGCATATCTGCTTATGACAGTAGGCTCTATCGGACTTCCTGTGCCTGAATACGCAGCCGACGGCTCCAACCTCCACATGGCAGACGTATCGCCTAACCTTCTCATCGAGACATACCTCATCCTTACCTTCGCCGAGTTGCTACTCTCCCCTATCGGTATATCATTCGTAACCAAGGTAGCACCTCCAAAGTACAAGGGAATGATGATGGGTGGCTGGTTCGTCTCAACCGCCATAGGCAACTTCCTCGTCCAGATTCCGGGTTACCTCTGGGGCAAGGACCTCTACATCGTATGGGGAGCCCTGATGGTCATCTGCCTCGTAGCAGCCGTCTTCATCTTCTCAATCATCAAGAAGCTCAATAAGGTTTCGTAAGACAATAGGAATATGAAGAAAATCATTTTCGCTCTATTGATGCTTTTCCCTATCTATGTGATAGCCCAGAAAGGCCCAATGATCGTCAACTACGAAGAAATCCAAAAGTATGTGAAGGATAATCCGAACGAGTACAACAAACTCTATGAAAGATTTGTAGCAGGCGATACTACCCTGACCACAAAAGAGGCTTATCTCGCATACTACGGGTTTACTTGTACACCAAAATACAACGGATATTTCGATACAAGTACAAAAGGTATTGAACTTTACGGACAAAAGAAATTCGATGAAGCCTTTCCTCTCTTCAAAGCTTCACTTGAAGAATTTCCGTTCAGCCTCACCACAATCATCAAGACCTACGTTTGTGCGCAAAACAAAAGTACTTCAGACACAGATATGGTGAACAAATGCAGATTTTGGTATAAAACACTTAACGAAGTTCTGGTATTAAGTGGTGACGGCAGTTCCAAATATCCAATGTGCATAATCACAGTAGAAGACGAATATGAAATGCTAAAAGGCTATTTCGAGGCATCAAAGTTTGAAGGGCAAGCTTTAGTATATGTCGATGGACGTCCTTGCGATTGCATGAGTATCAAACACGCAGATGGTTCACAAGAAAAAATCTACTTTGATATATCTTCCGTTTTTGCTAATTCAAAGAAATTATTAGAATAAACATTTTTGTCCGGTAAATGCCAGTATCTCACATTACATCATGCATTTACCGGACAATTGTATTATTTTTTCAGGAACTAACCTTGCAAAATAACTGATACACTGATACCCCCAAAGACAATGCCTTCTCCTTCTTCCCTCCGAAGGGGAGTGTTTTTTATATGAAGGTCAAAAGTCAAAAGCCTTAGACATTATCTCTTCATAACCGCCGATGGCATTGCTGTTTAATGACTTTCGTTTAAGATTTTCAACCCGATTTTTATCAAAGATTTTCTCCAGATTTGGCTTTCCCTTCTCCAGTTCCTCCCTGCGCAGCACCAGTTTGGCGCGAGCCTCGTCGTTGAACTTCGTAGCGATGTACAGGCACTCAGTCTTGGTGAGTTGGTAGCAAGGCACCTCGCGAGTTCCGCCGTTAGGCTGGGTGATGGTTCTGGATGTCAGCGCAAATTTGCGCCCACATATTTTTTCCCAAGCAGGTTCCATGTTTCTGATAGCCTGCATCACGTTCCTGCGGATTGTAATGTTCAATGCAGATAGACATACGCTTCCCTGGGCAAGCTCACACAGCTCGTCCAAACGCCCCATGAAGTCGTGGTGACGTATTCCGTTTATCGGGAAACGATATATTGGCATTGTACAGGATTGCAGTCGTATTTTACAGCGCTATTGTGGTGTGAGAGGATATTATCGCTACTCAAATTCTTCTGGACATTATTAATTCTTTACTTTGTTGTATGAACAAGTACAAAAACTTCCTGACACCTCCAAATGTTTCGCAGTTTAAGTGCAAAAAATAAACCATTACACCAATACACCATTTTTTACACACACCATACCCCTCTCTCCCTCAATTTTTACTTCAATAATAATATAATTAAATAAATTATATTATTATTGAGAAGAAGACTCAGCAGTGAGGGTGTCTGTCTAAAAAGGTGTAATGGTGTATTAGTGTACAATTTGAACCAATTTTTAATTGAAAAGTATACCATTACACCAATACACCATTTTTTACACACACCATACCCTCCGTCCCCTCATTTTTTACTTCAATAATAATATAATTAAAATAAATTATATTATTATTGGGGGAGAAGACCCAGTTTGTGAGGGTGTCTGTCTAAAAAGGTGTAATGGTGTATTGGTGTATTTTGTAAACAAATGTTAATCGTATTTTACGCAGGAAAGCACGTAACAAATTGGCTTACTGATTAATAACGAATATTTCAAATTGATTAACGCAAAAGAAACAGGCAAAAATTTTGTATAGAAGAAAAAGCGTTGTAACTTTGCAGTCAGAAACAAGCCCCAACGACCCACCCAGTCCCTCCCCGATGGGTAGTCCAATGTTGATAACATCGGAGTATGTGACAAGTTCCTCCCCCCTCACCCCCTCAATGGGGAGTAGATACACTAACTTGCGCAAGGCTGGGTCCGTTGTAAATCCGTTGTAAATCCGTTGTGAATCCGTTGTAAGTCCGTTGCAAGTCCGTTCCCTATATCGGAGAGACAAAAGCCCTTCAGCCCTCAAGGGGTGAGTTTGTTAGCCTTCTTCTGCCACGAGTGATGAGAAATCTACTTTCTCGTATTCCTGAGTGCGAACAACCCATGTGCCGGCAACGAGGTCGCCGAGACGTTGCTGATGCTTGGTGAATAAAACACAGAGGGGACCGATACCTGCAGAGCCAAAGACATCAAGCGGGAGGATGAGCCAACGGAGGATGAAAGCCGAAATCTTCGGGCCACCGCCTTCAAGGTCCACCACACGGATGTGAAGCAGTTTTTTACCAAGTGTCTGACCGCTTGCCACGGTTTCACTGATAAGAGGATATAAATAGGGAATAAGGATAACAAGGATAATAGCCATGACATTGTTCATACCGCTGAGCAGTCCTGCACCGTATGTTGCGAAAAGGACTGACCACGCAATGCCCATCAGCATGAAGTCGATGGAAAATGCTGCAAGACGGGCAGCAAAACTTGCAGGCTCCTGATGTATTCTTATGCCTTGTGATGAGAGGATGTATTGCATGATGAACTAAATTAATAGCCCCTCACCCGTCCTACGGACACCCTCTCCCCAAGGGGCGAGGGGGATGTTAGTAACTAACCCTCATAAACGAGATAAGGAAACTTTTTCCTCGCTCCTTGGGGGGGAAGTAGAAAGAGCTGGTGGGGGGCTTTTTCACTTTTTACGGCAAAAGTAAGAAAAATAAATGGAAAAAGCATCATTTTCAAAATATTTTTTGTATTTTCGCAGTCAAAAAAGGCAAAAGACGAAAGCTTTAGACCTTAGACTTTTGACTTTAGACCTTAGACAAACAATGACAGAAGGGCGATTTATATCCAAGAATAAATATCAATGGGACAGGTATCAGAATATGCTTGACGGTTGGAAGCTATACTCTCCCAATGAACTCGGTCAG
>Ga0326513_10001427_pt1 | contig 18846 bp, 24 predicted proteins | sample 2_2465_0518_D_FD_203654 | JGI IMG/M metagenome (GOLD analysis project Ga0326513, IMG submission 203654) | Bovine rumen microbial communities from UC Davis, California, United States - 2_2465_0518 | ecosystem: Host-associated > Mammals > Digestive system > Stomach > Rumen | place: USA... | reverse complement strand
CTGCGCGGAATCGTGATGTCGGCGCGCGCCTGTCCTATTCTTGAGATTTTTTACAAATAATACTTTTAGGCTGTTTATTTTTGCGTCCGATTTTATATGAAAAATCCGCTTTTTTCTTCTAATTGGCTAATTAAAAGAAATATGATATGCTTTAAATCTGTTAGGCAGATAACAGCAATCTCTATACTTCGCACGTTTTGAAATTCAGTAGCAATTGGAATAATGGCACGAACACAGGTACTTTCCATTTGAATGCGAATAATTCAGCCTCTACACGGAATCGTAATATCGGCGCACGCCAGTTTTCTTTTGAACTTTTTCTTACTATTTTTTTTAAAAATAAATAGCCTTATCACTTGATAAAACATAAGACATTTAGTTATTTTATGTATTAGTAAAAATTTTTTTGAACGTTTGTAAAATAACGAATTAAATTATAAAAAAATATTTTTTATAAAATATAATATAATTTAATTTAAAAAAAGAAAAAGAAAAACAAATAATATAATGGAGAAAAGAAAAACTATGCCAAAAAGAGTTGGCAATATTTATTCCTCTATTTATGATATAAATAACATAAAGGCAGCACATAAAATGGCTCGTAAAGACAAGTCATTTTATGATGCTGTCAAAAAGACAGATAATGACTTAGATGCGAGGACAGAAAAAATATCTAAAATGTTAAAAAATCATACTTATAAAGTAGGATTATATAAAACAAGTAGATATTATGATAAAGGAAAAGAAAGAATTCTTTATAAATTACCTTATTATCCAGATAGAATTATACAATGGGCAATAATGTTAAAAATTGAAAAATATTTTAAAAAAGTATTTATAGATAGTGCTTGTGCTTCTGTTCCAAATAGAGGTATTCATTATGCTTCTCAATTATTAGATAAATATTTATAGGAACATCCAAAAGAAACAACTTATTGTTTAAAAATAGATATAAAAAAATTTTATCCAAGTATAGATAGAAAAATTTTAAAAAAATTATTAAGAAGAACATTTAAAGATAAAGATTTACTTTATGAATTAGATAATATTATAGATAGTTTTGATAATAATGATATTCATAAATTAAATTTATCTGAAGAAGAAAAACAAATTTATTGTCAAAAAGGAAAAGGTATTCCTGTAGGTTCTTATTTATCTCAATATTTAGCAAATTTTTATTTAGCATATTTTGATCATTGGTTAAAAGAAGAATGTAAATGTAATTTTTTTATTAGATATATGGATGATGTTATTATTTTAAGTAATTCTAAAGAATTTTTACATAATCTTTTATGTGCTATAAAAATATATTTAAAAACAGAATTAGATCTTGAATTAAAAGAGAATTATAGAATTTTTCCAACTTATTTAGGTATTGATTTTGTAGGATATAGACATTTCTATAGTTATAAACTTTTAAGAAAAAGTAGTTATAAAAGATTTAAAAAATCTTTAATTCAAACTAAAAAACAAGGTATTAATATAAAAGAAAAAAATTATTATAGCGCTATATCATTAACAGGGTGGCTAGGATGGGCAAATACATATAATTTTGCTGTAAAATATTTATTTCCAATAGTAGGAAGTGTTGGAATGTATTATGAACTTTATATGAAATCTAATAAAAAGAAATTAACTCATACTTTATTACTATGGAATAAATATACATACCAATATAAAAAGCATCTAAATAAGAAAAAGAAATCACATACTCCAATTCATATTAAAAATAGGAGGTTTTATATAAAATGATTAAAAGATATAATGTTTTAAGACAAAAAGATACTAATGTTCCAGAATTAGAACTAAATGTTGATACTGTTTATAAAAGATATAATATTCATACAATGATAGATAGTGAAGGTAATGAAAATTGGGAATATGATGAAGATGAATTAACTCTTGTTGAATATTTTAGAGATTCATTACCAGAAAATCAACAAATTACTGAACAAACATTAGGAGAATTAAGTATCTTATTAAGTAATTATCAACAAGAAGTAGATTCAACTCTCGCTGAATTAAGTATTCTAATAGGAGGTATAAGTAATGTTTAATGAAAATAGCGGATTAGTTCAAGTTTGGCTTCGATTAATTAAATCTGGAACTTATACTATTGAACAGGTACCAAATATTTCTAATTTAAGAGAAGTTATCAATAGAATTTTAAATATGTAATTTTTTGGGGCCATATGGCCCCTTTTCTTTGACTTATATAAAAAATTTTGATATAATATATTTATGAAATGAGAAAGAAAAAAAATTTCAAATTTCTAAATAAAAAAATCATCAAGTTGATTTTTTAAAAAAAATATGATATAATATTTATATAAGTTAAAGAAAGGATAAAAAAATTATGTTTCCCATTTCAAAGTATGATTTTTACACGACAAAAGCTAATGAAACAATCGCTGTTTCCACTTATGCTGGTAGAACTGTAAGAGGAAAGGCAAAGGTTGATCCGAGAGATCGGTTTGACCCGGAGTTTGGTAAAGAACTTGCCGCGGCAAGATGTAATGCCAAAATTGCTTATAAGCGGAAGCAGAGAGCGCGTAACAAAGTAGCAGAAGCTAGGGAAGAGTATAATAAGGCTTTGGCTCATCTCCAGAAGATGGAAAAGTATGAAAGAGAATCTTTCCAGGCTTACGAGTTTGCGACATATAAGGTCGCAGAATTGGAATCTAAGGGTTGATGATGGGGCTATTGCCCCATCGGGATAATTTGCGGATAATCCGGCTGGATGAGGAGCCGCTCTTGAAAAGCGGTAGCACGTGATGAGCGTGTTGGGGGTTCGAATCCCTCTGTCCGCGGCAGTCTTGGGATAGGTAGGGGTCATGACCTGCTGACAAGAGTTCTCACACGCTCTTCCCAATTACTATTTTTGTGTGAGAGAAAGTGTGAAAAAAAATGAAAGATATTCCCAATTATGAGGGACTATATGCTATTACAGAGTATGGTTAGATTTGGAGTTATAAATCAGATAGATTTTTAAATCCAACTCTTAATGATGATGGATATTATATGGTTAGTTTATATAAAAATAACAATGAAAAAAAACTATCCATTCATAAACTTGTAGCATTAACTTATATCCCAAATCCAGAAAATAAATATTCAGTAGATCATATAGATAGAAATAAAACAAATAACCATATTTCTAATTTACGTTGGGCTACTTTTTCAGAGCAAATGACAAATAGAGACTGGACTAAGAATAGACAAGAAGCAGTTGAAAAAGGCGGACAAAAAGTTTCTAAACCAGTAGAACAAAGAGATAAAAATAATCACGAAATACTTATAGCAACATATCCAAGTTCTTGGGCTGCCGCCGAAGCATTATTTGGTGATACTTCTAAAAATAGTCTAATAAATCGGTGCGCTAATGGAAATAAAACCTCGGCATATGGTTATTGGTGGTGTTTTAAATAATTTAGGCTCGTGGTGCAATGGTAGCATAGGGGTCTCCAAAACCTTTGATTCGGGTTCAAGTCCTGACGGGCCTGCTTATGGGTAAAGCATTACATAAACCTAAACCTTCACCGCCCCGTTGGTTTTTTTGGGATAATGACAACTGTTGGTTTTGTAAATTTAGGAGGAATCAAAAAGGTTGCGGGAATTGTAAAATTCTGAAAAAAATTGCCGCGGAGCAAAGAAAAAAGAAGGATAAAGTTGATTTTCAAAAAAAAATATGATATAATATATTTATGAAAGGCGATAACAGCAAATTAAAATAATCTTTGGATGATAAATTAGTCTGCTAAACTAACGAAAGCCGGTTCGAGTCCGGCGCAAAAAACAATCGCCTTGGTTTATTGGGGATTAGCGTAATGGTAGCGCACCGGTCTCTAAAACCGTGATATGCCTCTGAAGCAGGTTGTCTGGGTTCGAGTCCCAGATCCCCAGTTACTAATAAGACGGATACAGCAAACTATTCTTCAAGAATATTTAAAGCGTATGGTTCGCTAATTGTCTGTTAAACAATCTAAGCTGGTTCGATTCCAGCACTAAAAAATACTCATGAGCCGTCTTGAAAGGAAAAAATTTATGAAAACACTTGAACAAGAACTGAATAGAATAAAAAATGAATTAGCTGATATTGGGTGTAAAACTATGTTTGGTAAAACCTGTGAGGAACTTGTTCAGGAAATAATTACAAATGTAGTGAAATCATCGGATTTAGAATCTGCTGATTTTTAATTTGATCCTCCTTTCAATAGAAAGGATGTGATTCTTATTAAAAAACTTTTATTATTATTTCTTATTATATTATTCTCAATCCCTACACAGGCAGCTCCATTAGAAGGAATGTTTGTTTGTGGTTTAGAAGGTGAAACGACCTCACCGCATTTATATACGCCTGGTGATTTTTAGTGGATTGGAATGATAGACTGGAATGGTTGGACTTGGACTTATTACACTTTAAGTGAATGGCCTGGTTAGACTTCAACTCCAGTAGCAGAAAAGAATATAACAAAAGAAGGTTATATTTGTGATGAAAATGGATATATTATTTTAGCATCTGCCGATTTAGACCCATATACAATAGTAAATACTCCTTTCGGAATAAAAGGTATGGTCTATGATACTGGATGCCCCAGTGGTATACTGGATGTATATGTTGATTGGTAAAAAAATAATATAAAAGACGTTCTCAGCGAATATGTAAATGTTATTCTTATAGGTAAAGAAAAATGAACAATTAGCGTCTTGTTTTGTCAAGTCCGCCGACTTGACAAAAAATAAAAAATATGGTATAATAAAGAAAAAGACACAATTTTTGCGGGCGTGCCGAAACTGGTGACCCGGAGCGGACTTTTTCCTAACGAACATAAAAGAAGAGCCTTATATAGGAAACTATATAAGTGGAGGTGGCTAATTCGGCGAAAGGTTAGGCAACGCCGAGCTAATACAAATGTGTAGAGACTATATACCACCCACCTAAGTCTATGATATGGTGAAAACATAGTCCAGACTACAACATCATTTGATGGCTATGGTAAAACATAGCGTGGTAAGAAAATCCGCTACATTAGAAACGCTGTGGGTTCGAATCCCACCGCCCGCACTATAACAAAAAAAGGAGGAAAACCTAATGTCTCGTTCTTACAAGAGAACCCCTTGGGCTGGTGATACTTCTTTCAAGAAAAGAGGTAAGCAGTTAGCAAATGCCAAAGTCAGAGCTTTTTTGAAAAATCTTGATGATGAATTGACCCTCAATGGCAGTAAGTATAAACAGGTTTTTGAAACTTGGAATATTTCTGATTATGGATGGATTGAGACTTGGGAACAGTATTGGGCTTGGGTTAAGAAAAGATATGCCGAACACCCTAATTTGTATAAGAATCCTCCGAATGAAAAGGAAGAATATCGCAAGTGGTATAAAATGTATAAGATGAAATGATTTGACTTTTACAAAAATTTTTGATATAATATATATAGAAAGTAATTTCCCCCTCTCTTTCAAAAAACCAGTTGGGTGAAAGGCCCAACATTCGTGGTTATGGTGTAATTGGTAACATACTTGGCTTCCACCCAGGAGTTGCGAGTTCAAGTCTCGTTAATCACTTTCTGAGAACCATACAGCAAACTTAAACCTCGCGGAAGGTATCCGCTCCAGTATAAAGAAATTGTTATATAAAATATAAAAATATAAAATACAAATTACAAAAAAGATTATTATAAAATATCAGGGTTCTCGTAATATGGCTGAGAAATATAATAAGTCTTTTCATTAAATTTTTTTAAATTAGCGAGGCATCTACAGCATCTTTGTCTATTACCAAAATTTTATTCAATAGAAGAATATGTCTCGGGGCGGTAAAACCGCCCATTTTTATTTTATATGGGTAGTAGGTGGAATTGGCATACACAGCGGACCGTATGAATCTTGTAATAGGTTCGCGCAGCATCTCCGGACTGAAAATCCGTCGCTCGATGAGCATCCAGGTTCGAATCCTGGACTACCCACGAGGTGATTTATATGAAGATTATGACATCATATTTTTATCAAATAAGAAACTTCACTCCTAATATGATCCCTTTAAGCACTGCTATTTGGGATCCTAAATGGTATCATCAAAATAAAAATCAAAAATTTCATTTTATTGATAAAAATGGGGTTATTAATGGATTAAGAGCGGAACCATTTATGCCAGGAGAAGAATGTGAAGGAAAGTGTTATGGTCCTGAAACCTGTTCTATCAACAATCCTCATATATGTAATTTTTTACGTCATTATCGACACCAACTTAATAGATTAAATTATAATGAAATTATCACACGATTTGAAAGATTAGGCAATTTTTTAAAAAATGAATTAAATTTTAAGGAAGAGCCTATTATGGTTTTAATTGTACACGAAGCATATACTAATCCTTGTTCTGAAAGATGGGTTATTCAAGATTGGTTTAAATCACATAGATATCCTATACAAGAATTTATTTTTGGCGAAGATCCTCGTCGGCCGGGGGCGGGTCTGCAAAACCCTCGATAGTGGGTTCAACTCCCACCTTCGCCTTATTAATAAAAAGGAGGTAAATGATTTGAAGAAAAAAATAATGATTGTTCTTTTAGGTTCTTTACTTTCTTTCAACACAATTCAAGCGAATGAAAGCCTTATAGAAGAACCTACACCTGACACTTTGGTAGAAATACCTGATTATGAAACACCAACAGGCTTTCCAGTAAGTGAAGATGCTAATATGGTTGACGATAATGTTGGCTATGGCAATCTTGTCATAAACAAACAGTTGATAACTCATATATGGCATACTGAATGTGATGTAATGGGTGATCAAGCATGGGTCCCTGATATTGATAATCCAACAGGAAATAAAAGTAGAGAAGGTCATAGATTAGACCACTGCGGCCAACCTGGAAATTGGATTATATATTTAGATGAAAACGGCACTCCTTATATGCTCGAAGAAAAGAATGCCGGAGGGGCTAATGGTGGAACTTTAACTGCTCGTTTTTACTCAGACGGCAGTTATAGTCAAGAAATCGGCATTGATGATATAAACCTAAATGAACGTATTTATTTTACAACTGAAAATGATTATCAAGGCCGGCATCAAGTATGGCATCATTCTGGCATTGCTTATCCAGAAAATCCAACTTTCAAATTTTATATTGGCGATGGTGTATATGAATTACATTCTGGTGAAACTTTGACCCTTGAAAATTTGCCCGCGGGCACTTATCAAATTGTAGAAGAGTATAATCCAGAGTTCTATCCATCTTCTGTTTCTGTTGGATTTGAATTAGATGAAAATAGTAATGTTATTGCTACTGCAACAGTAAATCCAGACCAAACAACAGAAGTAGATTTTGTTAATGAAAGAGTAACAGAAAGACCAGAGCCTACACCGACTCCTACTCCGCCAGTTGAAAGCGAACCAGAATCTGTTCCAGAAAGTGTTCCTGAATCAATTCCAGAAAGTGTTCCTGAGAGTATTCCTGAATCAGTTCCTGAGTCTATTCCAGAAAGTATACCAGAATCAGTGCCAGAGAGTATTCCTGATCCTATCGAAAGTGAACCAGAAAGTATTCCCGACCCGATAGAAAGCGAGCCAGAAAGTGTTCCAAGTCCAGTTGAGAGTGAACCAGAAACTCCTCATAATACAACAATAAATAATATTGATAATTCAACTACTATGAACACTACAACAACAAATACAGATAATTCTGTAACAAATAATACTACAACAACAAATACTGATAACTCAGTGACAAATACTACAACTACTAATAACACTGATAACTCAGTAACAAATAATACAACTACAAATAATACTAATAATACTACAACAACTACAACTACAAATAATACTAATAATAATACTAATAATACTACAACAACTACAACTACAAATAATACTGATAATTCGATAACAAATAATACTACTACAACTACAAATACTAATAATACCGACAATTCAGTTACAAATACTACTACAACTACAAACACTAATACTAATAATTCAACAACTTATACTGATATTTTTGATTTAGACAATTCTATGACAACAACTACAAATAATGATGTAGATGTTAGTAATGTTTTAAGTTATAATGAAACTAATATTCAAAAATCTAATAGTAGTAGTTCTAATGTTAGAATTGATAAATCTACAACAGAAATATCAACTGATAATTCAAAAGTTGTAAAAAAAGATGAATTTATTTCAGAAGATAATGATATAACAAATAATCATAGTAATACTTCTGTATATTCACCTTCAACGGCAACAATTACAACTAATAATTATCAAAGACCTAATACACAAGCAATAATTACACCATCAAATCAATCTTATAAAAATACTTCAACAACAACAACGACACCTACTTATAATACTACTACTTCAAAAGAAACAGTAACTAATAATAATAATGATGGTAAATATAAAACTGAACCTGTAAAAACTGGAGATAAATCACCTATTATTGTTCTTATTATAGCTTGTATTTTGTCTCTTGGAGTGATTTTATATATAGTATTTGGTAAAAAAGAAATATAATTAAAGGCGGATGAAAATCCGCCTTTTTTGATTTTATAAAAAAATTATGATATAATATATTTATAATAAAACAGAAGAGGTGAAAAATTATGCGTTATATTTGTTTTGTAGATGAGATGTGTTTCCAGGGTATGCACGGTATCAATGAATGGTCTATTGAAGATTATGATAATGAAAGAGATCTTCAAAACGATTTAAGAAATCGGTCTATTGAATTGATGAATTCTTATAGCTGTGTTGCTGAAATTCTGAATGAAGATTTACAGAGTTATATTGATGAGGCCGAAAAGCCTATGACAGATGAAGAGATTGCCGATTTAGAAGATGAAATCTACCTTGAAAATGTTGACTATAATTATTGGGAACTTAACGAAGAAGCCGTAAAAGAAGATGGCGCTTCTGAAGAAGATTTAGAAGAAATGTTATATAATGATCCCGAAAGTTTTTTAGAGATGTATGGGAGGTAAAATATGGATGAAATTATGATGGCTTTGGATATGTTAGCCGAAGAAGAAAGAATAAGAAAATTAACATCAGGTGAAAAAACTAAAAAAGACATTGATGATGACGCCCCTGCTCTTATCTTTTGTAATCAGAATACAAAAGATGACATTCTCAAAGAAGCAAGTAATACCAGAGAATATATCAATTTGGAAGATAGCATTATTATGGTTCCCTTTATGGATGATGGCCATGTAATCGTTACTGCCGAGGATGATTTTATGGAATGGCTTGCTGGAAGTATTGAGGAATAAAAAATGAATATTGTAAAAGCAATAATCGTACTTGCTTTAGGTATTATTGGCCCTTGGGCGTTAGCATTTTTAGCAGGAGATTATTTTAAAAATTAGGAGCGATTTTTCTTTTTCGCTCTAATTTTAACTGATCTTGAATTATTTTTCTTTATGCTATGGGTTATAATATCTTATGGAGGTATTATCTGATGTTCGAACTTTTAGCGATTTTATTTTTTATTATATTTATTGGAGCAATTTGTGGAATAGTCTTTTTTGCTGTATTGCTACCTTTTATTCTTCCAATTCTGATTATAATTCTTATCTTAAAATCTCTATAACTTGATTTTTTAAAAAAATTATGATATAATATATTTATAAAATAAAAAAAGGAGATAAAAAAATGATTTAGATTGAGTACAACGGGCTTGAAAAGCCAAAAGAAATTTATAAGTATCGCATTCATTGTGATAAGTGCGATAGCATTTTTACTTGTGATACAACTGATATGTCAAGACGAGTTTATGAAAAAGGAGAGATTGTAGATGCTATAGAGTGCCCTGTTTGTTATAATCTCTGCGTTGGCGGCTATGGAAATTCAAATTTTTATAAACTTGAAAAGTTGAATTAAGTTGATTTTTTAAAAAAATTTTGATATAATGTATATAGAAAATAAATGATAAATAAATTTTCTCGTCCGAGAAAATCCAAAAGAGAAAAAGGAGATATTTTATGAACGCTTTACTTAATGGAATGAAGGATGCTACTAATTATACTCTTACTGAGAATGGTGGTATTACGCATGTAACTACAAAGTCTGACCTTCTGGATATGTTTGCTATGGGCGCCGCGATGCGTTCTCGTTCAGACGCAGATGTTATCCTGATGTTTATGAAGGCTTTTCAGGAAAATCCGTCATATGCTTTGAAGTGCCTGTTCTATATCCGCGATGTTCGTGGCGGACAGGGTGAGCGTAGATTTTTCCGTGTTATTATGAAGTGGCTTGCCGAAAATCATACTGACGCTGCTCGTAGAAATCTTCAGTATGTGCCAGAGTTTGGTCGTTGGGATGATCTCTACGTTTTCGTAGGAACTCCTCTTCAGAATGACGCTCTTCAGATTATGAAGGATCAGCTTGAACTGGACGTCCAGTGTAAGACACCTTCTCTGCTTGCTAAGTGGATGAAGTCTGAGAATACTTCTAGTGCCGAGAGCCGTAGACTTGGTGGAATTACTCGTAAGTTTATTGGACTGAATCATAAGCAGTATCGTAAAACTCTTTCTATCCTTCGTGAGCGTATCAACGTCCTTGAACGTCTGATGAGCGAAAATCGTTGGGACGAAATTGAGTTTGATAAGATTCCGTCTAAGGCTGGTCTGAAGTATAAGAACGCTTTTGCTCGCCGCGATATTATCAAGGCTAAGTATGAAGCATTTGCTAAGGACACTACAACTAAGGTCAATGCCAAGGCGTTGTATCCATATGAAGTTGTAGATCAGGCCATCAAGTGTGGTCGTATCAGTAACGGATGGAGCATTCGTTATAGAGACTATGATCCAGAGGATGTTGATCGTTTGATGGTAAATAAGTATTGGGATAACCTTGCTGATTACTTCAACGGCGCAACCTTCAACGGCATCGCAGTTGTAGATACCTCTGGTTCTATGACTCGTGGAGACGCCGCAGCTCCTATCAACGTAGCAATCTCTTTGGGATTGTATTGCGCTGAGAAGGCTAATGGCCCGTTCGCAAATCATTACATCAGCTTTGCTTCTCGTCCTCAGTTGATTGAGACAAAGGGTGTAGATTTTGTAGATAAGGTTCAGCGTATCTATCGTACAAACCTTGTTGATGATACAAACATTGAAGCTGTATTTGATTTACTTCTTAATACAGCGATTAAGAATCACTGCACTCAGGATGACCTTCCTCAGAACGTCATTATTATCTCTGACATGGAGTTTAATATGGCGGTTAATGACAGATGGTATAATCCTGGCAGCGTTACTAGAGACAATGTAGAGACTGTCCTTGAAGGAAAGGCTCGTGAATGGGCTGCAAAGGGATATGAACTTCCCAAATTGGTTTTCTGGAATGTAGATGCGAGACAGAACAATATACCTCTTCTCGGAAACGGTAGAGTATCATTTGTATCTGGTATGTCCCCTACAATCTATGAAACTATCCTTTCTGGTAAAACCGGAATGGACTTGATGTATGAGAAGTTAGATAGTCCGCGTTACGCCTGTATTTCTTGACCGAGTTTATACTCGGTCTTTTTTTTTGGTCTTATTTAATCAATTTTTTTATTTATTTTTTCATAATTTAGAAAGGAGGTATCGTGATGAAAAAATATACATATTTATCTGACGCTCAATTAAAAAGTATTGCTCGTTTAGCGGTTCAAGAAAATGGCGAAAGTGTTGTTGGAAAAGAAGTCTCCTTAATGGCTAATTTATTTGAATTATAGTCTAAATATTCTAATATTTATGATTTTATTCGTTATGGTGGATGGTTCCACGCTTCTGAATATTATATGGATAATGGATCAGCATCAACCAAAGCCGTTGAAACTACAAAAGACGTATTAGTTAATGGTAATCGGCAGTTCCCTGCTTATATTGACGAACACGATTGTTTCAATGATATTATTTCTGTTTCAAATAATGGAAAAAGTTTTACTAAAACTGATAGAAGTCAATATAAAAAAGATGTAACTATAATTAAAAATAAATATAATTCAACTTATACATTTTATGAATTCCCATCAAGTGGAAGCGACCCATTCGGCTATACTGCCGAGAGTTATAACAAATATAAAGGACAGACAGATACAAGTTCTTCTACTTCTGGATATCCAAAAGTCCCATTTGAAGTAAAAGTAAATGTTAGTGATTTGAATATAAGGTCAGGTCCGGAAACTTCAAATCCCTCAAAAGGATTTACTGGAATTGGCATTTTTACAATTACAGAAGTTCAAGGTGATTGGGGCAAATTAAAATCTGGAATGGGTTGGATTTATTTAGGTAGTTCTTCTTATGTTACTATAAAAGGAACTGTAAAAGAAGAAGAGAAAAAAGAAACAGTAAAAGAAACTATTCCTTTAATTTGTCAAACAAAGCAGGAATATATAGATAAGATTGCCGAAGCCGCTCAAAAGGCTTGTAAAAAATATGGATACTTACCATCAGTTCTTATCGCCCAATCTTGTTTAGAAAATGGATTTGGTGTTAGGGCTTATTGGGATAATCCTCAAATTGAAGCCTTATTGAAGTATAATAATATGGTTGGTATCAAATCTGAATTATTAAATAAAAGCTGGGTTCCAGAATATAGTGTATGGGAAGGTGAAAGTCTTACAAAAGATACTCCCGAACAATATGGAAATCAAATGGTTACTATAAAAGATAATTTCAGAAAGTATGATACGCCTGAACGTTCATTTTGTGATTTCTTATTATTCTTAACTTATGCTTCTAATTATGGAAAAGGTGGAACTCCTAAATACGGCAGAGAGGTTATTGATATAAAAGATCCTCAAAAACTTATAAAAGAAGTTGCCGGAAGGGGTTATGCAACGGGGCAGACTTATCCAACATCTGTTATGAGAATTATCAATGAAAATAATTTGACAAAATATGATGATTTAAGTAAGGTTAAAGCTTCAACTTATATTCCTGATGCTTTAAAGAACCAAAAGAAAGAAGAACCTGCCGCGAGTGGTAAAAAACTTAGTAATAGAACTATTCACGATATAACGGCAGAGAATAGAGGTGAAGTTCCCGCTTCTCGTGGGAGTAATAAAATTGAATTTATTGTTATACATTATCTTGGTGTGCCAAATGCCGATAATCCTTATTTATACGGTGGTGGCTATGGCGGTCACTACAACATTCAAAGAAACGGCGAGATTTACTATGCAGCGAACCCAAAAACTGCTGTTGTATGGCATTGCGGTGGCGGTTTATAGGGCGATGGCGGCCACTCATTCTATAAGATATGCACTAACTATAACTCAATCGGCATTGAATGCGGCGTTGCTGCGGATAGCTCAAATAAAGATTTAAGTGGTGATAGTGATCTTTGGTATTTCACAGAAGAAACACAAGAAAGTTTAGTATGGTTAGTTAGCAAATTAATGGATGATTATAATATATCAGCCGATCATGTAATTCGGCATTATGATGTTACTGGTAAGATTTGCCCTAATCCATACGTAAAAAATAATAACCGTAATACATCTTGGACTTGGAATCAGTTCAAAGCAAATTTGGCCCAATATAGGAAAAACGGCACAATTACTGTTCCTTCTGGAAGTTCTAGTGGTAGTTCTTCTTCTTCTGGAAATTTAAAGAAAGGTTCACAAGGAGAAGTCGTAAGTAAACTTCAACAAATGCTTACTGATTTAGGATATGATACAAAAGGTGCTGATGGTATCTTTGGAGCAAATACTGAAACAGCTTTGAAGAATTTCCAAAAGGCAAATGGATTAAGTGCCGATGGCATTTATGGCCCATTGACTAAGGCAAAATTATTAGCTGAATATAAAGAATATAAAGCTAATAAAAAAAACAAGTAAAATTTATTGATAAAGTTGCCGATGTGGCTGAATGGGCAAGAAAGAATAATTTGAAATATGGAGATTCAAGAAGTCAAGTTCCTTGTGATGATGGCAAAATAAGTTGTGATAGATTAGTTGCGAGAGCTTTATATGAATTAGGTTATACTGATTAGCCTGTTGGAGGTATAACTTGTGGCCACGTTGAATCATATCTTCCTTCATATGGATTTACAAAAGTAACTAAAACAAAAGATATAAAACCCGGAGCCGTTGTTGCTGTCAGATATAAAAATCATAATTATATAGATCATGTATTTGTTATCAAATCATATGATGATAAAACAGGAACTTGTGATAAATATGAAACTGGAAGTGATTATGATATACAGCATCAACAACCATTCCATACTAAATTATTAGAATGGGGCGAAGATAGAATATTTGTTGCCGCTTGGAATGTTCCGAAAAATTTAAGCTAATAAAAAAATGGGGAAATTACAAATGTAATTTCCCCATTTTCTTTTATGCTTCACTAATATCAATTTTATTTACCTCTGCCTTTTTTACAACCAAATTAAATAAAGCATCACCATTATGATTTCCACCCAAACTCTTATAAGCAGCATGATCAGCTACTATTTGCTAATACTCGTCAAAGGTTATTGTATGTTCTTCTGCGAGTAATTTCTTACAATCTTCTTTAAACTGTCGGCCTTGGACTGATAATAAACCAGCTTTTAAAGATTCTATAACTCCTTTTACGCCAGTTATATCTTCTTTAATAGTATCATCATCTTTCTGTGAGTTCTAATATCCTAAAGCAATATCATTTTGAATTTTCTGATAGAACTCTTCTTTTTCTTGAATTCTTAACTTCTTTTCAAAATCAATGTATCTTTTAATCCAAAAGCCCATCCCCGCAGCAATAAGCCCAAATAAAACCTCTAACCAGTATTTTACTATAAAATCTAGCACTTTTATGGCCTCCTTTATAAAATAATTTACTGATTTTCTCATTATATTATAAAAAAAAGAAAGTAATAATTAAGGATTTTTGCCCTTTATTTGATTTTTATAAAATATTTTGATATAATATATATAGAAATAAAAAAGGAGAGTGATAAATAATGTATAAGCCAGAAATTACTTTTAGAGTAAATGAGCATCTTAAAGAAGCCCAACAGTATTTTGATAACGATCATATTGTAGGTATTTTCCTTCAAGGTAGCCAGAATTATGGAACTGATACAGAACAGTCTGATGTTGATACTAAGCTAATTGTAACTCCAACAGTAAGAGATATGATGTTTAATAAGCGTCCTACCTCCACAACTCATAAAACGCTGAATGGCGAACATATTGATTTTAAAGATGTAAGACTTTATTTTGATACTTTTCGTCAGCAGAATCTGAACTTCCTTGAAATCTTATTTACCGATTATTTTATTATTAATCCATTATATGCCAAGCCTTGGGGCAAATTGGTTGATATTCGTGAAAAAGTTGTAAGATATAATCCTTATCGTGCCGCCCAGGCTATGTGGGGTGTAGCAACTCGGCAACTTAATAAGATTACTAATAAAGTTGAAAGTAATGCCGAATTATTTAATAAATTTGGATATGACTCTAAAGCTCTTTATAATTTGCTTCGTATAGAAGATTTTCTTAGAAAATATACAATGGAAGTTTTTTCTTATAAAGAGTGTATGACTCCACAAAATACTGATTTCCTACTGGAAGTAAAGAACGGATATTATTATCCTAATGAAGCAATGGATGTAGCTGATACAACTTATAAAGAAGTTCAAAACTTAATGGATGTTTGTAAAAGTAAATTTCCTAACGAACCAAATCTTAATACTGAAAAACTTTTAAAATATATACAAATTGAAATTATGGAAATCTCAATGAAAGGAGATTTAGAAATATGATAACAGGAGATAAAATTTTGGTCACCGTTGATAAATCAAAATATATATTTTTCCCTATATAATAAGATTAAAAGAAAGGAAAAAATATATATGGGAAAAATAATAGATATAACTGGTCAAAAATTTGGCTTATTAACGGTTATAGAAAATGTAGGTAAAATAGACGGTCGTAATTATTATTGGAAATGTAAATGCGATTGTGGAGAATATACTACTGTATTAGGAACTTCTTTAAGAAATGGTAATACTAAATCTTGCGGATGTTTAAGAAATAAAGGATTAATATTATATAATCAAAAAATGTCAGAAGAAGCAAAAATTCCTATAGGAGCAAGATTTGGAAAATTAACTGTAATAGAAGATTTAGGACTTAGAAAACAAACTGAAAGTCATAATAGAAGATGGTATAAATGTAAATGTGATTGTGGTAATGAATGTGAAGTAATGGGAAATATGTTAAAACAAGGACAAAAACATTCTTGTGGATGTATAAATAGTTATGGAGAATATATAATAATTAAAATTTTACAAGAAAATAATATTTTATTTAATCATAATGTGGTATGTAAAGAATTACTTCAAGATTACCAAAGACCATTAAGATTTGATTTTGAAATATTAAATAATGATGGAACAATAAATAGATATATCGAATTTGATGGTCGTCAACATACATATGGTCCAGACACAGAGTATTGGAGTCGGAGTGAAGATACTTTAGAAACAATTTTAGAAAGAGATAATATAAAAAATGCTTTTTGTAAAAAACATAATTATAAATTAATCAGAATACCTTACTATCACAAAAATATAACATTAGAAGATATTATGAGTGATAAATTTGAGGTAGGAAAGGAGGAATTATCGTGACAACAACTATTAAAAAGTGGATTGTCACGGGTTAGTGATACCCATGGTGATATGCGCCGTTTTAAAAATTATCCATATGAACGAAATGGCAATACTTTCGTTATTATTTTGGGAGATGCTGGGGTAAATTATTACCTCAGTCCAAGAGATAGAAAAACAAAACATGCATTACAGGATAGCGGATATATATATTATCTCGTCCGCGGCAATCATGAAGCCCGACCGGAAGAAGTAGCCGGCATAGAACCAATGAATGACCTTTTAGTTAAAAATGAGGTTTATTGTGACCCTGAGTTCCCTGCTATTCGCTATTTGAAGGACGGCGGCATTTATTATTTCAACGACCATAAGACTCTTGTTATTGGTGGTGCTTATTCAGTTGATAAATGGTATCGTTTAGCTAATGGTTGGATATGGCATAAAAATGAGCAGCTAACCGGCGAAGAAAAAGAGAAGATTTATGAGAAAGTAAAAGGGCAGGATTTTGATTTTGTCTTTACTCATACTTGCCCTTACTCTTGGATACCAACTGACTTATTTATATCTGGAATAAATCAGGATACAGTAGATAATAGCACTGAACTTTGGCTTGAAGATATAAAAGAAGCTATCAACTATAAAGTATGGCTTTTCGGTCATTATCACGCTGATAGGATTGAACGTCCAGGAGTAGAGCAGTATTATAAGTGTGATGATGATTTAGAATTGATTTTTGATAGATGGAAAAATCTTGAGCCGATGAGTTGTTTTTATCCTATTGATTGCCTTATCCCAAAAAGTCCAGACTATAATAAGGAAAGTTGATTTTTTTAAAAAATTTTGATATAATATATATATCAAATAAAGGACAGGTAAAAATAAATGAATTTTTATATAGATTTTGAAGCTACACAATTTTCTAATCATATTATCTCAGTAGGTTGTGTTACTGAAAAAGGAGATCATTTTTACTCCTTAGTAAATACAGAACATACTATTACAACTTTCATTACAGAACTTACTGGAATAACAGAAAGTTTAATTGCCGCGGCCCCTTCTCCCGAGATTGTTTTCTCTAATCTTATGGATTGGGTAGAAATGAGAACATTTCCTGAGAAGCCTCATTTTTATTGCTACGGCAATAGTGATAAACAATTTGTAAGAACAAATTTCAATGATTGTAAAACTATGAAAGCATCAATGATGCTGTCATATCTTTACACAGACTTAGAAGATTATGGAGATAAAGTTAAAGCCCATTTTGGATTAAATCAGAATATCAGCTTACTTAAAGTTTACAACTATTGTGAAAAAGCTGATATTAAACAGAGTCATAATGCTTTAGAAGATGCTAAGATGCTGTGTAAAGTTGCTCAATATATTTCTAATAATGAAGAAGAATTTGAAAAATTCCCCGAATATAAAGAAATTATTGGGAAAAAGAAACTTACAAATCAAATTTCTGAAATTACAGAAGGTAAAAATTATATTATTCATAGAATGAATAGTAGAAAAGTCCTTCAGACTTATAATTCATTTGATGAAGCAGTTGAATGGGCTTATTCACAAATTCCAGAAGGTGAAGAAAGAGATAAAACTAATATAAAAACTATCGCAAAAAATATCAAAAAAGCAAGCAATGGATATGACGAAAAGAAAAAATATATGAATTACAGATGGAGAATTATAAGAAAGGGGTAATTGATTATGGCATATTGTGGATATGTAACTACTTTGAGAAATTTAAGAAAACATCCTAATGCTGACCGCCTGCTTCTTGGAGAATGCTTTGGTAATGTAGTCTGCGTATCTACTGATTATGCAGAAGGAGAGATTGGAGTATATTTTCCGACTGACGGACAGCTTTCTGTTGAATTTGCAGAACAGAATAATCTGCTTCGTAAAAAAGATGAGAATGGAAATAATATCGGGGGATATATGGATCCCGATAAGAGAAATGTAACTTCTATTAAACTCCGTGGTGAAAAGTCTGATGGTCTATTCTTGCCGATTTCCTGCCTGGAATATACTGGCGTAGATATGGATCTTTTGGATGTTGGAACTACTATTACTGATGTAAACGGACACCATATCTGTGAGAAATATATTCCGAAAAGAAAACATCAGGGAACTTCTTCTGATAAGGTAAATAAGACTCGTAAAAAGAGAATGCCAATTGCTCCTCTGTTCGCAGAACACGCAGATACAGAACAGCTCGCTTATAACATGAACGTGTTTAAAGCCGGAG
>Ga0326513_10001424_pt1 | contig 18862 bp, 22 predicted proteins | sample 2_2465_0518_D_FD_203654 | JGI IMG/M metagenome (GOLD analysis project Ga0326513, IMG submission 203654) | Bovine rumen microbial communities from UC Davis, California, United States - 2_2465_0518 | ecosystem: Host-associated > Mammals > Digestive system > Stomach > Rumen | place: USA... | reverse complement strand
CTCAAATCTTTCAGCGCGCACATTTTTATTTTTCGAGAATATACGCGCGCGAGCTTAATAAGTGCGCAATTTAAGCGCGCCCTCGCGCGGGCTTCGCGCGTGCGGGCGCGTGCGTGCGCGCATATGCGGGCGCGTGCGTGCGCCTACGCGATGAACTCGTCGAGCTCGCTCTTCTCGGAGGCCGTGCCCTTCAGCCAGCGCATGATGTGCCCGAACAGCGCCGTCTGCTCGGTGATGATCTGGTGCCGCTCCCTGACCAGAGCCGCCTCCGCCTTCAGGGAGTCGATGTCCCCGTCGCAGGCGTTGATGCGCTCCTGAAGCTCGCATATCTTCTCGGCGTTCCACCTGTACGTCTCCAGCTCGGCCAGGACGAACTCCCTCTGCGCGGGGTCGAGGCTGTCCGCCTGGTTCTTGACCGCCTCCTCCAGCTTCGCCAGCTTCGCGTCCTTTGCCATCTACAGCTCCTTTCCGCACAGTGGGCAGTTCTTGATGGGCAGCTCGTTCGAGAGGGTGATGCCGAGGTGGTGGTTGTCCACCGACACCCTCAGCACCGGCCTCCCGTTGTCGTACGAGAGCTGCCACGTGCCCTTGTTGCCGTTCTCCACGCCGTACAGCACGGCCCTCTTGCCGCATAGCGCGCACTCTCTCATAGCCTCACCACGTTCCCTTCCTCGTCGAACCCCACTCGGGACTCCTCCCTCTTCACGCCGTTCATCGCCCCCACGCCCAACTGCTGGTGGACCTCCGTGTGGCAGTCGTGGCAGAGCGCCTGCAGCCTGTCGGGGTTCAGCGACACCTCGGGGTCGCCCACGTTCTCGGGCGTCAGCGGCGTGGTGTGGTGGACCACGTCGGCGGGCACCATCTCTCCGCGCTCCATGCACCTCTCGCAGAGTCCGTGCGAACGCGTCATCACGAGCTCGCGCACGCCCTGCCACGCCCTCGAGTGGTAGAAGGGCTTGGCGAAGGGGGTGTTGCGCCATGTGGCGGTCTTAGCCATGCACGACTCCTGACTTTTCGATAGCCGACGCTATGTCGCGTGCAATCCTGTAGACCTCGTCGCCTCTCCAGTCGTACACGACCGTCACGTCGACGTCTCCGCGCCCCTCTAGCCGCGTGCCGCAGTACTCGCACGCCCGCCCTGTTACGGGGGCCCCGCAGTTGGGGCAGTTGCTCTCATTCACGATGCGAGTACACCTCCAAATAGATCGCCCACAGCATGCAGAAGCAGCCGAGCGCCACGTACAACGCGCCCACCCCGGCGTCCCTGACGCACGCGACGACGACGCCCGACGCGCAAAGCGCCACCGACGCGAACCTCAGCGCCGTCACTATGACATCGCCGCGCCCGTTCATGGCCGATCCTCCCAGTTGCGCGGCCTCCTCGGGCACTCGTCGACGGAGCCCGCGAGCGCCATCGCGCACACGTCCACCACGACGCTGCGGGGCCCCACCCTGTGGTTCGGCGCGCCCATCTCGACGCCGACGCGCCACGCGCACTCAGGGTCGCACTCCTCGCCGCCCTCGAAGGCGTAGCGGCCGAACTTGAACGGGCACTTCATCTACATCGCCTCCAAGACCCTGTCGTGGATGTGGCCGCACCCGACGCGCGGGTCGACCCACACCTTCACGCGGTGCTGCGCGCACTGCCGGCAGAAGTAGTAGTCCTCGCCGAGCCCCGAGCCGTCCGGGTTGTCGACGTACTTGAACCACGGGCGGCCGAACCGCCTGAACACGTCGGTCCGAAGCAGCGCGCACGCCATGCCGTTGCCCTTGACGTCGAAGAGGCCGTCCTTGGCCGCTATCTCGGGGGCCATGTAGCTGTCGTGGAACCCCTGCCCGCCGTGCTTTATGACGCTCGTGGTGCCGTCGTCGCTGGAGCCGCGCACGGCCCATCCCGTGCAGACCTCGACGTCGTGCGAGAGCAGGTTCGAGATCGCGTCGGTCGGCAGCACCATGTCCGAGTCGACCATGAGCAGGTAGTCGACGCCCTCGTCGAGCGCCCACTGCGCCATGAAGTTGCGCGCGCGGGCCACGCCGTAGCCGCCGGGGTAGCGGTGGACCACCCTGCCGAGCAGCCCCGCCGCGTCGGCGTGCTCTATCGCGTTGCCCACCGACTCGGCGCACCTCGCCTTCAGCGAGCGGTCGAACGACGGTATCCCCACCATCATGCTACTTGCCACGCCTCTCCACCGCCTTCCCGTGCCTGTCCATCGCCTCGTCCCACGTCATCTCGCGGTACTTCACGACGAGCGGGTCGCTTCGCCACCTCTCGGCCTTGTCGCCCGCGAAATGCCGGATGCGCACCACGGGAGCCGGCTCGGTCCACCTGTGGCCCGCGTTGTACTCGGAGGGCATCTCGTGTATGCGCCCCTGGCAGAGGAACGAGAACACGTCCTGCTCGACGTTGGGGAACCGCCGCACGTTGAGGCAGTGGACCACCTCATCGGCCTTGCCGTCGCGCAGCATCCCGAGGTTGTAGAGCGCCACGCCCGTGTTGCAGTACTGTATGTTCTTGTAGCAGCACCGGGGCTCGACGGACGCCGAGAAGTAGCAGCCGTCGACGGGCATGTCCCATGCGCCCGAGACGTCCCTGCAGCAGATCGTGTCCACGTCCAGCGAGAGGATGCGGTCGACGTCCGAGAGCTCCGGCATAAGGGCGAGCGCGGCGCGCATGAGCGCCATGTACGAGAACGGAGAGGACATGTTCGGGCCGCCTGCTGGGAAGTACTCCTGTCCGCTCACGTCGATCACCTCGCAGATGTCTGGCAGCCAGTAGTCGTAGCCGCCCTCGGTGAGCAGCCACACCTTGTCGACTGCGCTGTTGGCGATGAGCGACTTCGCTGCGGTCTGCATGTCGCCGTACAGGTTCGCCGTCCCCGTGTATAGAGCGTGCATTATCGGCCCTCCTTACAATATCGCCTCGTACTCCTCCTTGTGCCGCAGGTACGCTATGTAGGCGCATAGCTCGGCCATGAAGCCGTCTATCCTGTTCACGGCCTTGCCCGCCACCTTGTGGAACTTGAGGTTGGCGTTGTTGTCCTGGGAGACCTGGACGTTGAGCCTGGTCCACTGGTTGATGGGGTTCCCGCCGTCCACCACGACGTTGTTGGCGAACTGCGCCCTCAGCTCCTTGCCGGGCATGGAGAGCGTCTGCGGCCCCTGCCTGACCTTCTCGCACAGGTCCTTGCCCACGTACTGCACGAGCTGCTCCTCGTCGGCTCCGAGGACGTGCCAGGGGTCGTATCCTATCGCGTAGGTGTACACGTCGTACTCGTGCTTTATCTCCTCGAGCCACTCCCAGAACACGCGCTTGGGCACGGTGTTGCCCGGCACGGTGCGCAGCAGCCCGCGCTCCTCCCACTGGCGGTAGGGCACGTCGTCGCGCTCCCTGCGGTAGCCGTCGCCCTTGCGGAGCGCGTCCTCTGGTATCCAGTACATCGAGAGCTCGTATATGTGCGGGTCGTCCCTGCGCATCATGAGGAACTTGCCCGCGCTGAGGTCGGTCGTGTCCGACGCGTCGAATCCGCCGATGCCGTATCGGAAGCCGATGTCGGAGTACTTGCCCGACTCGGGCAGCTCGGGGAGGGGCGCGTCGTTCACCGCCTCCTCGAAGGTGAGCCACGCGGCCGCCCTCGACTCGGGCATGTTGAACTCCTTGGTCATCACGGTCGGGAGGAACGACGGGTCCTGCATTGCCTTGTTGACGGTGTCCTTCATGTAGTCCCACGACTTGATGGTGCCGAGGCCGGGGTTCGCCTTGACCCAGCATCGGTCGTCGGTCCACTCCGAGCGGTCGTCGAGCTCGTAGAGGATCGGTAGCATGCGGTCGTCGTCGATCTTGCCGTCGAGGATGCCGCACGCGTAGTCGTACTGGTCGTCGAACAGGTTCTCGCGTTCGAAGCCGTTGGTGGTTATCGCCCAGAGGAGCGGTTGCCGTCTCGCCGACATGCCCTGCTTCATCAGGTCGTACTGGTCGCGGTTCGTGCTCGCGGCCATCTCGTCGAACACGCAGAAGTGGACGTCGAGGCCGTCGAGGTGGCGCGTCTGGGATGTGAGCGGGGTGATGTAGCCCATCGTGCGGTCGCAGATTATGCCGTCCTGGTCGCGGTCCACGACGGTGCCCTTGCGGAGCACCTTCAGCAGCTCGGGCGACTGCCTCACCATCTTCCACACCGCTCCGTACGCCAGCGACGCCTGGTCCTTGGACGTGGCGACGTTGAACACGGCCGGCGACCCCTCCCCGTCCGCTATGAGCATGTACAGCTCGAGCGCCGCGATCGTCGTCGTCTTCGCGTTCTTGCGGCCCTCCATCCAGAAGACCTCCTGGAACTGCCTGAGCCCGTCGTCGTCGACGAATCCGAACGCGAGCTGTATCGCCATCAACTGGAACGGCTCGAGTACGAGCGGCTCGCCTATCCTGCCGCTCGGCAGCTTGCAGAACTTCGAGACGAACTGGCACGGCCTGTTGGCCTTCTCGTAGTCGAAATGCCACTCCCTATAGCCGTCCTCGAACCTCGGCAGCATCATCTCCGCGAGCTGCTTTATGCGCTTGCAGGCGGTTATCCTGCCTGCCTGCACGTCGAGCAGGTACTTCTCGGCCTCGGATACGATGCGCTCCGTCTCAGTCAATCGCGCGCTCCCAATGCTTGCACTCGCATGCGTAGGGCGAGTACATCTGCCTCTCGTTGGCGTCGCAGTCGACCATGCGCGCGCCGTCCAGCTCGGTCATCGCCGAGACGTGGGCGCACGTGCCGCATCCCTCGACCTTCTTGCCGAATGGGCAATCCTCCCAGTCGAACACGGGGCAGCGCCTCCTGACGTTGAACCCGCCCTCCTCGACGTAGCAGCACTCGGCCCCGAGGTAATCTTCTCCGTAATTGCACATCGCAAGAACGCTCATCGCTACTCCTCCATGAACCTGAAAAGCTCGGCCGCGATGCGGCTGTTGGCCGTCAAGAGGTGTGCCTTCTCGTAGGCCAGCGCCGAGCGCTGGGACTGCCTGAAGCGCACCTCCTCGACCGACGAGGGCGCGCGCGCGTCGAGGACGTCGAGCTGCGACTCTATGTCGGCGAGCCTCGCCCTGTTCTTCTTGTACGCGGAGAACTGCGAGAGCGCCAGCTCCCTCTGCGCGTCGTTGAGGTTCCGCACCCGGCTCTCGACCGCCTGCTCGAGCTTGCTCTTCGTCATCGGACCCCTTACCAAAAACTTGCCGCAACCAGCCCGGACGCGCCTTATCGCGCCCATGGGCCCCACGTCCTGATTGTACCAAAAACGGGACATAGAATGTTGAAGCAAGTGTATAGGCACACAGGACGGCCAGGAGCCTATGGGTAGAATCCTCGACAAGTTGCTCGGCAAGGGCGCCAAGCCCGTGTCGTCCGCCGTGGAGACGGTGGGCAGCCGCCCGTACACGACGGGCTGGGACGGCTCGATGTACCAGCAGGTGCTCGTGCGCTCCGTCATCGAGCGCTTCGCAATCGCCTGCTCCAAGCTCAAGCCCGAGATACAGGGCAGCGCGCGCCCGCGCGTGCGCAGGGCCGTCGAGACGAGCCCCAACCAGTTCCAGACGTGGCCGCAGTTCCTCTACAGGTGCGCCACGCTCTACATGAACAACACCACCGTATGCGTCGTGCCGACGTACAGGCCGGGGACGCAGGTGCAGGTCGGCTACTACCCCGTGCCGCTCGCCACCGCCGAGGTCGTTGAGCACGCGGGGGAGTACTGGCTGAGGTGGACCACGCTCGACGGCGACGCGAGGGCCGTGGAGCTGAAGTACGTGGCCGTGGTCACGCGCTTCCAGTACCTTTCCGACTGGTTCGGGGACGGCAACATACTCGCCAACACGCTCTCGATGCTCAAGGCGCAGGAGGACGCGCAGAAGCAGTCGATCAACGACTCCGCGCAGCTCAGGTTCATCGCGCAGCTCTCGGGGCAGGTGCGCGAGGAGGACCAGGTCGCCAAGCGCGACCGCTTCTACGAGCAGAACCTCTCGGGGGACAACCCCACGTCGCTCATGATGTACGACGCCACGTTCCTGAACTTCGAGCAGCTCAAGGCGCAGAACTGGACCATCCCGCCCGAGGAGATGGAGCGCATCGAGAACAACGTTTTCGACTACTTCGGCATCAACCGCCGCATCCTGCAGAACGCCTACGACGAGAACGCCTGGGACGCCTTCTACGAGGGCTGCATCGAGCCGTTCGCGCTGGCGCTGGGCGAGGCCATGTCGCAGGCCACCTTCACCATGAGGGAGCGCCCCGCCAACCGCATCATGTTCAGCTCGAACAGGCTCGAGTACGCGGCCGCCTCGTCCAAGCGCAACATCAACAAGGACATGTGCGATCGCGGGATCATGACGCTCAACGAGGCCCGCGAAATCCTGCAGCTCCCGCCAATCGACGGCGGCGACGTCTTCATCCTGCGCGGCGAATACAAGGTCGGCAGCTCCTTCGAGGAGATAGCCGCCATGCAGAAGGCCGCCCAGGCGGCCAAGAACGGCCGCGTGTCGAGCCCCGACGAGGACCGCGACAAGCAGGAGGGCGACACCATCCGCGGCGACTCCGACGGATACGGCTCGCCCGGCGACACGGACACGGGCGACGTCACTTCCATCAACCAGGACCGCTGGTCCGAGAACGCTTCTTAGGAGGAGAGCCATGCCAGCGAAACCAGAGGAGAGGCAGTACCGCATGATGAGCGCCCCGCTCGCGGCCCCGGTCATGGGCTTCGAGGTGGAGGTGGACGACGACGGCAACGAGGTCGAGCGCCCCGCGAACCGCTTCGGGTCCACGCACTACGTAGAGGGCTACGCCACCACCTTCGAGGACCCCTACGTGCTGTTCGAGGACCGCGACGGCTGGAAGTACGTCGAGGTCATCGACCGCCACGCGCTCGACGAGTGCGACATGAGCGACGTTATCTTCCAGTACGACCACGAGGGCAGGGTCTACGCCCGCAACACCAACAACACCCTCTACCTGGAGCCGAACGACCACGGCCTGTTCATCGCGGCCGACCTGTCCAAGACGAGCCTCGCGCGCCAGATGTACGAGGACATCGCCGTGGGTAACGTCACGCGCATGAGCTGGGCATTCACCCCGTCCGAGGAAGTCTACACCGAAGACGTCGAGAACAAGGTTTTCACCACGCGGATAACGCGTGTGAAACGGATGTACGACTGCTCCAGCGTGTCGCTGCCAGCAGACCCGAACACCGAGATAAGCGCACGTCACCTCGTTAACGGAGCGATCGAGGCAAGGCGGCTGCGGGAGTCGCAGCAGCGCGAACTGGAACGCAGGCGCAGGGAGCTTGCGCTGCGCGCCAGGGCAATGTCAATCCGTTAGGAAAGGGGAAGCAATGGACTTCACCGCAATGGACGCTCGGGCATACCGAAGCCTGAACGCCGACCAGTACGAGGAGCGCCGCTCGACCGTGCTGTCCCTGGCAGAGAACATGCCCGAGGACGCCACGATGGAGCAGATCGACGCCGTCGACGCCGAGGTGGGCATCATCGCCGCCGAGCAGGAGCGCCGCAACAAGCTGGCCGAGACCCGCAACCAGAGGGCCGTCGAGGTCGTCGCCGGGGCGGGCAAGGTCGTCGGCGAGGCCGAGGCGCCGAAGGCCCGCGCCTCCGCCAAGAGGGACGACTCCCTCGGCGCGCGCGTCTACGCGCAGATCAGGGAGCGCGGCCTCACCCGCGACAGCGGCCAGTGGCAGGTCAACAACATCTCGTTCCGCGCCTACGACGACACGCAGACCGTCGGCGAGCTCGACGGCGAGGCGTCGCCGAACTACTTCGACGAGACGCTCACGCTCGTAGACCCGACCATCCGCGAGGGCTATCGGCGCCCGCTGACCATCTGGAACCTGTTCGGCCACGAGATGACCGACAAGGACGTCGTCGCGTGGTACACCGAGGGCGCGTTCGACGGCTCCGCCGCCATGACCGCCGAGGCTGGCGCGTTCTCGCAGGTCCACGTCAACGACCCCGTCCGCCACGCGGCCGAGCTGAAGAAGGTCACGGCGCTGTGGAAGCAGTCCGACGAGATCCTGACCGACGCGCCGCGCTTCGTGTCCCATGTCAACGCGCGCGCCGGCTACAACCTCGACATCGTGGTCGAGGACCAGCTCGTGTCCGGCTCGGGCTCGAACAACCAGATCACCGGCCTCGTGAACACCTCCGGCATCGGCTCCGCGTCCGCGAGCGCCTACGACATGGACTTCATCGAGTCCCTGCTCGACGAGCGCACCAAGATCCGCAAGGCCACGCCGAACTTCAACGTGGACACGCTGCTCCTGGCGGACGAGGACTACGACGCCCTCATGAAGCTGCGCAACAGCTCCGACCAGTATGTGCTCGGCGGCCCGACGGGCTTCGTGTACGGCAACGGTGTGACCATCGGCCGCAACCTGTGGAACACCATCACCATCGTGCCGACCCCGGCGCTGTCCTCCGGCACGTCCATCCTGGGCGCGTTCAAGGCGGGCGCGACGGTCTACGAGCACGTGACGGGACGCCGCTTCGACACCGGCTACGACGGCACGGACTTCTCGCACGGCCTGGTGACGTTCCGCGCCTACCAGCGCTTCGTGCTGGCCGTCGAGTACCCCGCGGCCTTCACCAAGTACACGGTCGGCTCCGGCCAGTCCGGGCTGTCGGCGTAAGGCGGCGGCGAGATGAACGTCGTGACGCTGGTGGACTTCCACGACAACCTCAGGGGCGTTGACCGCAGGCGCGGCGAGGTGTTCGTCGTGTCCAAGGAGCGCTTCGAGGAGATCAACCGCGTCGGAGCCGAGAAGATCGGCGGGCCGATCGTCGGCGCCGTCGACCAGAAGAGCGCACCCGAGGAGCGTGCCGCGAAGGCGCGCGCATCGAGGCGCGGGAAGGCGAAGTAAGTGGCCCTGCTCGACGACATAAGGACGAGCCTGCGCGTGACGTCGGACAAGTTCGACGCCGAGGTGTCGATGCTGGTCGACGCCGCCCTCTACGACATGGAGCGGGCGGGGGTCAACCCCGCCCTGCTCGCGGTCGACGAGGAGACGGGCGACATCGCGAACCAGTTCGTCAAGCACGCCGTCACGGCCTACTGCAAGGCCGAGTTCGGCTACGACGTGGACGAGGCGGCGCGGTTCAAGGACTCCTACTACCGCATCGTTTGCGACCTGCTCAACTCGGCGCAGAACGTCGCGGCCGCCGTGCCCGAGCCCGACGGGGGCGACGAGGGCGAAGGCGGCGAGGGCTGATGCGCTTCAACGAGACGTGCGTGCTCTTCGCCAAGACCTACGAGCCCGACTCCGAGGGCGTGCCGCAGCCGACCGACGACCGCACCGAGGTGTTCTGCAACCCGCAGCACGTCGGCGCGGCCACCTGGTCGTCCATGTACGAGATCGGCATCTCGGTGGACGCGAGGCTGCAGGTCCGCACCGTCGACTACGACGGGCAGGCCGACGTCTTCTACAGGGGCGAGTGGTACTCGGTCGAGGTGGTCGAGGAGCGCGGCGACTTCACGCTGCTGACGCTCAGGCACCAGAAGTCCGACAGCGACGACGACCCCGATTACGGCGAGTGAGAAGGAGGCGAACGAGATGACGGCAAAGGACCTGTCCTGCGACGCCGACGCCTTCGCCACGACGCTCGCGAAGCTGGTGGGCGATCCCCTCGTGTCCTGCACCAGGGAGGTCGGGAAGGCGGTCGAGCAGACCACGCGCTACGGCGTGAAGCAGCTCAAGGGCCCCCGCACCGAGGGAATCGGCAGGGACCCGACGGCGCACCCGTGGTCCGACGAGTACCGCAAGGGCTTCGGGTCGCATGTCTCCAAGGGCGCCGAGACGACCTCGGAGATAGGCAACAGGAACAAGCCGGGCCTCGTCCACCTGCTCGAGAAGGGGCACCGCACGCTCAAGGCCCGCAGGACGCAGGCGTACCCGCACATGGCGCCCACGTTCGACGACATGCTCGACTACATCGACGACAGGCTCGGGCCGGCCGTCGACAGGGCTCTGAGGGGGTAGGCGATGTCGCACGAAACCGTGTACGCGGCCGTCTCGAAGCACGTGCCGTGCTGCCACATGGAGTGGCCGGGCAAGGCCGAGCCGCCCGTCCCGTTCGCCTGCTACCTGCTCGACTACGACCGTCCCATCTGCGTGGACGACGTGCAGGTCGCCGTCAAGCGCAAGTGGATGGTCGAGCTCTACGAGAAGCGCCGCGACAGGGCGCTCGAGAGCGCGCTCGCCGACGAGCTGCGCGGGGCCTTCGGCTCCGTGCGCCGCGACGAGAACTGGATAGAGAACGACAACCTCCTGCAGGTTGTCTACACGTTCACAGAGATTGAAGGAGAATACGATGGCTGACAACAAGGTCCGCTTCGGACTCAAGAACGTCAAGTACGCCCTCTTCGACGCCGAGGAGAAGACGTACGGCACCCTCAAGCCGTTCCCCGGCGCGGTGTCGCTGTCCTGGTCGCGCGAGGGCGGCGAGGGCTCCGACTTCTACGCCGACGACGGCGTGTACTACACCTTCGCCGGCACCAACGGCGGCTACTCGCTCGAGCTCGAGATGGCGCACCTCACCGACGAGGTCCGCGCCGACCTGCTCGGCGAGATCGTCGACTCCACCACCGGCGTGCAGTTCGAGACCACGAAGGCCGAGCCGTCGCAGTTCGCGCTCATCTACGAGACCGGCGGCGACGTGACGGTCGCCGGCTTCGCGTTCTACAACTGCAAGGCGTCCCGCCCCGAGACGAACGCCAACACCAAGAACGAGTCCCCCGACGTCGACACCGACACGCTCGCCATCCGCGCTGCGGCACAGGAGTTCGTCATCGACGGCGTCACCCACCCCGTCGTGCAGTCGCACATCCGCAAGGAGACCGAGACCGCGGAGCAGTACGCGGCGTTCTTCGACCACGTCGTCATCCCCGGCGAGTCCGGCGAGTCCGGCCTGTCTGCTTAGGAGGGCTAGATGTTCCAGGTATCCATCAACGGCGAGCCGGTCGAGGGGGACGTGACGTTCCTGACGGCCGTCATCTACGAGCAGGAGTTCTCCCGCGACATCATCAAGGACCTGTTCGGCAAGCAGGACGCCGAGTCTGGCGCCATCGAGATCGCGGGCAAGGGCGACAAGGCGCGCATCGTCAGCATCGACTACACGAAGGTCGACTGGACGAACGTCATGCGCGCCGTCTGGGCGGCCATCAGGACAGCAGACGACTCCGTCCCGTCCTTCAAGGCGTGGATGAAGTCGGTGCGCAACGCGAACTCGTGGGAGCTGAGGTCGATGGTGGTCGACGCCGCCTACGACTGCTTCTTTCGTGCCGAGCTTGCCGAAGAGGGAGCTGAAGCCGAGTAAGGGCCGGAGACCCGGCGCCCCGCGCCGCCCGTACTCGCACATGGCCGTGTGCGGGCTGGCGATGGGGCTCACGTGGAACGACATGCGCCGGATGAAGCACACGCACCTTCTCCAGCTCCTATGGGAGTACGACGACATGAACGGCGCGGAGACGGTCGAGGTGCGGGATGCCGGCGACGCCGACATCGAGGCGATGATGATGATGTGAGGAGTTGAAAATGGCGGACGCGTTCAGGGGCTTGACGATACGCATAGGCGCCGACACGCGCCCGCTCAACTCCGCACTGAACTCCGTGACGGCCAGCGCGAGGAACGTCCAGACGGAGATCAACAGGCTCACGCGCGCGCTCAACTTCGACGGCACCAGCGTCGACGCCGTGAACTCGCGCCTGAACCTGATGAACGACAAGCTCGCGCACTCCGCGCGCTCGGCGAAGCTCGTCGAGGAGGCCCTCAAGCAGCAGGGCGCCCCGATACGCGCGGCGGACGGCGCGATGAAGAACTTCTACGCCGACGTCCAGCGCGCGCGGGCGGGCGTGACGAACACGAACACCCAGCTCCAGGGCATGTACGATTCGCTCGCGAGGTTCAGGGCGGGCGAGGTCATCGAGAAGGAGCTCAAGGAGTGCACCGCCAGGGCCGAGCAGCTCGACGCGGAGATGAAGGCAGCGACGGACCCCGCTGTGACGGCGCGGCTCGCCGAGGAGCTCAGGGACGTCAAGGCCCGCATGAAGGAGCTCGGCACCGAGGCGGGCAAGACCGAGGTGTTCAGGCAGCAGCTCCGCATCATCAAGCAGATGAAGGGCGAGTACGGCGAGCTCGCCACCATAGCCAAGCGCATGAAGGAGGCCGGCGAGGAGGTCCCGCTCGGCGTCCAGGCCGAGAGCGCAATCGGCGTTTACAAGCGCTTCGAGGCAACCCTGAAGAGGGTCCACGAGAAGCACGAGAAGTTCACGCACGACGAGAGCATGGCGAAGGCCGCGCAGGGAGTGGCTAACGCCCAGAACGAGTGGGCGGCCCTCGACGCCGAGATGCGCAACTCCATAGCGACGATGGCCCGCTTCCGCGAGGAGCAGGCCAAGATGGCCGCGACGGAGGGCGTTGCGAGGGCGAGACGCGAGCTGGCCCTCTACGACACCGCCGCCGACAGGTCCGCCGAGCACACCAGGAAGATGGTCGCGGCCTACAACGAGTTCCCGACCAGCATGACGCTCGCCAAGGCGAAGCTGTCGGCGCTCTCAACGGAGTACTCGACGGCGGCCGCCCACGCCGAGAAGCTGCAGGCCGCCATGAGCGAGCTCAGGGCGGCGGGGGTTGACAAGGCCGCGGCGTCCACCGAGGAGCTGTACGCCAACGCAGCGAGGGCCGAGAAAGCGTGGAGCGACGTCAAGGTCGAGATAACCCAGACGACGGCGAAGCTGGAGCTGCTCGAGGACACGATGGAGGAGGCGAAGGCGTTCGCCAAGTCGGGCGCCCAGGGCCCGATTGCCGACCTCGAGAAGCTGCAGGGCGAGATAGACGAGACGCGCGCGGCGCTCGTCAAGCTGGCAGATGAGGAGGAGCGCGTCGAGGCGGACTTCAGGGCCGCGAACATGGCGGTCGGCTACCGCGACCTCGAGGCGGAGCTCGACGAGGTCTACGCCAAGATGCGCCGCATCCAGAACATGGGCTCAAACGCCAACCTCGCAAACCAAATAACGGGCGTCGCCAGGACGGCCGGCTACGGCCTGTACTCGACGCTGACGCCCGCCATCATGATGATGGGGCGCTACGCCGCCCAGGCCGCCGACGAGGTCGACTCGGCCTACCGCGACATGCGCAAGACCGTCAACGGCACCGAGGAGCAGTTCGAGTCGCTGCGCAAGGCGGCCCTCGAGTTCAGCCGCACCCACGTCACGAGCGCCGACCAGATACTCGAGATCGAGTCCATCGGCGGGCAGCTCGGTATAGCGGCCGATTCCCTCGAGGCATTCGCGACCACCGTGTCCAACCTCGACATCGCGACGAACATGGACACGGAGGACATCGCGCTCGACCTCGCGAAGCTGTCCAACATCATGCACTTCAACCAGGAGCAGTACGACTCCTTCGCGGACTCGCTGGTCAGGCTCGGCAACAACGAGCCGGCGCTCGAGTCCGACATCATGACCATATCCACGCGCTTCGCGGGCATGGCGGCCAACGTCGGCATGGCGACGCAGGACATGCTCGCCCTCGCCACGGCGGCCACCGCGACGGGCCAGAAGTCCGAGGCCGCGGGCGGCTCCATGCAGCGCACCATCAGCCGCATCGAGACCGCCGTCGCCAGCGGCGGCGACGAGCTCGAGGCGTACGCCCGCATCAGCGGCATGACCGCGTCCGAGTTCGCGGCCACGTGGGGCGACAAGTCCAACCACGGGCCCGCGCGCGCCATCCAGTCGTTCGTCGAGGGACTCAACTCCATCAAGCAGGCGGGCGGCTCGGTGGACTCCACGCTCATGGAGCTCGGCATCACGGGGGTGCGCGACAAGCAGCTCCTCGCGGGCCTGACCAACACCACCACCGTCCTCGCCGAGTCGCTGCAGATGGCCGACGACGCGTGGAACGGCATGGCGACCGTCATGGCAGACGGCACCATCGAGAACGCGGGCGACGCCGCGCGCGAGGCGGGCAGGAAGGCCGAGGGCTTCTCCGGCCAGCTCCAGATACTCAAGAACGCCGCCCAGGAGCTCGGCGTGACGATGCTCGACAGCGCCGTGCCCATGCTCAAGGGCCTGACCGACATGTTCAGGGGCTTCACCGAGACCGTGACCAACATGCCCGACTGGGCGAAGGACTGGACGGTGAAGTTCGCCGTCGCGGCCGCCGCCGCGGGCCCGATGCTCGTCGCGATAGGCGCGGTTGGCAACGGAATCTCGAGCCTGCGCAACATGACCGAGGGCATCAAGTCCTGGTGGGTCATGAAGGGCGCCAAGAGCGAAATCGCCCTCATCGCGGGCCACCTCGACTCGCTCACGGGCAAGATGGGCGAGACCCAGAGGCGCATAGCCGACATAGACAGGCAGCTCAACTCGAACCTCCCCCTCACCGACCTGCGCAGAAGGCAGCTCGAGAGCGAGAGGAAGGGCCTCGTCCAGTACGACGAGCAGCTCAAGAAGTCCGAGAAGCGCGCCCGAGCGTTCGGCGCCGGCATGGGCATGCTCGGCACCGCCATCAAGGGCGCCGGCATCGCGCTCGCCATATCGGCCATCATCGACGTGACCGCCAAGCTCGTCCAGGGCTTCATGGAGTACCAGAAGAAGGCCGAGAACTTCAAGAGGGCCACGGAGGGGCTCGCCGACGAGATAGGCAGCGCAGTGCCCGACATCGGCAAGGCGGCCGACAGCGTCGGCGAGTACGGGAAGTCCGCGTCAGGCTCCGCCAAGAGCATCGACGAGCTGGCGGAGTCCACGCTCGAGATGGCGAAGGCCGTGCGGGAGCGCACCGACGCGGCCGAGGACGACATCGCGCGGCTCAACAACGCCAAGCAGATAATCGACGAGTACGGCAGCATCACCGACAAGACCACGGGCGACATCGGGCGCTACAAGGCCGCAATCAACACCGTCAACGAGCTGTGCGGCACGCAGTACCAGGTGACCGACGCCCTCACGGGCGCCCTGCGCGACGAAAACGGAGCGGTCGAGGACGTCGTCGGCACGCTCGACAAGCTCATCGAGAAGCAGAAGAAGCATATCCAGATCGAGGCGGCTGGCGAGAACCTGCGCGACATGTACAAGCAGCGCGCCGACGCGATCGACGCGGTTATGGAGGCGCAGTCGAAGCTCGCGGAGTACGAGAGGTCCCATCCCGAGGTCAACTACGACACGCCAGCCCTCCAGGAGTACGCAGACGCGCTCGGGAGCTCCAGCGCCCAGCAGAGCGCGCTGAACAACGACTTGGAGAAGGCCCAAACCACATTGTCAAGCCTCGACACGCAGATTGCGAACGCCGAGGCGCATTACGGCGCGCTGTCCACCGCGCAGGAGGGCGTCGCCAAGTCGGCCGACATCGCCGCCCTCTCGTCCGACAACCTGTCATCGGCGTTCAAGAGGTTCGACAACGTCAGCCTCGACCAGTTCGCAACGACCATCAAGAACGCGCACGCAGACTACGACAGCTTCGCCGCCGCCGTGTCCAACCCCGAGAACGCCTACAAGATGGCCGAGGCGTTCTCGCAGGACCAGACGGCCGCGCACATGGTCGAAGTCCTTACCCAGATGGGCGTGAAGTTCGTCGAGGTGTCCGATGACGCGGCCGCCGCGGGCGGCGCGATGGCGGGTGCCCTCGAGGAAGTGGACGAGGAGACGCAGCAGCTCTACGACTCCGTGTCCCTGCTCGCCGACAGCAACGCGGCGTTCAGGGGTCTCGTCGAGGAGACGGGCATGAGCGTCGACGATTTCTCGCGGACGTTCATCGAGTGCGGCTACAGCATAGACGACCTCTCGTCGAAGATAGACGACCTCGCGAAAACGGCGTCCGACGGCTTCAACCAGATAGCCGAGGAGTCGGAGTTCGGCCTCGAGGCTTACATGGAGAACCTCGAGCACAACCGCGAGCTCGTCGAGCGCTGGGGCGACAACGTCAGGGCAGCCTACGAGCGCGCAGGCGACGAGTCCACCCGCGCGTGGATCAAGTCGGTGGCGGATGCCGGGCCGCAGTACGCGGCGCTGGTCGAGGAGATAGCCAACTCCTCAGACGACGAGTTCGGCAGGGCCGCCGAGGCGTGGTCCGCCGCGTTCGAGGAGGGATCGAACTCGGCGGTCGCGTCGATGGGCTACGACATCGACAAGATGAGGTCGATGGCCGACGAGGCCAACAACATGAACATCAACCCGAAGGTGAACGTCGACACGGGGCAGCTCGAGCTGACCAACGACGAGATGGACGACCTGCGCTCCAAGATGGACAAGCCGCTCACGCTCGTATCGGATTTCATGTCGCTCGTCCTCGCGAAAGCCGCATCGGACAACCTCACCGAGTCGGTCGAGAAAATCCCCGGCTTCAAGGACGTCAACGTCAACGAGACGGGCGACGCCCTCGGCAGGTTGAACGACATCGAGAAATACATGAACGACCTCGACGGCAAGGCAGCCGACGTCGTCGTCCGCATGACCGAGGTCCATGACTCCGTAGGCGGGAACGCCAGGGGCGCCATCGTCAACGGGGCGGGCAGGATACCGCTCAACGCGGCGGGCGCGCTCAACGGCATCGTCACCTCCGCGAAGCTCACCAACATCGGGTGGGTAGGCGAGGCGGGCGCAGAGGCGGTCATGCACATGCGCAACGCTGGTGGGGCCGTGGTGCCGCTCTCCAACAGGCGATACGTGCGCCCGTTCGCGCGGGCCGTTGCCTCGGAGATGGGCGGGCGCGGCGGCCGCACCGTCAACGTGACGGTGAACCTCGACTACAAGGCGGGCGACGACGCGGCCAAGCTCGCGAGGGGCGTGGCGCGCCGCATAGAGGCGTACATGGATTTGGGGGCGTAGCATGGCGACCAGTAACTACTCCATCGAGATGCCGGGCCAATACTTCGCGGGCGACAAATACGCCCACACGAAGGTGTACTACGACATCGAGACCTCCGACACGAAGATAAAGATACGCGTGAAGTGGTTCGTGACCGTCGTCTCCCACGTCGGGGACGGCACGCTGTCGGTCGAACAGGAGCTCTACGTCGACGGGCAGAGGGTGGCGTCCAAGAGCGGGTCGTGGTCGAGAGGCACGTGGAAGAACTGGTCGGGCGAGACCATCACGCTCGACCGCAGGGAGTCGAACCGCGACGTGTTGGTCCACTACCAGGTCAACGTGGGCGTCCAGTCGCGCAACTTCTACAAGACGCACACGTTCGACCCGTACCCCGACCGCGTGCTCACGCCGAGCTGGAAGCCGAGCGGGCTGACCATCGCGCGCGAGGGCAACGGCCACAGGGCGAAGTGGGACGTGCCGAAGGCGGCGGTTGACCAGAACAGGATAAACCGCTTCACGGGGCAGCTCGTGCGGTGGAGGCTCTACTACAAGTCGGGCAGCACCTCTGGCGAGATGACCGACGACAACAAGAAGGGCACGGGCGTCAAGGAGGAGTACGAGGCGTACGCGGAGTACCCGTACAGCTACGACGGCGCCGCGATCAGCCGCTCGTCGTTCTATCCGCTGAACTCGCTCGTCGCGAGCAAGGTCAACGTGTGGGTGCGCGGATACCACAGGCGCTCGAACAACGGCAAGGACCTGTGGGGGGACTGGGCGGGCCCGGCGACGTACGCCTTCGAGAAGCCGAAGAAGCCGACCGTCTCGTGGGAGTACGACGAGGCGTCCGCCAGGGCGACCGTCACCATCGAGACGGACGCTGGCGACGGCAAGAAGGAGCGCTACGACACGCGATACCGCGTCGAGGTCAAGAAGGCCGACGGCAAGTACGAGATAATCCAGACCGCCGTGTCGTCAAGGAGCACCAAGTTCTCCAAGACGTTCGACCTGTCGCGCTTCCTGACCAACCTGACGGCGGGCAAGGGGATAACCGTCACGTGCTACGCGTACGCGAGGGGCATCGCGGGCGACTCCGAGACCGCCGAGAAGTCGCGCGCCGTGTTCATGCCGTCCGCCCCGACGCTCGGCGCGGTGACCGTGGACCGCAAGGGCACGGGCGGCGTCGTGCGCGTCCCCGTGTCCGTGAACGCGACGAACGGCTCGCTGCAGCTCCAGCGCAGGCACGGCGAGAACGGGAGCTGGTCGGACGTGAGCGGCGCAGTGGACAACAGGGTCGGCTGCAAGGCGCTCTACGACACGTGGGACAACGTGTGGCCCAACGGACAGGTCAAGGGCGAGAAGGTCTACTACCGCGTCAAGTCCACCCGCGACAACTTCACCATGTACAGCGCGGCGAAGGAGGCCGCGTGCCTGTTCACCGCAAAGCCGCCGTTCGAGTGCAGGGCGAGCGTCGGCATCGTCAACATCGTGCCGAGGGAGGACGGCAGGACGGCGCTCGTGGTGGTCGGCTTCACCGACTCCACGGAGAACACGGGCACCGAGCTGTCCTGGTCCGAGAGGGACACCGCGTGGGACGACACGCAGGGCCCGACCGTCTACAAGGTGGAGGGGGCCGACGCGACGAGCAAGTCGCAGAGCTACGCGAAGACGAAGTCCATCTACGTCGCCGGCCTCGAGGCGGGCAAGACCTACTACGTGAGGGCGCGGCGCTACCGCGCGCCCGTCGATTCGGGCGACAAGGAGTGCTTCTCGGGCTACACGGCCAGGCAGAAGCTCGTCGCGGCGAGCGCCGAGGGGACCACCTGCGAGATAACCAAGATAGAGCCGCAGATCGACGGCACGAGCGCCTACATCACCGTCAAGTACAGCGGCGCGGTGACCACCACGGGGACCGAAATCTCGTACTCCGAGGTCGCCGGCGCGTGGAGCGGCGCGGGCGTCACGCCGACTGCGAGCAACGTCGCGAGCTCGGGCAAGAGCGGCACGCATAGGTTCCTGCTCTCCGGCCTG
>Ga0326513_10001423_pt1 | contig 18867 bp, 12 predicted proteins | sample 2_2465_0518_D_FD_203654 | JGI IMG/M metagenome (GOLD analysis project Ga0326513, IMG submission 203654) | Bovine rumen microbial communities from UC Davis, California, United States - 2_2465_0518 | ecosystem: Host-associated > Mammals > Digestive system > Stomach > Rumen | place: USA... | reverse complement strand
CGCGGGTCACACTCATCTCCGGATAGAATTTTTCCGCGGTACCGCCTTCCATATAACTGCGCTTTGCACAGAAGTTCACTGCGGCGACATCGTTTTCATCCACATCGAGGAAGATGGATTTTTCATCGGTCTTCTGCTTTTTGAAGTTGGAGTTGTATTTCGCACTGTCACTCTTCAGATAATTTTTGGAATTGAAATAGTTGCTTCGGAGGGTATCCATGGATGCCTGGCTCCTCTGCGCGACCTCTTGACAGGTCGCCCGGATCTCTTCCGTCATTTCTCCGTCATTGGAGTTTGTATAATAGGTCGTTCCGTCGTACCACTTGTTGTTGGGGAATATGACGGTACCTCCCGCATCGCCGAAAATGTCATCGCCGGCATAGTAGGCACGGTCTGCCGGAAGATTGAACATATTGGCAATGGTGGGGACCATGTCCAGCGATGAGCAGATCTTGGAGACGGTCTTCTTTTCCAGCCCTCCGCCGATCATCATGCACGGAGTCCGGTACAGATCTGCAGATTTTGCTTCCGCTCCCTTGATCTTCCGCAAAAACTTACGATCTGTCATATACTTTCCGTAGTGATCCGCATAGAACACCACCACGGTGTCCTCCAGCAGATCATCTTCTTCCAGACGGTCCATCAGTTCTCCCACAAACTCATCCGCTTCCATGGCATGGGCAATGGCGTAGGTGTACTCCTTCATATTGTCTTCAGAACCTTCCACCTTGTTTTTCCGAATCGCCGTTTCCGCTGCCGACATATGCGGATCCGATATGTTGCTGAGGTCTTCGGAATACGGTCCATGTCCGGAATAGGTGATCAGAAAACTGAAAAACGGATCCTCGCTGACCATTTTGTCATAGCCGCCGATCATCTGGCTGTCCATCATATAATCTGCCATGTTCATGGCGTACATATTGTTATAGGATTCAAATCCCAGATTGGGATGAATGGAGCCCCGGCTGTAGATCTTCCCGCTGGCAGAGTGGAAGGAATTTGCCGTATATCCGCAGTCGCGGAACTGGTGGGCCAGACTCAGCGGAAAGGCATGAGTGGAATAGGCATTGCTGCTGATCCCCTCTTTGGCCGGAATCAGACCCGTCTGGGTCAGGATCTCCGTATTGAATGTCGCCGCTGAAAGAAACAGAGGGGTATAGAAGTTTTTGAAATTAACTCCTTCCTGCTGTATCCGATACAGGTTCGGTGTGTAGTCCTCGGTGATCATCCAGCTGTCCATGGATTCCATCATCACCATGATCAGGTTCTTCCCTTCCATGGCTCCAGTCATCTCATTTTCGCCGCTGATCTCCGTAGCCCGTTTCTCATAGAAACGGTCCAGCTCCGATGCATCGATTCCGTCGGTATCATTTCCCAGTGCCACCTGCGCATTGCGGTAAGTATACTGATACAGACCCGCCATCATCAGACAGCGGTTGGAATCCGAAAAAAGCCGATAGGCCTCTGCATCGGTCTCGCTGTCATAGATCTTATCCCAGGACATGTGATCGTCATCCGGCAGCATGTTTTCATGCTCCTGGTGGATGGCAAACAGAGCACCTCCCGCCAACAGCAGAAAGATCAGCGGACGGATCCATTTCATGTTTCCTTCAGCTGCTCGCTTTCGAGCAGAACAGCAAGCCATGATCATCAGAAACAGAGACAGTATCAGAGTCCCGATCAGAGGAAGATTCATTCCGATATAGTCCCAGCTGAAAAACCGAGCGCCGTCTCCGGCAAAATTCATATCGGCAAAACTGAAGAAGTTTCCAAAGATCCCGTACATGACTCCATGGACCATCGCCAGGACCACAAACAGCACATCTGTCAGGATCATTCCAATCCTTCGAAGGATCACCGGCAGCAGCATCAGCACAGATGTGATCAACACTGCCCATGCACTGGTGAACACCATCGTCCCTGTCGAGAACACTGGAGTAGAGGATACTTCCTGAAAGATGGTACGGAACAGAAGATCCAGAGAGACAAGGCTGGCAAAAAACAGCACGGGACTGATCCAGCCCGGAACTTTTCGGGGCGACCGACTTTTATTCCTGCGATTGGACCGTCGCACATGGAAGAATCTCTTCCCTGCGATTCCTTTTTCCGCCTTACGGACTCTCTTTTCAGAAGGAGCGGATGCCGAAACGGCCGCTGCCCGGACGGGATTGTTCATCACCTGTCTACGAGCGGCGGCTTTTTTCTTTTGTGCAGTGGTTTTTCTCTTTTTCGGTTTCCTGGACATGATACTCTCTTCTATTTTTTTGATGCTTTGATGATACCATGGGGGTTTTTTAATTGCAATAAAGCACCGGGCAAAGAAAACCTCCTGTCTTTCGACAGGAGGCATTTGCTGTTCATTGGATTATTTCGCGTGTTTTCCGCTGCTGCCTTCAAAAGATTCCAGCAGGCCCTGATACAGATAGGTCAGCGCAAAGCCCAGAAGCACGCCGCCGCAGATATCTGTGAACCAGTGTACTCCGGAGAGGATCCGCCCCACGATGAGGATTACCAGCAGTGCGTAGAATACATAGATGACAATCTGTTTGGTCTGTCCTTCCGGCAGACGCCGGCGCACCTGAATGATAGCTGTTGCAAACACAACAATGGCCAGCACCGTATGGGAGGACGGGAAGGATGCTTCCATCGTCTCCTCCAGCAAGACAGGACGGTAATTGACGACAACAGCATTAAAGAACAGATAAAGCAGGATGGTGATCACATAGACCACACCAAGCAGCACGATATCCGCATCCACTGCTCCGATGCTTTTTCTCTTAATGAGCTGATACACTCCCAGCAGAGCAAATGCCAGTGCCACTACCAGAGCAAGGATGCCCAAAAACTGAGTCAGCTTGTACCAGAAAGGATGATAACCGATCTTGTAGAACAATCCGTTCAATGCTGCAAATCCAACTTTTGTATAGTTGGGGCCGATATGACGGACGTCGATGATCTTCACCAGCAGAAGCAGCAGGACAAATGCTGCACAAAGGATTCCGCTGATCTGCAGGCTTCTGTTTTTATTGCCGATTCTAGCCATAATGTTCTCCTTTGGTTTTTCAAATCCCTCTCCCGGAACCGGCAGAAGGATGTTACGATCTTCTCTTAAAAGTAAACCATTATTTTCATGTAAATGCAAGTGGGAATTCCATATCTTGTGTTCTGAGGACCCCTTCCCCATGAAAAAACACAAGAACGCCGGAGCCAAGGAAAATGATGGAGGCCGGAATGAATCCCGGCCTCCCGATTGGTCTCTGTTATCAGTGCGGAAGAGGATATGGATTGGAGGAATAGTTTGGATCCATGGTCCTGAGCCAGGCCATTCCCACTTCCGGATAGTGCGCATTGGCAATACTGGTCAGATGAGTAAGAAGCGTTACCGTAAGATCCGGATCTGTTATGAGGAGTCCTCCGATCAGTTTTACTGCCCCGTTAATGAACTTCGACAGTGTTACGGGATCCAGCGCGTTAACTTCCGCATCATTGAGGCTCTGTACAATCACATCGCTGATTACAGTACGTAAGCCGTTTTCATCCCATGGGTTTTGCACCGCCTCCGCAAATTGCGCTGCAGTATTCTGTTCCTGAATATTCTTTTCCAGCGCAGCAGCGAATCGCTCCACATCTCCCTCTTTGCCTGTAAGCAGCCGTTGTCCAAATACGATATGAAGCACTGTGCGGAATCCGTTCTGGTACTCATTAACATAATTATCTCTGGTCTTAACAGTATCCGTGACCATCTTGCTCACCAGTTTCCGTGCAAAGTCACCCTGGACCATGTTATTCCCTATGTCGTCCACGATAAAGCCGTTGGCCGGATCGAATTTCTTCATCTGAAAATCATCAATGATGTATTCTCCGGCATATTCCTTGCTTTCCAGCGCATTATAGAATCGGAGCATATCCGCACGCTGAGCGGAATAGTTTTCCATCGTGGCATCGGGATAGTAGTAATCGCGGCCGTAACGGGAAAATCCCAATTCCGACATAGCCACCAGTGGCACAACGTCATTGTAGTTTACAAAGTTCCATATGTTGTTGTAGCGTTCATTACGGGGATCATTTGACACATCGACACCCTGCGGCGGCTCGAAGAAATATGCATACAGATCTTCATAGCTGACGGTGATACCGGGCAGTGCATTTCCCCGGTCGATCTCACCGGCCATAATATTGCCGGTGGCTCCGCCACGACTGTATCCGGTAATCCACAGTTTTACGCGCCCGGTGATATGATGATCCTGAATATACTGTCTCAGAAACGCCATACAGTAATCCGCGCACTGCTGGAAGTCCGTGTGGTTGCCTGTCTTCCCCAAGGAGAAGTTGCCGGCCCATTCCGCTTCATAATTCCCGCCGCGAACAGCAACGGCCATCAGCGTATAGTCGGCGCCCTCAGGTCTCTTTACTGCCGCTGCAACAGCGATGGAGTCATCCGTCGGTTTTTGATGGAAGCTCTCACTGCAGCCATAGTCGGAATACCCCAATGCAGTCAGAAGATTTCTCACATGGCGGTCTTTATCCGAGTATTCCTCTGCGTCCATGGCATTAAACGCAGCTACAGCCATATTGATGGACGCGGAAGCAAGGCTTATGTCCGGCTGATTTCGGTCTGCAGAGGCTTTAAAGTAATCGTCGGTATAATAAATTGTACCGTTATAATCTTTTTCTTCGCAGTTGTACCGGAAGCTGTATGCTTTCGGATCCTGGGATCCGGTCCCGATGCCGTTCATCCATCTCCGATTAGGAATGGATGAGTTCTCGCCGAGTACCAGTTCCAGGTTTGCCGCTTCCACGCGAAGCTCTCCGTTCACGGTGCTGTTTTTGAATGTGATCTTTCCGTTGGTGGCACCCGGTGTCACCAGCACGGTATCCGCATTGCCATTGACCGTGGTGCCGGAAACGGTGATCAAAGTGATCCCGTTTTCCGCCGGTGTAACTACCGCATTCTCTTCGTTCACATACTGTGCAATGGCAGCGTTCAGGATGGTCACAGCCTGTGCTCTCGTCAGCGGCTGTTTCGGTTCAAACCGGTTTCCTCCGGTGCCCGCGATCATCTTCTGATTCTTCATGGCACGTACAAAGGGTCTCGCCCATTCGCTGATCTCCCACTGATCGAAAAACCCGGTTTCCGAACTACTCTCCTCAGGGATCATAAAGGCACGTGCGAAAATTACGGCCGCCTGTTCCCGGGTCACCATGGAAAGCGGTTCCGCGCCGGTATCGGTTCCTGCCAGAAAACCACTCGCAACACACCGCAGCATATACGGTGTATACCATTCTCCAGACGGAAGATCCGGATAGCGGTTGGATGCAGTCTGGCTGAGACAGAAGATCGTACTGATCATCGCGGCCAATTCTCCTCTGGTCAGCGCCTGATCCGGGCGGAACTGTCCATCCTCATAGCCGCCGATCACACCTGCGTTTTCCCACCGTGTGATGGCCTGCTCCGCCCAGTGGCCTTTCGTATCCGAAAAAGCCATTGCCGACGGGACCATAAGCGACAGAGCCATACTCAGGACTACCAGCATGACGGTCAGTTTCTTTTTCATGCTACTCCCCTCCTGCAGCATCTAATAAGAATATTGTATCTCTGCTCCCAGATTATAATTAACTCTTTATAGGTAACAACTGAGTTTTCCAACAAAAAAGTGTTCGCCACTGGGATTCTACTCCCATGGTTCTTCCATTTTCTGACTGTTTTTTCCTCTTTATCTTTATTTAGAAATATTTTCTCTCTTTAAATCGTTATCTTTTTAGGAATACTTTTGGAATAAAAGGAGTGTTAAAGTGAAAGAGTTTAAGAACAAAGTGGCCCTGATCACAGGCGCCGGAAACGGGTTTGGATTTGAATTTACCAAGGAGGCGACCCGCCGTGGGATGAAACTGATGCTTGCGGACATCGATGCCGCCGATCTGGAGCGCACCAAACAGTGGGTCCTGCAGCAGGGTGGAACCGTGGAAACGGAAGTGGCGGACCTGTCTCTGGAAGAAGATGCAGACCGTCTCGTACGCCGCACCATGGAGACCTACGGACAGATCGATCTTCTGATGAACAATGCCGGCATCGCATTTGGCGGTCTGGTCACGGATCTTCCCTCCAGAGAATGGGAGTGGATCTTCCACATCAACTGCATGAGCCATATCTATACCATGAAACGGGTCATCCCCATTATGGAAAAACAGGGGACTCCCTGCCACATTCTGAACGTCACTTCTCTGGCCGGACTTCTGACCATGGGCGACATGCCGTCCTACTATGCCACCAAGCACTTCTCCACCGCACTCGCGGAAAGTGTTTACTACGATCTGCAGCGCACCGGGATCGACAACATCAAAATGTCGGTCTTTTGCCCCAGCTATGTCCATACGGATCTGCATCATTATGAACGTCATCGTCCGGAACGCTACAAGATCCCGGCAGACGATCCGTACTATACCAGCGAAGCATATAAGAATGAACTGAAAAAGGCGGAGCACGTAATCACCACCGGCTCCCCGGTAGACACCGTCGGTCCGCTCGTTTTTGAAAATATCGAAAAAGAAAACTTCTATATTCAGATGCATCCCAACACCAAACCTTTGATCCGGCACCGTATGAAGGACATCCTGAAAGAACGCAATCCGGACTTCCGTTTCACCTACGACATCTCGGGTCTGGTAGAAGGAAGAGTCTCTCTCAAAAGCATCTGGTACGTTCTTACTCATCTTTGATCTCTCTGCCCATATGGATCCCGGTTCCTGTCTCTGCAGGAGCCGGGATTTCTTTCTTCCGCAGAAATTGTTTTTCTAGGCAATAGATGATAGAATATCTTCATTCTAGAAGAGGGAGAAACAACCATGGCAGATTACAATGAAGCAGTCGTTGCGGAACTGACAGGGAAACTGTCCGCATATGTAAAGATCCTGCCGGATCACACCGAGAGCACGACCTTCCGCCTGCTCCAGCATGTGACCGATGAAGAGGTAATCAATTCTCTCACGACCGACGATCTCATGGAGATCGATGATCGGTTTCACAAAGCAGTGGAAGAGATGGGCCATATCCTTGCATCGAACAAATTCAACGAACTGATTATCGCACTGAGTTTCAATACCCCGTTCATTCTGAAAATGGACCCCAACGAGCCGGAGGAGGAGCATGATCATCACCATGATCATGAGCATCATCACGGTTGCGGCTGCGAACATCACGATTGATAGACTGTCAGGAAAGGGATTATTATATCGATGGAAAACACTTCTCTGCGCTATGGTTTTGTAGGAGATGCCCGCCGTCTGGCGGAGATCCTTTCGGTAGCGAATAAGAACAATCTCACTCAGGGACTGACTCCGGAACGGGTCGCCAACACATTCAAGCAGTTAGGCACAGCCTTCATCAAGATTGGTCAGGTCCTGAGCCTTCATCCGGAGGTCCTTCCTCCCGAATACTGCGAAAAGCTGAAAGGTCTGCGCAACGATGTCCCCTCCATTAACGCATCCATGATCCGGGATATCATCTCGGAGGAATACGGCAGGCCCTGGAATACTGTTTTTTCCAAAATTTCCGGAATCCCGGAAGGATCTGCATCCATCGCTCAGGTCCATGAGGCCAGACTGCTGGACGGCACCCGTGTGGCCATCAAGGTCCAGCGGCCGGACAGCTATCAGATGATGGAACAGGATATCCGTCTTTTAAAGCGTGCTCTGAATGTATTGAAACTGAAAGAGCTGGAAGACAAAAAGTGGATCCTGGAAAATGCCATTGACGAGACCTGGCGGGTGGCCAAGGAAGAGATGGATTTTATCAAAGAAGCTGCCAACATCGAGAGAATGGCTAAGATCCTGGAGCCCATGGCTTTTGCCACCACCCCCGGGGTATATCATGAGTATACGACAAAAGATGTGCTGGTCATGGAGTTCATTGACGGCATCGATCTGGAAGACATCGAAGGGCTGAAGGCTGCCGGATACGACATCCGTGAGGTCTGTACGAAGCTGATCCGCAGCTACATCAAGCAGTGGGCGGAAGACCAGTTCTTCCAGGCAGATCCCCATCCGGGCAATGTCCGCATCCGGGATGGTCAGATCGTCTGGCTGGATCTCGGAATGATGGGAGAACTGACGGACAAGGAAACAGAGTGCCTGCATCACTGCATGCATGCGATCCTGAAGAATGACATCGACGAGCTGATGGAGTGGGGATGGATCCTGCTGGACATGCCGGACAATTATCCCAAGAGAGCCGAACTGACGGAGGTCATCAACCGGTTGCTGAACAAGTACCGTGCCATGACCGTCAGTGACATGAACAGTTCTTCGGAAGTCATCGACGACATCATGGATCTTCTGACGAACTTCTATATCAATATCCCCATCGACCTGAACATGTATGGACGCAGTCTCGTCATCATGGAAGGTACTGTAGCCGATCTGGATCCCGACTCTAACCTGGTGGATATCATCGCTGTCCATCTGGCGGCCTATGCCATTGGGAACGGCAAAGCCGGTGAGATCGCACGAAAACTGTCGCACCGCAAACTCATTTCCGGAAAGCCGCTGCGGCACAGCACTTATCAGGAAGAAGATATCGACCCCACAGATCAGGAACTGCTCACGGAAGAGGAATATGCCATCCTCTCCGAAGAGGAAGAGGAACGGAAGGCAGCGAAACAAACCAATTAACGAAAAAACAGAGTCAGATCACACTTGATCTGGCTCTGTTTTTTCTCTGTATATCCGTGATCAGCTCACGTCGACTTCCACTCCGCCAAGGCCCTGTTTCAGGCCTTCCAGAATGGTCTTCGGATTCAGTTTATGAACAATGCTTGCCTGTTCGATGGATTCCGTCAGTGCCGAGCCGCAGCCGACACAGCCGAGTCCGAGACTGATCAGGATATCTCCCGCGGCAGGATACTCCTTCAGCAGATCGCCGATGATCGTCGTACGGCTGATGGGATCTCTGGCGTCGGAGAGGATCTTCTCAATGTCGGCTTTGACATCGCCGGAGATGGTGCCCATCTTGAAGTTGCTGATCAGCAAACCGCCGATGACCTCAGACAGGAATCCCGGAAGCGTAGGTCCGAGATGGATACGGCGTACATCCAGCGACAGGAGCGTCAGCAGTACCAGGACCGCTTTCTGCTCATACCACGAGATGTTATACACCACGGGAACGTGGTTGACATCCGGTGCGTTGAGCGCTTCCTGCAGTTTCAGTGCCGTCATGATCAACGAATAGCAGTCATTGCACTGTCCGGCATCGATCACTCTGGGGATCCCGTCGATATCGCCGAGATTCAGTTTGTTGTAGCGGTACTTTGCGCATCCGGCGGTAAGGATCACCGTATCTTCGGGAAGCTCTTTGGCAAATTCCGTATAGTATTCTCTGGTATTATGCCGGCCATCGCAACCTGCCATCACAACGAACTTCTTGATCTTGCCTGCATTGATGGCTTCACCCAGCTTGTCAAACACCTCGAAGATCTGGTTCATACCGAATCCGGTGGTGACCGAACCGGTCTCCAGCTCCACCGGTGCCGCACACTGCTTGGCCTGCTCGATGATAGCAGAGAAGTCCTTGGTCTCGCCATAATCGCCGTCAATATGTTTGACTCCGGGATAATGGACGACGCCCGTGGTATAAAGGCGGTCCTTATAGGAGTCTTTCGGCGGAACGAGACAGTTCGTGGTCATAAGGATCGGTCCGTTGAAGCTTTCAAACTCTTTGGTCTGCTCGTACCATGCGCCGCCGTAGTTGGCTACCAGATTGGGATATTTTTTCAACTCCGGATAACCGTGGGCTGCAAGCATCTCACCGTGGGTATAGACATCCACTCCGGTCCCCTGGGTCTGTTCCAGAAGCATTTCCAGGTCACGAAGATCATGGCCGGAGATCAGGATCCCGGGGTTCTTTCCCACACCGATGTCCACTTTCGTTGCCACGGGATTCCCGTACGCATCAGTATTGGCCTTATTCAGCGTGGACATGGCCAGCATGCCGTAGTTTCCCACTTCCAGGGCGCAGGAGATCAGCTGTCCGCCGCTGACCTGATCATCGTTGAGCATGGCCAGCATGCGCTCCATGAACTCCGGAATGCGCTCATCACCGGCACCCAGCACGTCGGCATGATAGGAATATGCTGCCAGACCTTTCAGTCCGTACATGACCAGTTCCCGTGCGCTGCGCTCATCCTCATCCTGCTCGGCAAGGACACCGACTTCCGCCGCCTTGGCTTCATATTCCGACGCATCTGCCGGCTGCCATGTTACGGCCTCAGAGAGAAGCAGACGGACCTGAACATTCTCCAGAATCTCATCGCGCTTTTTCATGGTGATAGCGATGCGTTCCCGCAGATAATCGGCATCAAAACAAACATTCGTTACAGTCAGGAACAGATTCTCCGTCACCAGACGGTCTGGTTCACTGGGAGTTTTCTTTCCTTCTGCTCTGCACTGGCAGAGCGCTTCGCAGAGACCCTTCGTCACATAAAGAAGAAGATCCTGCATTGCCGCAACTTCCGGCGTCTTTCCACACACACCACACTGAGTGCATCCGGTTCCTTCGGCAGTCTCCTGGCATTGAAAACAAAACATCTTATTTTCCAAAAAACAGCCCTCCCTGTCTTTTAATTTGCTTATTGTAAGTCATTGTATCAAATTCCGGAATGCGAAACAGTATAATATGCCACGTTTTTCAAAAAAACAGACCAGAACGAAAAATTCTGGTCTGAGTGTTTCTATGCGGTTTTCTTCATACTGATATTCAGCGTCTTGCGGATGGCCCTTATCACCGGCGGCATGACATTGGCATACACACTTCCCTTTGCAATGGCGATCAGGAATCGCGGCAGGAGCGGTGCCAGGATATATGCCGGTGTGTAGAATCCGTAGATGTTGCTGTAAATGATCAGCGAAACGGTATTCAGCGTCGTGATCACCAGTTCTGCTCCGATCATCGTGATCCAGGGATTTTTCCCTTCCAGCGAGTAGTTGCTTCTTCTGGCCAGCAGACCGGCTACAATCCCTCCCATCATCAGCGGGATCACCCAGAGAGGAAGTGTCGGATCGGCACCGAACCGAAGCATCTGATACACGGAAGTACCCAGCACACCGATAATCATTCCGTCCCAGGGTCCGAACAGTGCTGCGCCCAGGAGGATCGGCAGGTCTTCGAAAGTAATCTTCAGATTACCAAAATCCAGAGATACCAGTCCCAGAACTGCGCACATCGCAGTCAGGATGGCATCATAAGCCATCTGTTTTGTTTTCAATGCAATACTCCTTTCATGACAAGTCAGTTGCCACGAAAGATTTGCATCTTTTTGTGGCAGCGGATGCGGATAGCGCACCGTACATTTTCATGTTTCGTCTGCAGACAACATCCCATCCTGCAGCACTAAAACGCGCGATATCCTACTCTGACAACAAAACACAGAGGGTCTTCCCCTGTTTCGGCCTTATTATACTCTCCCTTTCCCCTTTTGTATACCTAAATTCTGTTAATAATCCGTGGCGAACTGCACCCTTTTTTCGCTCTGTCCGCGTGTCTTTTTGTGTAGTTTTTCTTGTTGTCTTTTTTCGGAACTGGTACACTGATATCCAAAGGCAACCGACTATACTCCAATTGGGAGGAATGTACTTGAAACTGATTCATCTGTCCGATCTCCATCTGGGAAAACGATTAAACGAGTATTCCCTTCTGGAAGATCAAAAATATATTCTCCGGCAGATCCTTTCCATCATCCGGGAAGAACAGCCGGACGGCATTCTCATTTCTGGAGACATTTACGATAAGCCCGTTCCCTCCGGGGAAGCGGTCCATCTGCTGGATAACTTCCTCAGTGCGCTCCACGGGCTGGATCTTCCCGTCCTGATTATCAGCGGCAATCATGATTCTTCGGACCGGCTCCCCTTTGCCGGCAGGATCCTGAAAGACAGCAAGATCCATATCTCCCCCGTCTATCGGGGAGAAACGACATGTGTCGACCTGTCGGATGAATACGGCCCGGTACACTGCTACCTGCTCCCGTTCATCAAGCCCGTTCATGTACGAGCTGCCCATCCCGAGCTGGAGATAGCAAGCTACAATGACGCCGTGCGAATCGCCATTGAGGATATGCACATCGATCCGTCACAGCGGAACATCCTGGTGACCCATCAGTTCGTGTCCGGTGCTCAGCGCAGCGACTCGGAAGAGCTGACGGTGGGAGGGACCGATCAGGTGGATCTGTCCCTGATGGCGGATTTCCACTATGTGGCGCTCGGCCATCTTCACCGCCCCCAGACGCTGGGGGATTCCGGGCGGGTGCGCTATTGCGGCAGTCCTCTCAAATACTCCTTCTCCGAAGCCGCCGGGGATAAAAGCGTCACCATCGTCACCATGGACGGCAGCGGAAATGTGGAGATCACGCTGCGCCCGCTCCATCCTCTGCGGGAAATGAGAGAACTGCGGGGCACCTACGATGAGCTTACAGCCCGAAGCTTCTACGACGGGACCACCTACCGGGAGGACTATGTCCATCTGACTCTTACCGATGAGGAAGACGTTCCCGACGCCCTGGGAAGACTGCGCAGCATCTATCACAATATCATGAAACTGGATTATGATAATCTCCGCACCCGATCTGCAGGCGGGGATCTTCCGGATATTCAGGAGGCTCTCTCTCCCATGGATCTGTTTTCACAATTCTATGAAGCTCAGAACAACTCAGAGATGAGCGAGGAACAGTCGGCCATCGTTAAGGACCTGATCGGCGAAATATGGGAGGTGGAACCATGACTCCGAAAAAACTGACCATGACCGCTTTCGGCCCCTATCTGGAGGAGACCGTCATTGACTTCGAACGCTTCTCCCGCAATGGTCTGTTCCTGATCACCGGCGATACCGGAGCAGGAAAAACGACCATCTTCGACGCCATCGCGTTTGCCCTGTACGGAGAACCCAGCGGTGAATTCCGCAATGTGTCCATGCTTCATTCCAAAGGGGTGCCTCTGACGACGCCCACCCAGGTCACATTTGATTTCTGTTATGCAGGAAAAAACTACCGCGTGGAGCGGACCCTTCGGTATACCAAGCCGAGGAAGGCGGATACGGCTCCAGCTCTGAAAGCGGAAGCTGCGCTGTTCCTTCCCGACGGTACCGTATTGGATCGTCCGTCGGAAGTAAACGCTTCCATGGAAACGATCCTCGGTCTCAGCCACACGCAGTTCCGCCAGATCAGTATGATCGCACAGGGAGATTTTCTGAAACTGCTTCATGCGACCACTCCGATGCGTATCCAGATCTTCCGTCAGCTTTTCGGAACAGAGCCTTATCAAAAACTGCAGGAACGTCTCCGTTCCGCCAGTTCTAAAGCAGAGCGTGAATGGGAAGACTGCCGCCGCGGAATCCTCCAGGAGATCGAGCGGCTGTCTCTTCCGGAAGAAGATCCGGATGCTGCGCTCCTGAAGGCGATCCAGAATCAGGCTGAGCCACTGGATCTGATGGTTCCTTTGCTGGATCGTGTCCTTCAGAAGGAAACGTCACGCTGCGAACAGATGGAGAAAGACTCACAGGATCTGCAGGCAAAGATCGATCATTTCAACACACAGAAAGGTGTGCTGGAAGCCCGAGACCGAAACCTTTCCCAGATGGAGCAGCATCAAAAGGATCTTTCCGCGCTGGAACCGCAGATGAAAGCGCTTCTGGAAAAGCAGGAGCAATGCCGGGCAAGGCTTCCGGATGGAGAATCTGCCCGGGAACAGGCAGTTTCCATCAAACAGTCGCTCCCGCGGTACGACCAGCTGGAGAACCGCCGTGCTGAACTGACTGCCAGCAATTCCAAACTTGAACGTCTGACAGAGTTCATACCGCAGAATCGGGATCTGCTGGAACAGCATACGCTTTCCATAGAACAGGATAAACTCCGCATGGCCCAGATGGAGGAACAGCTGCAACAGGAGCCGGAACTTCTTCTTTCACAGCAGAAGCTTCTGCAGGAGGAAAACACACTTCAGGCTCTGTCCCGGTCCTACCGGGAATACCAGGAGGCGGAAAAGAACTGCCGCGATGCCCAGGGTGAGTATTTAGAAAAGCACCGGGAGGCGGAGCAGGCCGCTCAGGATTACCGGGCACTCAATGATCAGTTCCTCGCCGCGCAGGCAGGCATCCTTGCCAAAGAGCTGGAGGAAGGCATTCCCTGCCCGGTGTGCGGCTCTCTCCATCATCCCTCGCCGGCATCATTATCGGACGTGGCTCCTTCCGAATTCCGGTTGAAAGAAGCACAGAAACATCGAGATGAGAGCGAACGGATCCAGGCAGACGCCAGTGCTGCGGCCGGACGTTCTCAGGGAATTCTCAATCAAAGGGCAGACCATCTGTCTGCTGAAAGCACGGCTCTGTTCGGTGAATTCTCGCTGGAACATCTGCCGGAACAGATTGCAGCCCGGCAGAGCTCGCTGCTGACTTCTAAAAACAATATCACTGATTCGTTAACGAAACTGAAAGGACTTCGGTCTCAGCTTGATGCTCTTCAAAGCAGCCTTCCGGAGCGGGAGGAGAAGAAAGAGACCATGCTGGAAAAACTCCACCAGCAGGAGATCGATCGGTCTTCGCTCGAAACAACGGTAACCGCTCTTCGTCAGGAGATCTCGGAACTGGAACACTCTCTTCCCTACCCTAACAGGGAAAAAGCCGTTCAGGCGATGGACCGGTTCCTCTCCAACGCATCTGATATCGAGAATGCACTGGAACAGGCAGAAGAGGCGCTTCATGCCACAGAGAGCCGTCAAAAGGAACTGATTGGTAAAGTCCAGGCACTGCAAAACTCGCTGGAGAAATCGCCGGATCTCTCTCTGGAGTCGGTTGCCGCTGAGCTGAATGAACTTACCGGTAATAAAACCGTTCTTGCAGAACAGTATCAGGAAAACAAAATCATCATTTCATTGTGGGATCAGGTTCGTAAAAGCCTCCTGCGCCGGAATGAGCAGTATCAGAAGCTGGCGGACCACCTTGCCCAGCTCCGAAACCTTTCGGACACTGCCAATGGAACCCTTTCAGGAAAAGAAAAGATCATGCTGGAGACATATATCCAGATGACATATTTTGACCGAATCCTGCAGCGCGCCAACACCCGTTTCATGGTCATGTCCGACGGACAATACGAGTTAAAAAGAAAGGAAACGGCGGAAAGCCTTCGTACCAACAGTGGGCTGGATCTGAACGTCATCGACCACTATAACGGCGGAGAACGGGATGTCCGCACCCTCTCCGGCGGAGAATCGTTCCAGGCTTCCCTGTCACTGGCACTCGGTCTTTCCGAGGAGATCCAATCCTCCGCAGGCGGGATCCAGCTGGACTCCATGTTCATCGATGAAGGATTTGGAACACTGGATGACGACGCTCTGCAAAAGGCCATGGATGCCCTTGTCCGTCTGGCAGACGGCAATCGTATGGTAGGGATCATCTCCCATGTATCTGAACTGAGAGATCGGATTGATCAGCAGATCATCGTTCGAAAAGACCGTGCCGGCGGCAGTTCCGTGGAACTGATCACCTGATCCAAAATATTTAATAGAAATGTCACACATATTTCTTAAGGTCTTTTTATAATTGGAACCATGAATACTACTTCTCGAAAGGAGCATCTGCCGATTCTCGGCAGATAAGAGGGAATTATGAAAAAACTGTTTGCTGTTCTTTTGGCTTTCAGTATGCTCTTTATTCTCTGTGCATGCGGAACGGAGGAAGTCTCCACTGCCGCCAACACCGGCACCGCTGAGGCACAGCAGGAACCGGACTCCGATCAGGCCGCTGCCGAGTCCAGCGCCGCTCCTGCAGAAACAGAGCAGGCCGCCGAACCGGCTGCAACTGCCAGCACAGTGATTCTCAGTGACATCCCAGGCGCACCGGAAGGTGATCTGGGCAGCTGCCACATCAAGCTCATGGGCTGTGATTACTGTGGCGATGATAATGGCAATACAGCGATCATCATCACTTTCAAACTGACCAACAACGGCACTGCCCCCATCGTTCCCGTCGAGACGCTTACCTGTCAGGCCTTCCAGGACGGCATGTCCATTTCCATGGCTACGATCTCCAACTCCCCGCTGTATGACGGAGGCGCTGCCATGAATGCTGAGGTTGCACCCGGTGCCACCGCGGAACTGCAGTGTGCCTTCACACAGGCAAGCGATGCTCCCATCGAGTTTGACGTCACGGAAATCGCCGCCATCGACGGCGCAAAAGTATACGGCAGCTTTGAAGCCGCCGTGTGATTCCAATACGGTATCAAAAAGCGCTGAGCGTAATTGCTCAGCGTTTTTCTGTTTCAGTAATAAAGTGTCTTGTTGTCATACCATATGAACTTTCCGGAAGGATCGGTATTTCCGTTCTGTTCGATCTCCTGACTGAGATTCGTCAGACTGCTTTCGATATCATCGATCTTATGAACGATGAGGGCATATACATCTCGGCAGGGGTCTCCGAACTGATCGTGGTGCTGAAGCAGGATCGCGATGAGATGATAGAACCATTCCTCTCCGTACTGTCCCACGATATAATCCTTATGCTCCTCCACCATCTCGGCACCGAAGAAGCGATGGGAAACGAAGGAGCCTTTCTGGTATACACCGTAATCCATCTCTCTCGTTTTTCCGATATCGTGAAGAATACACCCAATCACCAGAAGATCCCGTTTGTCCGGAGATGCTTTCAGCTCTCCCGAGATATCCTTATCGGAGAACAGGACCGGATAATTGTCCAGAACGATGGGAAGAAAATCCACCATTTTCACGGTATGCGCCAGCAGTCCTCCTTTGCAGTTGTCATGATGGCTCATGGCCGCAAACTCTTCCTTCAGCCGGGATACCAGTGCTTCATTCTGATACAGGAGGCGGTCCAGAGTCTCCCGTCCCTTTTCGGAAAGCATCCGGCAGGAGTTTTCCTGCAGAGATAAGAACCACTCTTCCGTGTTATACAGTTCCGGCAGAAACTGTCCGATGGAGTACCCCTCCACTTCCTGTACATCATCGATGATCACGGAACAATTTCCCTGATACTCATCCACGCGTCCGGAAATGGAGCAGACATGATTTGCCAGCGGTTTGTCTTTCAGTTTTTGAAATGCGCGGCTACTGGACCATGCCCGGAATTTCACGGAATACCCGGACTGGATCCTGCCGTCGATATACTCGCTTCCGCTCTTGGCCGTTTTAACTGCGTAGCTTCCGATAAGAACGATTCCCTCCATATGAAGGTTGGCCGTCAGCTCTTTCAGCTCTTCCGGACGGATAATATCCATTGTGTTCCCTCCCGAATCCGTTTTTTTCATTATATCTTCTTTCCCGGTCTTTGTCATTGGCATCCGGACGAAAAAAGATCTTCGCCATGATGACGAAGATCTTTTTTCCTATGTAGCGAGGATCTCTTTCATCGTGAGATCCCTTCCTGTGAGTGGCGTCAGTTTGGCACTGCCGCAGTGCGGGCACTTCATGGCACTGGTCAGATTGACCGGAAATTCCTCTCCGCAGTCCATGCAGGCCGCCGTGCCTTCCAGTTCCTCGATCACGAACTCCACACCGTCGAGTTCCGTACCGTCCGTCACTGCCACCCATGCATCGGCCAGATAACTGGGAACAACTCCGCTGAGGGTTCCCACTTCCACTGTGATACGCTGCACTTCTTCCAGCTGTTCGTCCTTGATGATCCCACGGACCATCTTCAGCATAGCATCACATATTCCAAGCTCATGCATTATTTGGTAACCGCCTTTTTCACAATATTGCCGGCTTTCTTGACCAGGCCTTCCGCAGCCTTGATGGGCATGGTCTCAAAGGTACCTGCATGCCAGTCGCGGACTTTCTTCAGGTGGATCGCGTCAAATTCGCACTTGGTGGTGCACAGGCCGCAGCCGATGCAGAGATAGTCGTCTACCTTCGTGGCACCGCAGCCAAGGCAGCGTGCCGTTTCCTTGCGGACCTGTTCCTCGGTAAAGGTCATGCGTGCATCCGAGAATGTCTTTGCCTTTTCCGCATTGTAACCGCGCACCTGACGGCGTCCGGTATCGTATCCTTCCGGAACTTCCGCGGCGTCTTTGTTGAGAGAACGATAGACACGACGGTCGCGTCCCATGGTCAGGGTCTGTCCGGGATGTACATAGCGGTGGAGCGAGATCGCAGCTTCCTTACCGGCTGCGATGGCATTGATCGCAAAGCTCGGTCCGGTATAGCAGTCGCCGCCGACGAAGATATCCGGCTGTGCGGTCTGATAGGTCAGTTCATCTGCTTCTGCGATGCCTTTTTTGCTGGTCTTCAGAAGTCCGACATCCAAGGTGCCCCAGTCCACGACCTGACCGATGGAGCCGATAACGGTATCCACTTCGATGGTCTCGAATTCGCCGGTTCCAACTGGTTTGCGTCGTCCCTTTTCATCGGGATCGCCAAGCTTCATGACTTCTACTTTCAGCGCTTTTACCTTGCCTCTGCTGCCGATGATCTCCACCGGTGCGCGCAGGAACTTGAATTCCACGCCTTCCTCTTTGGCCTCTTCCACTTCTTCGGGATCGGCCGGCATCTCCGCCTCACTGCGGCGGTAGATGATGTAGGTCTCTTCCGCACCTAGGCGGACTGCCGTGCGGCAGACGTCCATGGCAACGTTGCCGGCGCCGATCACAGCGCACTTCTTGCCGACGGACGGAGCTTTGTCCAGATTTACGTCACGCAGGAAATCCACGCCTCCGAAGACACCCTTCAGATCCTCGCCGGGAACACCGATAGGTGCGGATTTCTGAGCGCCGATGGCCAGATAGAATCCCTTGTAGCCTTCATCGCGCAGCTGCTGGATGGTGATATCCTTGCCCACTTCCACGCCGCACTTGAACTCAACACCCATCTCACGGATGATAT
>Ga0326513_10001422_pt1 | contig 18869 bp, 14 predicted proteins | sample 2_2465_0518_D_FD_203654 | JGI IMG/M metagenome (GOLD analysis project Ga0326513, IMG submission 203654) | Bovine rumen microbial communities from UC Davis, California, United States - 2_2465_0518 | ecosystem: Host-associated > Mammals > Digestive system > Stomach > Rumen | place: USA... | reverse complement strand
ATCATATTCCTGCATTGTTACAGGAGAGCATCGACGGGCTGGACATCCAGCCCGACGGCATCTATGTAGATGTGACTTTCGGCGGTGGCGGACATTCGCGTGAGATACTGCGCCGTCTGGGCCGCAACGGCCATCTGTACAGCTTCGACCAGGATGCCGATGCCGAAAGAAACATCATTGCCGATGATAGATTCACGTTCGTCAGGAGTAACTTTAGATATATAAAGAACTGGATGTACTACTTCCGCGTGGCGCGAATCAATGGAATCCTGGCCGACCTGGGCGTGTCGAGCCACCACTTCGATGCCGAAGACCGTGGCTTCTCCTATCGCTACAATGCGCCGCTCGACATGCGCATGAACCGCAGGGCAGGCGTGACCGCCGCCGATTTGCTGAACGACTACAGCGAGACCCAGCTGGCCGACGTGCTCTATCTCTACGGCGAACTGAAACAGGCCCGGAAGATGGCCGCGTCGATCGTCAAGGCCCGTCAGCAGAAGCGCATTGAGACCACGCAGGACCTGATGGATGCCATTGAGAAGTTCGTGGCCAAGGAGCATGAGAAGAAAGAGATGGCCAAGGTGTTTCAGGCCTTGCGCATCGAGGTGAACCACGAGATGGAGGCCCTGAAGGAGATGCTCTGCGGCGCACAGGAACTGCTTTGCGAAGGCGGTCGGCTGAGTGTCATCACCTATCACTCGCTGGAAGACCGGATCGTGAAGAACATGATGCGTGCAGGCAATGCCGAGGGCAGGGTGGAGCAGGACTTCTTCGGAAGAGCGACGGCCCCGCTGAAGGTGGTCAACAGCAAGGTGATCGTACCCACCGACGAAGAGGTGGAGCGCAATCCGCGCAGTAGGAGTGCCAAGTTGAGAATAGCAGAAAAAGTTAGGAACGAAAAATGAATTAAGAAGGAGGAACAACGATGAAGAAAGACGTTGAGTTTGAGATTGAGAATGCCGACATGGCTGCCGACACGACCGCAGCCGAGACGACACAACAGACAGCTGCCAGCGAGGCTGCCGAGGAACAGGCCGACAAGGAGGCCAAGCCGAAATCTACGCTGGATGAGTTGCGGCAGCGCGTGACCGAGGACGACGATGCGCCCATCTCCACCCTTACCCTGCGCAAGATTCTGGGCGGCGACTATCTGTCTGCCGCTATGGTGCGCCGACAGGTGTGGCTGTGCCTGCTCATCGGTGTGTTCCTGACCATCTACGTAGCCTTCCGCTACCAGTGTCAGCAGGACATGATCGACATTGCACAGCTGGAGAACCAGCTGGGCGATGCGAAATACAAGGCACTGTCCAGCTCCAGTCAGCTGACGGAACGCTGTCGCGAAAGCCACGTGCTCGAGATGTTGCGAGCCCATAATGACAGTACGCTGAACACCACTGTCCAGCCACCTTATAAAATACAAGTGCCTACAGACTGATAAAAACGTCGGAGATGCAGCACTGATGTCCTGGGAAGAACAGAAGTAGAACGAAAACAAAAAAGCAGTAAGGAGATTTCGAGATGAGCAAGTTTGAGAGTAAGAAAGTGATGCCCCGCTATCTGTCCATCGCCATTTTGCTGACGCTGGCAGGATTCGTCATCGTGGCCAAGGCCGGCTATATCATGGTGGCAAAGAAAGACTATTGGGATGTCGTGTCGTCGAAGACCAAGATAGACAGTGTCCTGGAGAAGCCAGCCCGTGGCAACATTCTGAGCTGCGACGGCCAGCTGATGGCATCGAGCATACCCGAATACCGTATTTATATGGACTATCAGCCCGGCAAGATGCGCGGTGAACAGCTCGACACAGCCGTAAGACACAAGCTGGACACCCTCTGGGCTGTCTATATTGACAGCATCAGCCGTGGCCTGCATGAGCTATTCCCCTCGAAGACGGCAGAGGAGTTTAAGGCTCATCTGCTGGAAGGCCGACAGCGAAAGATCAAGGACGGCAGCATTGGCGAGCGCCACTGGGCCATCTGGCCTTACCGCATAGACTACGGCACGTTCAAAGAGGTGAAGAAACTGCCCATCTTCCAGATGTCGCCAGGCAGAGGCGGCTTCCATTGCGAGACCTTCAATGCCCGTCGCCGCCCGTTCGGTTCGCTGGCACAGCGCACCGTAGGCACCATGTTCGGTGCCATCGACTCGGCCAAGTGCGGACTGGAACTGTCGTTCGACTCCGTGCTGCGCGGCACCAACGGCATCTCGCACCGCCAGAAGGTGCGCGACAAGTATGTAAAGGTGACCGTGGCACCCCCCGTCAACGGTTCCGACATCGTGACCACCATCGACGTGGGCATGCAAGACCTGGCCGAACGCTCACTCGTGGAAGAGCTGAAGAAAGACAATGCCTCGATGGGCGTGGCCATCCTGATGGAGGTGAAGACGGGCGACGTGAAAGCCATCGTGAACATGACGAAGTGCGAGGACGGCGAGTATCGCGAGACCGTGAACCATGCCATCAGCTATCGCTGCGAGCCGGGTTCGGTGTTCAAGACAGCCTCGTTCCTCGTGGCACTCGACGACGAGGTGGTCGACACGAGCTATGTCATCCATACCGGCAACGGCATCATGCAGATGCACGGCAGCAACATGAAAGACCACAACTGGTATCGCGGCGGCTATGGCGACATCAACGTGGCACGTGCGCTGGAGGTCAGTTCGAACATCGGCGTGAGCTATGTCATCGATAAGTTCTACCATGACCATCCCGAGAAATACGTGAAGGGACTCTATCGCGTGGGCATCCACGAAGACCTCGCCCTGCCTCTGGTGGGCTATCTGCCGCCGAAGATCCGCATGCCGAACACCAAGACCACCAACAAGGCCGAGTACTGGAGCAAGACCACCCTGCCTTGGATGAGCATAGGCTATGAGACGCAGATTGCGCCCATCAACACCGTGGCTTTCTATAATGCCATTGCCAACGACGGCAAGATGATGCGCCCGCGCTTCGTGAAGCAGGTGCTGCGCGAGGGCGAAGTGGTCTACGAGACACAGCCCGAGGTGATCAAGGAGCAGATTGCCAGTCCGAAGGCCATCGCCACGATGCAGACCATCCTGGAGCATGTGGTCAGTCAGGGACTGGGCCGCAAGGCCGGTTCTCGCTCGTTCAAGGTGGCCGGCAAGACCGGAACGGCACAGGTGTCGCAAGGCGGTGCCGGCTATAAGAGCGGCCAGATGTGGTACTGGCTGTCGTTCGTGGGCTTCTTCCCCGCCGACGAGCCGCGTTACACCTGCATCGTCTGTCTGAAGAAGCCGGGTCTGCCCGCATCGGGTGGTGGCATGGCCGGCGCGGTGTTCCACCAGATTTCAGAAGGCGTGATGTCGAAGTATCTGAAACGTCGCGTGGAGGATGCAGGCGACTCGACGTCCAACTTCGTACCCGACGTGAAAAATGGCGATATGATTGCCACCAACTACGTGCTGGGACAGCTGGGTGTGAAGACCGCCCGTGAGTACGACTCGGACAAGAGCAAGCGCGGAACCGTCTGGGGCAAGGCCGCCAGCGACAAGAAAAGCGTGACACTGACAGAGCAGAAAGTGGCCAACGGCATAATGCCCGACGTGACGGGCATGGGGGCCAGCGATGCCGTCTATCTGCTGGAGTCCTACGGCCTGAAGGTCCGCCTGAGCGGAGTGGGCCGTGTGAAGAGCCAGAGCATTCCGTTTGGGGCGGAGCTCAAGGCCGGAATGACTTGTAATCTGAATTTGCAAAACATATAATAATAAGGAATACGCGATATGAAACTGAGTGAGTTGCTGAAGAAGGTAAAGACCGCTGTCATCGTGGGCAGCGCCGATGTCGACATTGCCGATGTCAACATCGATTCGCGCCGCATCGGTCCCGGTCATCTGTTTGTGGCCATGAATGGCACACAGACCGACGGTCATAAATATATAGGAAAGGCGATTGAGCAGGGGGCTGTCGCCATACTTTGCGAAAAACAGCCTGAGGTGTGTGCCGAGGGTGTCACCTATGTGCAGGTGGACTGCACCGAAGACGTGGTCGGCGAAGTGGCCACGACTTTCAACGGCAATCCTTCGGAGAAGCTGATACTGGTGGGCGTCACTGGAACGAACGGCAAGACCACCATTGCCACCTTATTATATAATATGTTCCGCAAACTGGGATATAAGTGCGGACTGCTTTCCACGGTGTGCAACTACATTGACGGCGAGGCCATCCCCGCCGATCATACCACACCCGACCCCATCGAGCTGAACCGACTGTTGCGCCGCATGGTCGAGGCTGGCTGTACCTATGCCTTCATGGAGTGCAGCAGTCATGCCATCGCCCAGAAGCGCATCGGCGGTCTGAAGTTCAAGGGCGGACTGTTCACCAATCTGACCCGCGACCATCTGGACTATCACAAGACGGTGGAGAACTATCGCGATGCCAAGAAGGCTTTCTTCGACCTTCTGCCCAAGGATGCCTTCGCCATCACCAATGCCGACGACAAGAACGGCATGTACATGGTGCAGAACACCAAGGCCACGGTGAAGACCTATTCGGTGCGCTCGATGGCCGACTTCAGAGCACGTATCGTGGAGTGCCATTTCGAAGGCATGTATCTGGAGATTGACGGTCGTGAGGTGGGCGTGCAGTTCATTGGCAAGTTCAACGTGAGCAATCTGCTGGCTGTCTATGGCGCAGCCGTCATGCTGGGACAGCGGCCTGAGGACGTGCTCGTCGTGATGAGTACGCTGAAGAGCGTGGCTGGCCGTCTGGAGCCTATCCGCTCCGACGACGGCGTCACCGCCATTGTCGACTATGCCCATACGCCCGATGCGCTCGACAACGTGTTGCGTGCCATCCATGAGGTGCTCGACGGCAAGAAGGAGAGCAAGGTCATCACCGTGTGTGGGGCCGGGGGCAATCGCGACAAGGGCAAGCGCCCGCTCATGGCCCAGGAGGCCGTGAAGCAGAGCGACCGCGTGATCATCACCAGCGACAATCCTCGTTTCGAGGATCCGCAGGACATCATCAATGACATGCTGGCCGGACTGGATCAGAAGCAGATGAAGAAGGTGGTGACCATCACCGACAGGCGCGAGGCCATCAAGACGGCCTGCATGATGGCCCAGAAAGGCGACGTCATCCTCATTGCCGGAAAAGGGCATGAGGACTATCAGGAGATTCAGGGCGTGAAGCATCACTTTGACGACCGCGAGGTGGTGAGAGAGATTTTCCGTCAATAGCCCTCGTAACGATAACGTAATAACGAAATAACGACACAGCACCCTCAATAACGCTCGTATGCTATACTATATTTTCCGTTTTCTCGAAAGCTACAACATTCCCGGTAGTCACCTGTGGAGCTACATCTCGTTCCGCTCGTTGCTGGCATTGATTTTCTCGCTCGTCATCTCGGCATGGTTTGGCGAGTACTTCATCAAGTGGATGAAGCGTCGCAAGATCTTCGAGACTGAGCGTGACCCATCCATCGATCCTTTCGGCGTGCAAAAGAAAGGCGTGCCTACAATGGGCGGCATCATCATCATTGTGGCCATACTGGTGCCGGTGTTCCTGCTGGGCCGCATGCGCAACATTTATCTCATCCTGATGATCGTCACCACCCTGTGGCTGGGCTTCCTCGGCTTTCTCGATGACTACATCAAGATTTTCCGTCGTGACAAGGAAGGATTGAAGGGCAAATATAAGATCGTGGGACAGGTTTCCATTGGTTTCATCGTAGGACTGACCCTTTGGCTGAGTCCCGATGCGGTGGTGCGCGAGAACGTGAATGTGGTGAACTCTGATCATGAAGTCGTGGTGAAACACAAGCCTGAGGCGGTGAAATCGCTGCAAACGACCATCCCGTTCATCAAGAACCACAACCTGAACTATTCGAAGGTGATGTCGGTGTTCGGCAAGAACAAGGTGGCAGCTGGCTGGGTGCTCTTCGTGCTGATGACCATTCTGGTGGTGACCGCCGTGTCGAATGGTGCCAATCTGAACGATGGAATGGACGGAATGTGTGCCGGCAACTCGGCCATCATCGGTGTGGCACTCGGCATTCTGGCCTACGTGTCGTCGCACATTGGCTATGCCAGCTACTTCGACATCATGTATATACCGCATTCGCAGGAACTGGTTGTGTTCTTGTGCGCCTTTGTCGGTGCCATGATCGGTTTCCTGTGGTATAATGCCTACCCCGCACAGATATTCATGGGCGATACGGGTTCGCTCACCATTGGCGGTATCATCGGTGTGTGTGCTGTCATCATTCATAAGGAACTGCTGCTGCCCATCCTTTGTGGCATATTCTTTGTAGAGAGCCTGAGTGTCATCATACAGACGCAATGGTTCAAGCTGAAGAAGCGGAAGGGACAGAGGGTGCGCGTGTTCAGGGCTACCCCCATACACGACAACTTCAGAAAACTGGACTCGCAGCTCGACCCGACATCGACCTATATCCTGAAGAGCTGGCCGCACAGACCGTTCCATGAGTCGAAGATCACCATCCGTTTCTGGATTACCACGATCATTCTGGCTGCCATTACGATTATTACACTGAAGATAAGATAAAACATTTTATGCGAAGGACATATATAAAAAAGTGAAGAAGATGAAGAGAATTGTCATTTTAGGTGCAGGAGAGAGCGGCGTAGGTGCAGCTGTCCTGGCAAAGAAAAAGGGATTCGACGTGTACGTATCTGACATGTCGATGATTGCGCCTCGCTACAAGAAGATGCTCGAGGATCGACAGATTGCCTGGGAAGAAGGTCGGCATACCGAGGAATTGATTCTGAATGCCGATGAAATCATTAAAAGTCCGGGTATTGCAGACTCGAAACCTATTGTCCAGAAAATTATTGCGAAGGGCATTCATATCATCAGCGAGATAGAGTTTGCCGGGCGCTACACCCATTCGAAGATGATTTGCATCACGGGTTCGAATGGCAAGACCACGACAACCTCTCTCATCTATCACATCTTCAAGGAGGCTGGCTACGACTGTGGTCTGGCTGGCAACATCGGTAACTCGCTGGCTCTTCAGGTGGCTGAGACCCCTCATGAGTATTATATCATTGAGCTGAGTTCCTTCCAGCTTGACAATATGTATGACTTCCGCGCCAATATCGCCATCTTGCTGAACATCACGCCCGACCATCTGGATCGCTATGACTTCAAGATGCAGAACTATGTGGATGCCAAGATGCGAATCTTGCAGAACCAGACACCTGAGGATGCCTTCATCTATTGGAACGACGATCCCATCGTGAAGCATGAGCTGGAGAAGTACGACATAAAGGCTATCAGGTATCCATTCTCTGAACTGAAGGAAAAGGGTAGCATCGGCTATATCGAGGCTGGAAAATATGTAATTGAGAAGCCCGAACCTTTCAACATGGAACAGGAACAGCTGAGCCTGACGGGGCGGCACAACATCTACAACTCGCTGGCAGCTGGTATCGTAGGTAATATAGCTGGCATTAAGAAAGAGGTCATCAGAAAGTCGCTCAGCGATTTCCCCGGTGTTGAGCATCGGCTGGAGAAGGTGACAACGGTGCGTGGCGTCTATTACGTGAATGACTCGAAGGCTACCAACGTAGATGCCTGTTGGTATGCCCTCGACTCGATGAAGACGAAGGTGGTGCTCATCCTGGGAGGCAAGGACAAGGGCAATGACTATGAGCCTATCAAGCCGCTGATCAGGGAGAAGTGCTCTGCGTTGGTCTATCTGGGTGCCGATAATCAGAAGTTGCATGACAACTTCGATGAAATGGGCATTCCTGTGCGTGACACCCACTCTATGAAGGACTGTGTGGAAGCCTGCTACGAGTTGGCTAAGACGGGCGAAACCGTCCTGCTGAGTCCCTGTTGTGCATCGTTCGATCTCTTTAAGAATATGGAGGACCGTGGCGAGCAGTTTAAGGAATTGGTGAGAAATCTTTAGGCCATAGGTCTCATAGGTCCCATAAGCCCTATCAAAAAACAAAACAACAATGAACAAAAACATAGAAAATCTTTTCAAAGGCGACAAGGTCATCTGGATGGTGTTCTTGTTTCTCTGCCTGATCAGTGTCGTTGAGGTGTTCTCTGCCTCGAGTACACTGACATACAAGTCGCAGAACTATCTGGGACCGCTGTTCTATCACTTAGGCATGATTGTACTGGGACTCGCCGCTGCCATTGTGACACTGAATATTCCTTGCCGCTACTTCAAGGTTGCAACCCCTGCAATGCTCATTATCTCATTTGGCACGCTGATATGGGTGCTGGTCGGCGGCGAGAGCATCAATGGTGCCAATCGTGTCATCAGGTTGTTCGGATTCACATTCCAGCCCTCTGAGATTGCCAAGGGAACGATGGTACTTGCTACGGCTCAGATTCTGAGTGCCATGCAGCGTTCTGACGGCGGGGGTGCCGACAGCAATGCCATGAAGTATGTGCTGAGCATTGTGATACCCACGACTTTTCTTATTGGCATTGAGAACCTTTCTACTGCCGTCCTTCTGTTTACGGTCATCTTCCTGATGATGTTCATTGGTCGCGTGCCAACCATGCAGATTGGTAAGCTGATGGGGGCTGGTGTGCTGCTCATTGGCGTGTTCCTTACGCTGGTGCTGACACTCGGTAGCATCGGAAACTCCGATGAAAAGGACGGAAAAACTGTTGCAGCTGCTTCGTCGGGCAGTAAAGATGAAATCAAGGGTGGTGGCGTGTTTCACCGCTTTGCCACTTGGCGCAACCGCATACTGAATCATGGAGGCGGTGACGATGTGCCTGCCGAAGAATATGATATTGAGAAGAACTATCAGGTGGGTCATGCCAATATTGCCATTGCCTCGTCGGGCATCATCGGCAAGGGACCTGGCAACTCTACTGAGCGTGACTTCCTGCCACAGGCATTCAGCGATTTCATTTATGCCATTATTATCGAAGAAATCGGCATTTTTGGAGCTGTGTTTGTCGTGTTCCTTTACATCATTTTGCTCTACAGGGCAGCACGAATAGCGGCTAAGTGCGAGAATAACTTCCCTGCTTTCCTGGCGATGGGACTGGCTCTGCTGCTGGTGGTTCAGGCCACGATCAACATGATGGTAGCCGTAGAGCTGCTGCCTGTTACGGGACAACCGTTGCCGCTGATTTCGAAAGGCGGCACCTCGACCGTCATCAACTGTGCGTACATCGGTGTCATCCTGAGCATCAGTCGTTCGGCAAAGCGGGTTGATATGGCGTATGCCCGTAGCAAGAGTGCAGAAATAAAAGAAATCTGAAGATATGGAAGAAGAGTTTAGAATCATTATCAGTGGCGGTGGAACCGGTGGACATATATTCCCGGCTCTTTCGATTGCCAATGCGATTCGTGCGTTGATTCCTTCGGCGAAGATCTTGTTCGTGGGAGCCGAAGGCCGTATGGAGATGCAGCGCGTACCTGCCGCTGGCTATGAGATTAAAGGACTGCCTATCTGTGGCTTTGATCGCAAGAACCTGTTGAAGAACGTGGTTGTGCTCTACAAAATATGGAAGAGTCAGCGCATGGCGAAGAAAATCATCAGGCAGTTCAGACCGATGGTTGCCGTTGGCGTGGGAGGCTATGCCAGTGGTCCCACGCTGAACAAAGCGGCTGAAATGGGCATTCCCTGTTTGATACAAGAGCAAAACTCCTATGCTGGCGTGACCAACAAGTTGCTTGCCAAGAAGGCGCAGAAGATTTGTGTGGCCTATGAAGGTATGGAACGTTTCTTCCCTGCCGATAAAATCATGCTGACGGGCAACCCTGTTCGTCAGACTTTGTTGGATACGACAATGACACGTGAAGAGGCTTTGCGCTCCTTCGGACTGTCAGCTGACAAGAAGACCGTGCTCTTGGTGGGAGGCAGTCTTGGTGCGCGTACTATCAACGAAAGCGTATTGGGACATCTCAAGGAAGTGGAAGCCTCAGGCTTGCAGTTCATCTGGCAGACGGGCAAGTACTACAGTCAGCATATCGCAGACCAACTGAAAGAAAAGGGTCAGCCGCAGAACCTGAAAGTGATGGATTTCATCACCGATATGGGGGCTGCCTACAAAGCTGCCGACTTGGTCATCAGTCGTGCAGGTGCCAGCAGCATTTCTGAGTTCTGTCTGATTGGCAAACCTGTCATTTTGGTTCCCAGTCCGAATGTGGCTGAAGACCATCAGACGAAGAATGCAATGGCACTCGTCAATCGTGGCGCAGCCCTTTTCGTGAGTGATGCCGAAGCACCAGAGAAGTTGATCAATCTGGCCATTGCCACGGTCAGAGACGATGCGAAGTTGAAGTCGCTCAGTGAGAACGTGCTGAAAATGGCATTGCCCAATTCGGCAGAGATCATTGCCAAGGAGGTCATCAAACTGGCCAAGACCGCCAAAGCGTAAAGGCCTTGCAGACTATATATTTAATCATAAAATGGAAGCAAAAGATATTAAAGCAGTCTATTTCGTAGGAGCCGGAGGCATTGGTATGAGTGCCATCGCCCGTTATTTCATTCATCGTGGCATGGTCGTTGCCGGCTATGACAAGACTCCCAGTGAGCTTACTCGCAGGTTGGAGAAAGAGGGAATGCTCATTCATTATGAAGAGAACATCGACGAGATTCCCCATGCCTGCCGTCAGAAAAAGTCAAGTCTGGTTGTCTATACACCGGCTATTCCCAATGAGCACAAGGAACTGATCTATTTCAAGGAGAAAGGATTTGAGATCCAGAAGCGGGCGCAGGTGTTAGGCACGCTGACCCGGCAGATGAAAGGTTATTGCGTGGCTGGTACGCACGGCAAGACCACTACGTCAACCATGTGTGCTCATATCATGCACCAGAGTCATGTGGACTGCAACGCCTTCCTTGGGGGCATCTCGAAGAACTATGGTACGAACTATATACTCAGCAAGTCGGAGAATGTGGTGATTGAGGCCGATGAATTCGACCGTTCTTTCCACTGGCTCACGCCTTTCATGACGGTGATTACGTCGACAGACCCCGACCATCTGGATATCTATGGCACCAAAGAAGCCTATCTGGAAAGTTTCCGTCACTACACGGAACTGATTCAGCCGGGCGGTGTCCTGATCATTCATCGCGATCTGGAGATGCAGGAGCATTTGCAGGAAGGTGTGAAGCGCTACGACTATAGCCGTGATGAAGGCGACTTCCATGCAGAGAACATCCGCATTGAGAACGGTGGCATCACTTTCGACTTCATTTCTCCGATAGAATCGGTGAAAAACATCGTTTTAGGTCAGCCTGTACCCATCAATATCGAAAATGGAGTCGCTGCAATGGCTATGGCACAGTTGGCTGGATGCACAGCAGATGAACTGCGTTATGGCATGAAGACCTACGGTGGTGTGGACCGTCGTTTTGACTTCAAGATCAAGACCGACAAGCTGGTATTTCTGAGCGACTATGCCCACCATCCGAAGGAAATCTATCAGAGTGCCAAGAGTCTGCGCGAGCTTTACAAGGACCGTCATATCACGGCCATCTTCCAGCCGCACCTCTACACTCGTACACGCGATTTCTATCTTGACTTTGCTGAGGCACTGAGCCAGCTTGACGAAGTGTTGCTGACCGAGATATACCCTGCCCGCGAAGAACCCATTGAGGGTGTCACCTCACAGCTTATTTATGACAACCTGAAGCCGGGCGTGGAGAAACAACTGATTAACAAGAGCGACGTGATTAATATAGTGAAGCATCGTGACTTCGATGTGCTGGTCGTGTTAGGAGCCGGTGATCTTGACAGTCAGGTGCCACAGATGCAGAAGATTCTTAAAGCGAGATTAAAACAATAAGAAAGGATTAGTATTATGGACTGGAAGAAGAGCATTATTTACGTATTAGATGTTTTCATCGGCATCTATTTGGTACTGGCCATGACCTCGTTCATTAAGCCAGACGAGAAGGCAGACATCTGCAAGAGCATCAATATTAACATTCAGAAGGAAACCACCGACGGCTTCCTGACAGAGAGTGAGGTCATGCGACTGCTGCGCAAGTCGAAGCTCACGCTCGTCTCTCAGCCCATGAGCAGTATCAACACACGGCAGATTGAGGAAATCCTCGAAGGCAACGACCTCATCGACAATGCCGAGTGCTATAAGGCCGTCAACGGAGTGCTGTGCATCAATATCGTTCAGCGCATTCCCATCGTGCGTGTCATGTCGAACAAAGGCGAAGACTACTATGTGGACAATCACAACGAGGTGATGCAGCACAACAACTACACCTGCAACCTGTTGGTAGCCACAGGCAACATCAGCAAGCAGTATGCTTCTAAATCGCTGTCTTCGGTAGTCCGTCAGATTCAGGAGAATGATTTCTGGAGCAACCAGATTGTGCAGCTCAACGTGCTGGACGACCGTTCGATTGAGGCCATTCCGCGTGTGGGCAATCATGTCATCTATCTGGGTCAGCCCACAGGCATCAACAAGAAGTTGGAGCGTCTGCGCAAGTTCTATATCTACGGACTGAGTCAGACGGGATGGAATCGCTATTCGCGCATCAGCGTAGAGTTCGACAATCAAATCATCTGTAAGAGGAATAAAGTAAAAAAGTAGAGATATGGCAGAAAAAGATTTTATTGTGGCTATTGAGCTCGGTTCATCGAAGGTGACGGGCATAGCCGGACAGAAAAAGACCGATGGCAGCATCAGCGTGCTGGCCTTGGCCAAGGAGGACTCGTCCTCGTTCATCCGAAAGGGTGTTGTGTATAATATCGACAAGACGGCCCAGTGCCTGATGACCATCGTGAAGAGACTGGAGGCCCAGCTCAAGACTCAGATCACCCAGGTCTTTGTAGGCGTTGGCGGACAGTCAATCCGTGGTGTGCGCAATGTGGTGGCCAAGGATTTGGAACCCGATACCATCATCACGCAGGAGATGGTCGTTGATCTGATGGAGGCCAACCGTAATCTTGACTATCCTGATCAGAAGATTCTGGATGTGGCTGAACAGGAATACAAGGTTGACACGCAGTTGCAGCTGGATCCTGTCGGCATTCGTGCTTCTCATCTGGAGGGCAACTACCTTAACATTCTGGAGCGTAAGTCTTTCTTTCAGAACTTGAACAAATGTTTCGAGACGGCCAAGATCAAGGTGGTCGAGATGTATCTGGCCCCGTTAGCGCTGGCCAATGCCGTGCTGACGGAAGCCGAGAAACGTTCGGGCTGCGCACTCGTGGACATTGGTGCCGACACCACCACTGTTTCGGTGTTCTCGAAGAATGTGCTGCGCCATTTGGCAGTCATCCCCCTTGGTTCGAACAACATCACAAAGGACATCGCTTCGTTGCAGATGGAGGAGAGCGAGGCTGAGAAGATGAAGCTGAAGTATGCCTCGGCCTATACCGATAACAACGAGATTGACGACAATCTGAAGTACCCCATCGACCAGGACCGTCAGGTGGAGTGCCGCAAGTTTATCGACATCGTGGAAGGCCGTCTCGAAGAAATCATCCTGAATGTGCGCGAGCAGATTCCCAACGAATATTACGACAAGCTGTTGGGAGGCATCATCCTGACGGGTGGTGGATCGAACATGAAGAACATCGAGAAAGCCTTTGCCATCCACACGCGTATCGAGAAGATTCGTATCGCCAAGTTTGTCACGATGAGCATCAACTCCAGCTCAGACCTGATCAAGGCACACAATGGCATGGTGAACACCCTGCTCGGCTTGTTGGCTAAGGGCTACATCAATTGCGCGGGTGGTGAACTGAAAGCCACCAACGATCTCTTTTCTGAATCAGAGAATGTTGTCAGCACCCCGGAAAAACCCGACCGGGCTCGTACCGCCCAAGAGGCAGGCCCAGGTGTCATTCGTACCGAAGCTGAAGAGAAACAGGCGGAGGAAGAGGCTCGTCGCAAGCGTGAGGAACAGGAGCGCAAACGTCGTGAAGAAGAAGAGAAGGCTGCCGAAGAAGAGCGTCTCCGTGCTGCCGAAATAGAACGCATTCGCAGGGAGAAAAGCTTCATCAACCGACTGCGCAAGAAACTGAGCAAGTTCGGCGAGGACATGTTCAAGGTGGAAGAATAGAAACTCTTTTTCTGTCATACCTCAATTCTCTACATTACTTACATAATAAAAATAGGAACCAACAATGGAAGATACTAATTTCACCAATGATATTCTCGATTTCGGGGTACCCGAAGAGAAGCACAGCATCATCAAGGTCATCGGCGTGGGCGGCGGTGGCGGCAACGCTGTGAACCACATGTATCGCGAAGGTATCCACGATGTGACCTTCGTCGTTTGCAATACCGACAATCAGGCACTCAACGACTCGCCTGTTCCTGTCAAGCTTCAGCTGGGCCATGAGGGACTTGGAGCCGGCAACCGTCCGGCCAAGGCCAAGGCTGCTGCCGAAGAAAGCCTTGACGATATTAAGAACATGCTGAACGATGGCACCCGCATGGCTTTCATCACCGCCGGCATGGGTGGTGGAACAGGCACCGGAGCGGCTCCCGTCATTGCCCAGGTGTCCAAGGAGATGGGCATCCTCACCGTGGGCATCGTTACTATCCCCTTCCGTTTCGAGGGCAACCGTAAGATTGACCAGGCACTCGACGGCGTGGAAGAGATGTCGAAGCATGTCGATGCCCTGCTGGTCATCAACAACGAGCGCCTGCGCAGCATCTATCCCGACCTCTCGTTCATGGCCGCTTTCGGCAAGGCCGACGACACCCTTTCCATCGCAGCCAAGTCGATTGCCGAGATTATCACCGTTCACGGTGTGATGAACCTCGACTTCAACGATGTGAAGACCGTGCTCGAAAATGGTGGTGTGGCCATCATGTCGACGGGCTATGGCGAAGGCGAGGAGCGCGTGAAGAAGGCTATCGACGATGCGCTCAACTCACCGTTGCTCAACGACAACGACATCTTCAACTCCAAGAAGATTCTGCTCAACATCTCGTTCTGCGACCAGCAGGATTCGAAGGACAACTTCATGATGGACGAGATTAACTACGTTCACGACTTCCTGGCAAAGTTCGGCGACTTCGAAATCAAGTGGGGTGTGGCCAACGACCCCGAACTGGGCAAGAAGGTCAAGGTCACCATCCTTGCCACCGGCTTCGGCATGAGCAATGTCGACGGTATGCAGGAGCGCCTCACCAAGCTCTCGCGTGAAGATGCCACGAAACTGGCCGAGGAGCAGGAGCGCGAGGCTCGCAACATGGATCGTCGCGAGAAGTTCTATGGCGGCGACAACACCAGCCGTCGTGTGAAGCGTCGTCCCAACATCTATATCTATCGCCCGGAGGATCTCGACAACGACGATATTATCTCGGCAGTAGAGCAGACACCGACCTATAAGCGCACACGCGAGATTCTTGAGAGCATCGGCCAGCCTGTAGAGCGCGTCGACAAGACTCGTCCCGCTGAGCAGCAGGCCGCTGATATGCAGCAAGGCGTCATCAGTTTTGTATAAACACAGTTCAGCCTCCCCCGACTGAGGGAGGCTTTTTTCTTATACCTTTATTCTTATGGATACTAAAGAACTCTACCGCCTCATTGTCTCTGCCTATCCTGGCAGTGCGGCAGAGGCAATCACTACAGATAGTCGTAAGTGTGCCAAGGGCAGCACTTTCCTTGCCTTGAAAGGTGCCTCGTTTGACGGCAACTCGTTTGCGGCCCAGACCCTGAAGGATGGCTGCACCTATGCCATCGTCGACCGCGAGCTTGCTCCGGTGCAAAACGAGTGGCCTGGGGGCTATCCCGTCCTCGATTTGCGGAAAGACCACAAGCCTTCGTGTGCTGTTTCCGGCTTTAAGGGCGGCTACATCCTTGTCGACGACTGTCTGCAGACCTACAAATACTTGGCACGCGAGCATCGCCGACAGTTTGATATTCCCGTGATTGCCATTACCGGAACCAACGGCAAGACCACGACGAAGGAACTGATTCGTGCCGTTCTCTCCGAGAAGTACAACGTGCTGGCCACGGAAGGCAACTTCAACAACGATGTGGGGGTACCCAAGACCCTGTTCCGACTGACTTCGGAGCACGAGATTGCCATCATTGAGATGGGGGCCAGTCACCCCGGCGACATCAAGACACTGGCTGAGACTGCCGAGCCTACCTGCGGACTGATTACCAACGTGGGACGGGCTCATTTGCAGGGCTTTGGCTCCTTCGAGGGAGTCATCAAGACGAAGTGCGAGCTTTACGACTTCCTGCGCACGCGCCCCGACGGGCATATCTTCCTCGATGCCGACAACGAGTTCCTGACCGACCAGATACAGGACGAAGACTCGCTCTGGGTGACGCCCTATTCTTCCGACCCCGAGAAGCAGTTCTTCTGCATCAGCGGCGAGGTGGTGGAGTGCAACCCGTTGCTGAAGTTCCGCTGGCGCAAGTCGCTCGACGAGCTGGAGCAGGCAGGGGCCTCGCAGAAGTGGCATAAGGTGCAGACACAGTTGATTGGTGCCTACAACCTTGACAATCTGCTTGCTGCCGTGGCCGTGGGTGTCAACTTCGAGGTAGACCGCAAGGCCATCTGTCATGCGCTGGAGACCTACAAGCCCACGAACAGCCGTTCGCAGTTGCTCGTCACCGAAGGCAACCGCCTGATTGTCGATGCATATAATGCCAATCCATCGAGCATGGAGGCCGCTTTGCAGAATTTCCGCATGGTGGAGGCTCCCCGTAAGATGGCCATCTTAGGCGACATGCGCGAGCTTGGAGCCGCCAGTGCCGAAGAGCACCAGCGCATCGTCGACCTCATTGGCGAGTCGGGCATAGACCTTGTGTGGTTGGTGGGCGGCGAGTTTGCCCATACCAACAGTCCGTATCGCAAGTTCAAGGATGTGGACGAAGTGAAGGCTGCCATAGCAGCCGAGCATCCCGCTGGCTATACCATTCTTGTCAAGGGGTCAAACAGCACCCGACTGCATGAGTTGCCGGCACTGCTGTAGTCGATGGAATCGAAGATTTTTGTGGAAAAAACTTGCGTTGCCGCTCCTGACCCTAATCGGGCAGGGTGCGGCAACGTTCGTTTCCTGAAATACTGTTAATGTGTTTTCACCTTATAGCTAAATCAAAAATAATGAAATTTTAGTTTCCTTATTCTAGTTGTCAGACGAATTATCGCAATCCATCCTTGTGTTGGCTATGTCTGTGTGGCCTGCAGGCCTTGTCGTTCTGCTTGCAGTCTCTTTGTCTTATAGTCCGTTGGTGTCAGGCCAAATCGATCCTTAAACTGCGTCTGGAAGGTCTTGCGTGCCGAGAAGCCCGCTTCGTGGGCTATGGCGTCAACCGTCCAGTTGGGCTCTTCTACCAACAGCTTGCAGGCATAGGCCAGTCGCTTGTTGGTCAGATACTCGTTCAGCGTGGCAGGCACAAACGTTGCTTGTGTCTTCAGCACCTGTACGATGCACCGCTGTGTCAGGTTCAGTGCCTGCGAGAGTGACTTCAGGTCCAAGTCCTGCTTGGTAAACAGCAGCTGTTCGTCCATCTGCTTGTCTATCCATGCCATCAGCTCGGCATTTGTCATCTCTGGCCTTTCCTGTAGTGTATAAGCTTCTTGCTGAAGTTTTTTAATGGTCGGTTTCATCGGTTCTTCAGCTGCGCCTGTTGTAGGGTCGCTCCTTCGTCGCAACTCTTCCTCGGCTTTTTGTTTAGCTCTGTTGGCTTCGTTTACCTCTCTTGTAAGGCGGTGGTTATTGTCAACAATCGTCGAGGCGAGTCTTAGAACAATAACTAACGCGATAATCAGGGCAACTACAACGACTATGATCAGCCATACAATTAGCTGTTTGGGTGTTACTCCTAACATTTACGTTGTATTTTTCTGCGAAGTTAAATAATTTTTTTTGAATTTGGGGAATTCTTCCATAAATTTTTGATTTTTTATGTTGGCCAAATCGCCGTTTTGATAGCCGATAAGGATTATTTGCTTATTTCGTAGGATAAATTGTTTTCTTTGAAACTCATTTTTTATAATAATTGCTGTCTTTAGTGGTTATTTATTATTGAAGTTTTCTTCATGAATGTTTCATGAGTGATTCTTAGCCTCGCATTGCATCTTGAACGTTTGGCTGTTTTTAACAGATTATGGATAGAAATAATGACTACAGAAGATTTCGGGTCGACAAGCTGGACAGTCGACTGCCGCGATGGCTGATTGAGGTTTCGTTTGGCCTCATGTTGTTGTCGGCCATTAACTCGTTGACAGACATCGGCTTTTTTCCCTATCTTTACACGCGTGTACCCATACTGGTTGCCCTCTTGCGCGATGTCGGCATGGTGGTGCTCTATTTTGCAGTGATGCGCGGCATGGCATCGCTCTATCATCCGCTGACAAGGCTGTGGTGGCTTTGCATAGCCCTCAATCTTTTAGGTTCCCTCACCACCAGCCTTGGCCCAAGAGCCGAAACACTCGACTTCATTTCGTCCTCTTTGTTGTCGTTGGCCTATCTGCCTTTGGGCGCCTTGCTTTGTTTCTGGTATCGTGGTGGGCTTTACTGGCTTGGTGTGGTGATGGCATCTCGCATTCTTGTTTTGCAGGTGTTGTCTCTCATCCTTTTAGCCATTTTCGAAATCTATACAAATGTCTTGTATGTCTATTTGTTCGATGCCTTCTGCTTGATTGTTGAGGTGGTCTATGCCTGGTTGTTGAGGCGGTTGGTGGTTTAAGCGGTAATAATCCTTTTACGCTTCCGCTTGCATCACAAGTCACCCCGTTCTCACTATATTTTGTAAAGAAAATTCATAGAAAAATGCACCTTCAGAAAGTAGCATTCTAGAAGCGGGACACACCAGCCATTCCGACATACCAGAGCCATTGTTTTGTGATTGATATTGAATCAAAGTGGCTTTACAGCCATATCAAACTGAGTTTTAGCATCCGTTACATTCTGTTCCAAGTCACATCTCAGCTTGATATGCCTGCAAAC